>Ga0316189_10003994_pt1 | contig 14249 bp, 15 predicted proteins | sample LowCovwburrow_MG_FD_204930 | JGI IMG/M metagenome (GOLD analysis project Ga0316189, IMG submission 204930) | Coastal sediment microbial communities from Maine, United States - Lowes Cove worm burrow | ecosystem: Environmental > Aquatic > Marine > Coastal > Sediment | place: USA: Maine...
TGGTTCCTGGGTGCCGCACATTCTGCGGCGGATCAGCTCGCATTCACCGCACCGAAGGACAGCCTCGACGCCGACCGCGCGCAGATCTTCCGCGAGCAACTGCAGATTCCCTACCAGCAGCAGCTCGCAGGCGGGTGGCCTCAGCATGTCGGCGGCAAGGGTCCGCTGGCCGAGCGTATGGGCGGCCTCCTGGCGCGCAACCTCAAGCTCCTCGGACCGGACGGCAAGAGCAAAGCCTTCGGCATGAACCGGATCATCGAGAAGGCGTGGCGCGGCACCCTCATGGAGGAGCGGCTGGACATGCTGGGCATCTCGCCCGAGCACGCTGCAGAAATGTCGCCCACCGGCATGCTCGCCCACACCCACCCGAACCTCGTCGTCGAGCTGTCCGGCGTGCTGGGCGACAGCCAGGGCCGCAAGTTTTACGCTGACATCGGCGAGATCGACGCCCCGGACCTGCGAGAAAAGGTAGAAGAATGGAAGGCCGAGAATGCTCCTGAAGTAATCGGCGCCTTCCTTGACGGCGGTATCGGCCCCCTGCAGGAAATCCGCCAGGAGTTCGACGTGTCTACTCGGGAAGGGGTAGATGAGTTGAAGGAAGGCCTCGACAAAGTGCTCGACGGCCTGGGGCTCTACGCTATGAGTCTCTCCGAGGATGCCGGTACCGCAATCGGTAAAGCGAACGAGTTCTACTTCAGCGCCCTGCAGGAAAAGTCCGGCCCCGCTGCAGAAAAGCTGCTCGCCGGTTCGCACAGCCTCATCATGTCTGGGGTAGTTGGGGCAGGCCAGCGGGAGATGAACACCGCCATGGAGGAGGGGGAGAAGGACGCCCTCCTTGCCGTCGGGCCGGAGCGGCCGCTGCATGACCACTCCAACCAGTGGCTCGGCGACATGTCTACCCTGCCGAAGCAGATCACCCTCGAAGACGGCCAGCGCATGGGGATGACGAAGGAGCAGATGCTCCGCGTCTTCGACCCCAAGGGCAACCCCCTCCGCGAGCTGTCCATGCTGTGGGCCGACGAGATGGGCGCCCGCGCGATCGACAAGCTCGGCCCCCTGGGCTTCCACCCGTCTACGATCCGCAACGAGTTCGCGAAACTGCGGACCGAGGCTTTCTCCAAGGAGCTAGACAAGAGCTTCCTCGCTGGCACCACGCAGGAGGATTACGATAAGAGCGTGCAGGAGGTCGCCCGCATCCGGCGCGAGCACGGTGGCGGAGCCATCGGGGCCATCGCCTCGTGGAAAGAATCTGCAGCCTCCGTCATGAAGTTCTTCGGCAAGGACATCCGCGACACCACGCTGATGCTCATGGAGAACCCAGACGACCTAGCCGTACTGACCGCGGGCGGAGCGGCAGGAGGCTTCGTTGGGAACATGGCCCTCAAGGGACTCAAGCGGACCACCGTGGACCAGCTCGCCAAGGCCATGACCATGCAGCGCGCGAAGCTCGTGCTGAACCGCGCCCTCCGCAACAGCCCGGACGCCGTGGCGCAGGTGCGGAAGACGACGTCGGTGATGCAGGCTCGTGCAGTGGGCAGTGGCCAACGGCATGCCGCTCTCGAAGCTGCCACCGACGCTCTTGATTACATCTCGGGCGCACGCGAGGCTGTCCTCGAAGCCACGCCCGACTTCAAGAACATGCCGATGCTGAAGTGGCTCGACGGCCAGACGCGAAAAGTTGCACGAAAAACTGCAGACATCGTCCGCCACATCGAGCCCGCGGATGTGGACCAGCTCTGGAGCACCCTCGGGTTTGACAGCATGACGCAGAACTGGGTGAAGAACGGCGGGGTATTCTCCACCCTCCGGGAGGTAGCCTCCGAGACCCTGGGCTTCGGCGCCGGACGGTCGCGGGTGAACGGGAACGCCCTCAACACGCGCTCGCTCTTCGACGAGATCGCCAACGACCCCTCGATCGACATGACGCAGCTCCCGATCTCCCCCGAGGCGATCAACTCCACGAACGCCGGGGTGCTCTCGAAGATCTTCCCCGAGCACCGGGCCCGTATCGCGCAGGCTGAGGCGCAGCAGGCCGCCGGAAAGTGGATGTCCAACTTCCAGAAGGACGTCGTTGCGCGCCGCACCGTGGGTGCAGAAAACCGCGCCAACCTGGAGCAGTTCACCGTGTTCGCCCGCACCGTAGAGGCCAACCGCCTCCGTCGTCTGCAGGGCATGAAAGCGGTGGACGGTGCCGACCCTGCCCGACTGGAGCGGATCGCCTCACTGAGGGAAGAGTCCCTGGGCCGGGTGTCCCGACTGCGGGCCGTGCGCCAGGAGCTACTGGACAGCGGCACGCCCCTCGACCGTACCCGGCTGCGGGAATCCCCGCTCTTCGACGACTACACCCCCGAGCAGATGATGCAGTTCGTCGGGGTGCGCAACGGGAACGACGCCGTCTACCAGGCGCTCCGTGGTCAGTTCGAATCCCGGGCCTCGTTCTGGAACCGGGTTGCCGACATCGGTGCCCGCTTCGACGACTTCACCCCGACCCGGGAAGCGGCGGCGAGCAGCCTCAAGAAGCAGATCATCCAGGAGTTCTTCGAGCAGCCCGGCCTGCAGAAAACCATTCGCCTCGACACCATGGAGGGCGGCATCTCGCCCACCCGTCTGCGGCGCAACATCAGCGAGCGCAAGGCCCTCGGTCGAGCGTTCGCCAAAGACAACCTCGACGAACTCAAGAAGCGGTTCGACGACCCCGACGACCAGGCCCTCATCGACGAGATGATGGAGAAGTACGAGCTGGAGGTCGAGCTGCGGGAGACCGACCCGAAGGCTCTGCTCCTCCCTGGGGAGTACCGCACCCGCAAGGATCTGCCCGACGCCTGGGCACAAGCCGAGCGCATGGCCGCGTCTGAGAGGGCCAACCGCTACCAGAACCGGCAGGGCGTCACCGGGGAAGCGGAGTGGGGTTCCCATGCAGAGGTCTCCCAGCGCGTACACTCCGGCCGTCTCCGCGACCACATCGCCGACTCCCAGGCTATGGGTATGAACATGCGCCTCATGACGCGGGTGCACGTCGAGAAGTACAACAACATCCAGGCCTTCATGCAGAAGCTGTCGCCCGACGAGCAGAAGCTCTTCGACGTGGCTGCCGTGCTGGCCCGAGACGAGGGGACCAGCGCACCGCTAGCCGTCCTGCGTAAGCGGTACCCAGAATACTTCGACGAGATCGCGCCGGAGACTCCCGATGCCGCGGTGCAGAAACTGTGGAACGAGAGTGAGAATTTCCGCAAGACCTTCTGGAAAGAGGTGGCGGACAGCGGCCTGATTGATAAGCCGACCTATGACAAGCTCATTGGTCCGTACGCGCCGCGGAACTTTTCTGCAGACGAGCTGCCTCGGCTGTACGGTACTAACGGCGTGGACATCTCCCGGGCCGACAGCGGGATCGGCGGCGTCTCCCTCGGCGAGCTGTCCGCCCAGCGCCACATCACCAAGCACAAGGCTCAGATCTACCCCAAGGGCGGGCGCCCGATCACCCACCACTTCGACAGCGTCGAGGATGCAGAAAAGTGGATCGGGGACAACTACGGGTTCAAGGAGGATGGTACCTTCAACTCCGACGCGGGTGCAGAAATTGGCCAGACCGCGCAGGGCAGCAAATATGCAATACTCCACCCCCTCGGGGACAAGGCCGCGCAGCTCGGGGCGGACCTCATCCCTGACGGTGCAGGAATCTTCATGCAGATGCGACGCACCGTGGAGGACGTGCTGCAGGTTCGCTACTTCAACGCCTTCGACCGCAAGGGCGTAGCCTTTACGCCTGACGAGTTCAGCAAGGTGTGGGGCCCCCAGAACCCCGGGCTCAAGAAGCGGTACGAGAAGCTGCCGGTCGATGCGCGGCTAGGCAACCTGTCCGGGAAGTACGTGCACAAGAACGTGGTCCGCCAGATGGAGGACTACACCGAGATCCGCAACATCCAGAACGTCATCACCGACGCGGTGGACGAGCGGGTCAACGGGCGCGTCATCACGGCGGGCACCCTGATCGACACGGTCCCCACCGGGGTCAAGAACGTGACGAAGTGGGTCAAGGACGCCATCACCTACAACATGATCGCCCGCAACCCGGCCACGGTCATCAACAACTTCCTCTCGGATACGTTCCTCTTCACCCGCTTCGCCGCGGGCTCGGACGTGAACCTCACGATCCGCGGGCTGCGATCCATGAAAACTGCATGGACTGCCATCCGCGACCTGCGTGGCGGCCGGAAGCTCCTCTCGGACATGAGCCCCAACATCCAGCGGGCCCTAGAGCTGGGCGTGATTGACGAGAGCATCTTTCAATCCGGCGCCCTCGGCCACCTCCGCCGCACCAAGGACGTGCAGGCCACCTTCGGCCGGGCTACGGGGTCCGAGCTGTTCCTCTCCCCGCTCAAGGACAAGCGCATGCGCAAGGCCATGATCCGCGAGGAGAAGGTGAACAACATGCTCAAGGGCGACGACCTCTCCGACTCGGTGCGGGCGCGCCTCGAAGCCGAACAGCAGGCACTGCAGAGCCTCACCGAGAGCCAGATGGGCGTGGTGGCCAAGGGCTGGGCGCGTACAGTTGACGTGTTCGACAGCCTGGCTGGCCGCTACAAGGGCAAGCTCGGCGACGTCGAGAGCCTGAGCCAGCACTTCTACGGCGACCTCGGAAACATGAACCGCCTGCGCGCGTACCTGCACCTCACCGAGCAGAAGGGCTGGACCCCGGAGGCGGCCTCCCGCCAGGTGGACACCTTTATGCAGACGTACTCGCAGGTGGGCAACAGCGCGGCGGGTCGGCTGGTGAAGAAGGTAGGCAAGAACCCGCTGGGCTCGCCCGTCGTGTCCTTCCCCTTCGAGCTTTCGCGCATCACCCTCAACATGATCCGCAAGCGACCGGCTGCCCTGGCTAGCGTGATGGGAACGAGCATGGCGCGGAACATGATGGCCATTGCCGCGTCGGGCGTGGACCCCTACCAGGCCATGGATCAGATGGGGATCGGCGACAACCCGCTGTCCACCGTGACGCTCATGGGCAAGCAGTTCATCCCCATGCCTAACTCGCAGTTCCTGGTGATCGGCAACCCCGCCTTCGCCATGTACGACCAGATGCTCAACAACTTCGGCGCCGGGAATGGGCTGGCCTCGGCGTGGGACGACCACGGAGACGACACCGTCCTCGCGGGAGCCATGCGCACCGGCACGTCCTTCATCTCCAACTTCGCGTTCACGTCCCCTGCAGTAAACTTCACCCTCGGTGCAATTTCTAAGCGCGACAGCATGACCGGCAAGGTCAACCGCGACGGGTACGAGCTGATGGGCTCCAACCTCCGCAGATTTCTGCAGCCCGCGATGCACCCGATGACTCCCATCTACGGTAGCTACTCCGAGAAACTGAACAACGCGCAGAATTCCTTCGCGCACGCCTACACCGGCCGCGAGCACAGCGTCCTGAACAAGGCGATCGAGGGGCTCGGCTTCAAGGTGCAGGGTGACATTTCTGCATTCCTCGAAGCGCTGCCGGGTAGCCTGGGGGACGCCGGGCAGGACATTGCCCTCCGCGGCACGAAGGCAGTGGCGTGGATGCAGCTCTGGAAGGAAGTGCCCGACGAGCGGCTGCTCGGGAAGAAGGAGGGCGTCGGGTTCGAAGACTACCTGGCGTTCGTGATCGCCTCGTCCTCCCAGCTCGACCCGCAGGCGGGCAACGACATGGGCGGCGCCATGGAATCTGCACAGACGGACATGCGGCGGGCGGCCCGGATGCTCCGCAGCGAGGACGAGGGCGAGCAGAACCGCGGCCGGGTGCTACGGGACGAGTCGATCAAGCGGCTCGAAGAACTGCGGACGACGCGCGCCAAGGTCGGCTTCATGGCAGGCCGGGACGCGACGCCGCGCGAGGTGCGAAACATCATGGCCCGGCTCATCGAGATGGGCGACGGGTACGAAACTGCACTCGACAGCTTCTCCGTCCTACGGCGCACCGGGATTGTGGCCCGCATGGGTTCGACGACCGGGGTGCCCGAGGAGATGATGGACAGCCTCCTAAGCCAGTTCATGCTGACCCGCACGTCTGGTCTCCGTGGGCCCGCGAACGCCGACGAACTCGCCCAGGCCACCGGGCTTGTGGAGAAGGCGCTTGAGCAGCGGGACATCACCGACACCAACCGCGAGCGGTTCGAGACGATGATCGCCCTGCTTCAGTCTTGGGAGGCCAAGGCCGAGGCGCGAGAAACTATCGAAGAGCTGACCATTGACAAGTACGAGAGAGTCCTGAGGTTCCGTGACCAATGATCGAAGCACTACTAAAGAATGAGAACATCCCGATCGGAGCGGCGCTGCTCGTCATGGTAATTATCATGACGCGGTACATGGCGGGGCGGGACACACAGACGAACAAGGTTATCACCACGATGGTAGAGAACCAGCAGGAAATTTCTAAGGACGCCACGCAGGCGATCAAGGACAACACGGTAGTAATGGGCCGCATGGAGGCCACGCTATCGTCCATGGATCGCACCATGCGCGGCGTAAGGGGTGAGCAATGAAGGCGTCGTCACTACGCGAGGGTGATGTGGTCGAGATTACGTGGGACGATGCGACCGGGGAGTCGGGCTGGACGACAAAAGATGCAATGGAGTGGCCCGTGATGACGTGCCGCACGGTGGGCTATTACATGAAACACACCGACCGCGCCATCATGCTCATGGACAGTCTGTTTGACGACTATCTGAACAAGGACGGCACGGTCGGCGGAATGAAGACTATCCCAATGGGGATGCTGCTTGGCATCAAGCGGCTCGCGAAGGCGGACGCCCCCGAGGTGCCTGTCAAGAAGAAGCAGGCTCCGAAGCCTCTAGGGTAGGTGGCTTCCGGGCGTTCAACACGAGGACGCGGGAAGGGAGCTGATGCACGTAGCCGGTGCTCTCCTTCCAAATCACCACGAGCCTCGTGCCCAGCCGCCGCACCTCCCCAATCTGCATGGGGTCGTTCCAGAGGCGGTAGGCGACCGAGTCCCCCGGGTGGATGCAGACGCCCATGCAGTCCTTCATAGCAGCAGCCCCTCCCTAGCTCGTGCAAGTTCTGCGTGCAGTTCTTCCACCGAGCGTGCAGAAATTACAAAGTCACATACGTCGGCGAGGTTGCCAGACGCCATGGCCTCCGAGGAGTGCGCCCGCACGTTCGACTCGAATCCCGGCCGTTCCAGGCCCAGCACCGTCCCCCCAAACTCGTGTACGAGCTGCACCTCATTCTCGAAGCGGGCATCCGTGATGATGACCCCCTCGCACGGCGTCAGCTCCAGCTCGGTGAGGCGGCAGCGCATGAGATCTACCCAGTGCTCCTGTCCGAAGACGTCGCGGATACTCTCCGTGCCCAGCTTCTGCAGAATCTCGCGCACCGAGAAGCCCCAGTCCGTGGGCTGCTCCCGGTCGTAGCCCAGCCCGTTCACCTCGTCCTCAGTGAGGTTGAAGATGATTTGGGCCGCCTCCTTCAGTGGCCCGGCGAACGACTCCAAAAACTCGTAGCCTTCGCCGAGCAGAAATTCTGCAGCGGTGTTCTTGCCGGAGCGGGCCTTACCCACCAGTGCTAGGATCTTCATCCGTCTTCCCTTCCAGGGCGTCGAGGCGTTCGAGTACGTGGTTCAGCATCTCTTCGATCTTGTCGCGCTTCAGTCGGTTAACCTTGAAGTTGCGCAGCATGGTCGAGCGGTCTTGTTCGAGGGTCCGGCGCATCTGAGTGACCTGCCGGACGATATCGTTGATGTCCATTTTACTCCATGAAAAATGGCCCGCCGCCCCGGAGTGGTGCAAGCGGGCCAAAAGGAACCGGGCGGGCGATTACTCGATGCCGGTGATGACAATCTGCGGTCGGCCTTGGATTGCCTCGACCTTGAGGCGAATGGTTTTTCCGAGGAGATCGTCGTCCCCGAACAGCGCCGTCAACTGTTGACAGCGACCCTTGTTGAGAATCAGCTTCTTCTTCGTGTCGACGAAGCCGAGGGCGGGTTTCTCTTCCGCCTTCTCACCCTGGCCGACCGTGACTTGGTCGGCGAAATTGATGACGTAGGCGTTGTCAGCCGGGAGGCTGGTAGCTTCGTCAACAGTGAAGTAACCCGGAAGGGACGACGCGAGTGCTCTGGCATTAGCCATCTTTTTGAGCCTTTCCTAAACACTGTTCCCAGTGATCGCAGAACTTCTCGTTACAGAGCCCGTGCCCTGGCGCAGCGAGAGAAAATGGTGACAAATCGTAGCCCGAGAGATGAGGCCCCGGGCCTCCACCAGACGCACCAAGCGTCTTGGCTTCTTGCCACCTAGATTGTATCACGTTTGTTGTGTGGTGGAGCCACAATTTTGCTTTTGCGAGTTCGTCTTCCGAGAAGTCTACCATGGTCCCGCGAACTTCGCCAGTCGGGAGGTACCAGAGGAACCCCGCCGTCCGAGCCCCGGTGGCCAGGCAGTAGATCTGAAGTTGCAAACTCTTCTTGGCGTCCCACTTGGTCTTGATGCGGGCGGGGGATGCCGTGGTCTTGTGGTCAATCACGCAGTGCCCGGAGATGGCGTGTGAGGGTCGACCGTGGTCGTCGAAGACGGGGATGGTCATGCTCTGCAGGTCGATCTTGCCGATGATGGGCAGCCCCTCGACGTCGTCGAACCACGCTTCCACCCCGCCCTTGATCGGGTCGAGCAGCTCGAAGACAGGGACGGCTCGTTCGAGGTAGCCCGCCAACACCTTCTGCTTGAGGTACCCCTCGGGCGGGTTCTCTGCCAGGTACTCGGCGGCGTCTCTTGCAGATTCCCCCGCCACCATCAGGTTCGCCATCTGTTCGAGCGAGTCGTGGACATGGTTGCCCCGTTTGATCGCGGGCGTGTCCCAGTCCCCGGGGATCAGAGCGTCGAACGCATGGCGCCGCTCGCAGATATCTGCAAACGTGTTCATGCGTGAAAAGCTGTGCTTCTTCGGGTTCGGCATTAGCGGCCCAGTCTTTCGAGAGGTTGATTGCCGTCGAGCAGAGCCTTGAGGGAATCCACCACGCGCTCGGCTATCATGGTGTAAATCCACTGCTGAGCGCCCAGCTCTGCGCCCTTACGTTCCCACGCCTTCTCTGCCATGCGCATCTCGTGGGCATGCCTCGCGCCGAGGGCGTCCATGGTGTGGCGGTGTCTGATCTTGTCGAAGGCCGCACCCGTGTAGATGACGCAGGACAGGATCGCCGCCACCACAATCAGGACAATGGACACGTTGCCCAGGGTCTCTAAGAACTTACGCATTCTTACCCCACTTTAATCCGTGGTAAATGTACAGCCGCTCGGCCGCATCGGTGTCTTGCGTGAGGTCTTTCAGAGTACAACGCTCGCGCAGAAATGCCCGCTGCAGAGGGGCGTACTTGTGTGAGTTGTGGAGCAACATGCGGATCTCGCGCGCTACGAGCGGGCGGTTGATGTCGACCACGTTCTCTATTGTACCACCCGAATAGCACACCCCCGCAGGAGTTTTATTTGGGTCGGTGAGTTCCATGGTCCGTTCGTACAGGAAGGTGATCGCCTTGTGCATGTGCGTAGTGAACGCCGTCCAGTGGTCGCCCTTGAACTGCTTCCGGGTGAGCGCGTAGTTGACGGCGGTGTTCGGGCGGTTCGGGAAAAAAGAATCTGCACGCAGGTCGCCCCATATTGTTCCAAAACGCACGCAGGTCGTGTTGGAAAATCTGCAAAGCGCCCGTTCAGCGCGTGCTTTTGTCCGACCGTACAGCCCGGAGTCGGTGATGGCCCGCATGGAGGAGATGTAAATCATGTGGCTGCAGGTACTTGCAATGCGGACGGGCACCCGGATCATGAGATCCCGGTACGCCTGCTCCCACGCCACCGGGTCCACCATGTCGTCAGGCTCTCGGTGAAAACCTGCAAAGTAGATGACCACCTTGTCGCGGAAGAATTCTGCAGGCAAATCTGCAACGTCCTTCACTACGGCGCCGTCACAGTTAGCGTAGATGTTAAGGTCGATCCCTTGCATCCAGTCCACGCCGCGCTGCATCAGGTACTCCATGTAGCGGGAACCAATGTACCCGCCGGAGCCCACTACGAGGATGTCGCGCATGGTTTTCATTTGAGTACCTCCGTGAGCTTGTCGCGCAACCGCTTCGCGGCGGCCCGTGACAACTGGACCGTGATGTCATTCTCGGCGTCCCAGAGGTCTATCAGTAAGGGCCGGTCCTTGGTGCTGAATTCCTCTACGATCATCTTCGTGGAGCGGGGCCGCAGGATCAAAGCTACTTTCATTTCCACACCTCCGATACTTCTACGTCTATGACAGGTCTGGGTACCGAAGGGCAAACCGTTACCAGAGCGTCGGCCATGATGTCCGCCAACGCCGTAGACGCCAGCCGGGCATCTGCTTCGGGAACTTCGAGCGTGATGCTGTCGTGAACAACCGCGACCACGTTGAGCCCAGTGGCGCAGCACTGATTGAATGCCTGCGTGATGACGTCAGCCCCTACGCCCTGGAAGAATGAGTTTGCCGCCGCCGAGTAGCGACGGTCAGGGAGCACCCGGCCGGTGGGCAGGACGCAGGTGTAGATCCCCCCGCCGTTGATTTTCTGCGAGAGTTCAAACTGCGAGGGCCAGGTGTCGTTCGGGTCGAAGCCGAGCCCGGCGATCCACTCCGCCGCGTCCGCTCCCGGCGGCTTGAGGTCGCGGTAGGGGTTGCACTCGAAGTTGTCGAGGTACTGCTTGATGTCCCAGTAGGTGGAGAACCAGCGCAGCCGCGTCTCCCGGGCATGGTCCGGGGTCCAGCCGAGACCCATGACCACGCTCTGCCGGTGGAAGCGGCGCCAGCCCATGCCGCCCGGTAGCCCGAAGTTGGACGCCTTCGCCGCTTGCCGCTGGAGCTTGTCCACGGCGTCGAGCTTGAGGTTGTACATGAGGGCCGCAGTCCGCGTGTGGATGTCGTCGCCCGAGTAGAGCGCCTCCATGAGCGGGCCGGAGATCCCCATGCAGTGCATGCAGTGCGCCAGGGTGTAGAGTTCGAGCGTCGGGTAGTCGGCCATGACGAGGACGTGCCCCGGCCGCGCCCGGTAGATCGAGCGCATGTTGTTGGCCTTGGGAACCTGCTGCAGATTTGGTTTACTGCAAGCCCATCGCCCCGTCGCCGCCCCATGCACCCAATAATTAGGCTTCGCCTCACGCGCACACGCATGGTAAAGCGGGCCAATGAACGAGGACAGGTACTTGGTCACGCGCTGGTACTTCATAAAGACCTTGAGGTCGGCGGGCAAGAGCCCCTCTACCTCTTTCCAGTCGTCACGGGCCAGCGAGATTTTGTGCGTCTTGGCCGACAGGCGCGGCTGGAAGTCCACGTCGTCCGCAAACGCCTCAAATGCAGACCGAAGCACGTCCTCGTTCTTGACCACTTGTCCGGGTGCAGTTTCAAAGCGCCCTTTCCATCGGCGCTGCACCGTTGGCAGGCCGTCGACCCAGGGCCCGGCATGCCACTTCCGAGGCAGGGAGTCCGGGCACTGCCCTAGATCCTTGCCCGTCGAGCCTTTCTTCTTGACGACCCGGGCGTAGCCCAGCTCCACAAGCTCAGCCTGGAGCGCACGTTGCTCTTCCGTCAGGGTGGTGTGGAATTTCTCCAGAGTCTTGAGGTCCAGCGCCATGCCCTTCGGCACCAGATCCCACGCCATGTAAGCCGCCGCCGACGAGTAGAGGACGTCGGGCTCGGGCGCCCGCGTGACATGGTGGGAAGCAATGTACTTCTGCCGGGTGTTCTTGCCGTCCCGGATAGAGCCAAGGGGAATGCCGTGCAGAACTTGGGCAATCTCCCGGGTAATGAGGGCGTCCTTGATGGCGTACTCGCGATGCTCCTTGGTGAGCACAGCGCCCCGGCGGAACGAGGTGCGCACCGCCTCCTTGGGTAGCGCGCGGTGCAGAATTCGCTTCGCCAGGTACGCGAGCGTGATGCCCTTCGTGGTGGGGTCCGGGTGGCGGAGGAGATACATCATGCGGGTATCGAAGATGCGGCCCTCGGTGATTAGCTGCCGGAAAATGGACTCCGTCTCGGGAATCCACTTCGTGATGACGCCCAGATCGAACGCGACGTTGTGGAAAACCAGCGCCGCCTCGGGCATGGCGGCCCACTCGGTGAGCAGTTCCGTGAAGCGCTTCTTCTCCTCCCATGTCAGGAGGAAGCCCCCCGACGCGCCCGCGTAAGTGAGCACCACCATGTCTGGCACCTCGTGCCGCATGTTGATCTTCGGTGTGCCCTGCGAGGGGATCAGGTGCGTCTCGGTGTCGATCGCAATGAACTTCATTCGAGCCCCTTCTGCAGATCTTTGACGAGCTGCTTGGCGACCTTCACCGGGAGAAGGATAGACAAGTCCAGGCTGTTATCCCACAGCTCCACCAGTATTTGGTTATTGTTCTTGCAGCCTTGGTACTCCACGAAGCTCGTGGTTTTGCCTTTTAGTGTAACTTCGATTCTCATTTGAGCCTTTCCATTATCTTCTCATTGTACCGCTCCCAGTTGCAGTTGAGGCACAGCACTTGTAACTGGGGCCGCTGCGGGAAGTTGTGACGGCGGAGGTAGCGGTAAAATGACATGCCCCGGAGATCTCCGAGGGATTTCCGGTGAGTGGCTCCGTCGGTGTCGACATGGTCGAGCGCGAGAGACTGCCCCGTGTACCCGCAGCGCGCGCACTTGGCGCCGCCGTAGGCCTCCAGGGCTTGGGTCTTGATCTTCTGGTCTCGTTGACGTCGTAGCAGGCGCGCATGGTTGCGGCATTTTCTGCACTTGGCGTAGCCACGTTCGCAGGTCTTGCCGCATGCGCACGTAGCTTTCACGCGCGGTTCCAGACGTTGAACCAGATCTGGCCCGCGTCGAGGGGGGCGAGGCTAGACAGGACGACCCCCGGGATCGGCATCGGGGTGCCATCAAAAAAGTACGCCATCTCCAACTGCACCAACTCCTGGTCGGCCTCGTGGATTAGCCGATCCTGCTCGGAGCCAGGCATGGGCACCCCGACATGGTCGTGCACCTTCGCCCGCAGGGTGAATTCCAACACGCGGAACGCCTGCGTCTGCTCGGGGCCCAGCATTTTCTGCACTGGCACCGTCATGTCGCCGACGAAAGCCTCGCCGATGTCGTGCAGCAATGCCTGCTTGAGCAGCACCGGGTCGTCGATCCCCATGTTCTCCTCCATGTAGCTCGCGACGTTCGCACAGTGCTGCGCCACGCTGTAGAAAACCGGGGTGTGTCCGTTGAATCTGCACTGCATGGAGAGCGAGTGTACGAGGTCGGGCAGGTTGATGATCGGATTCTCGAAGGTGATTAGCTCCGAGCGTGTGTGCATCTGGGTCATTGGAACATTCTTTTCATGCTGAAGGGGCGGAAGGGTGTGGCGCTGTAGATTTCGCGGTCGGTCTTGCGAACCACGCGGCCGCAGTCGTGGCAGTGGAACTCAGTGCACTGGAACTCCGGGAACGGGCGGGTTTCCACGTACTTGTGTTCGCAGGGGATCTCGTCCTCACACGAACAGTCCCTCCAGCCACACACCGGGCAGTCCTCCAAGAGGTAGTAGTAGTCTACTTCCATACCAGCTCGTCCCCTTCCTTCGTGAGTGTGTAGCCGAGCGCCGTGGCGCCGAGCGATTCCTCGGTGATGTCCGGTACGAACCGCGTCGGTGCGTCGGGGTTCAGCCCCCCGGCCTGCACGAACGGCGCGTCTACTTCAGAGTAATGCTTCGCCACGAAATTCCCTAGTGTGTCACGGTCGTAGATCTTGACAGACTGAGATGCCGCGAAAAGGGAATCTGAAATCTTCTTGCCCCCGAACACCGTTCGATAGGCTCCTGCCCCGATCGCGAGAAACTCGGAGAAGCGGGAGGAGACATGGGTGTCGTAGGGCTTGGAGTTCCGCAGCGCATGCAGAATTTCCGAGATGATGGCGCCCCGGTGCGCGCGAGCGTAGTGGTCAGGCCGGTGCCGGAGCGCCTTCGCCTTGCCCGGGATCTCCACTCGAATGCAGCGGCAGAGGAGGTCAGCATGCAAGCTGGCCGCCCCGACGACGCTGTTGTAAATGAACAGGCGGCCTTGCAGTTTTGACGAGTACCGCGCGCCTTTCGGTCGCGCTTCTATGGTCCCCGTCGTGCCTGCCACACCGGCTTGGTGGAAAAACTCAATGGTGTTCTCGACGTTGTCGACGAACTCGACGCGGCCCTTGAGAAGAGTTGCAATGCTCTCGTCATAGGCGTTGTCACGCGACTTCCGCATGGGGTGGCCGCCGTCGTTGTCGTC
>Ga0316189_10003997_pt1 | contig 14242 bp, 13 predicted proteins | sample LowCovwburrow_MG_FD_204930 | JGI IMG/M metagenome (GOLD analysis project Ga0316189, IMG submission 204930) | Coastal sediment microbial communities from Maine, United States - Lowes Cove worm burrow | ecosystem: Environmental > Aquatic > Marine > Coastal > Sediment | place: USA: Maine...
GGATAGATGTCTGTGGTCAGGCGTTCTTCGAAGCCGTGCATCTGATCGGGGCCAACGAAGTGCATTTTGCCTGAGAGACAGGTTTGGTAGCCCGCACGGCGCAGGTGATGCGCATAAGTTGGAATGGATGACGCGAACTCGGCCGCGTTGTCGTAAACCCCCGTGCGCGATGGCAGCTGGCCGGACATAAAAGACGCCCGCCCCGGCGCGCAAAGAGGTGACGCAGTATAGGCATTTGCAAAACGCGTAGAGCGCGCTGCGAGGGCTTTGAGGTTTGGCGCGTGGAGCCAGTCGGCAGGGCCGTCAGGGAAGAACGTGCCGTTTAGCTGATCGACCATGATAACCAGAATGTTAGGTTTGCTCATTGGCTCCGCCCCGCTAGTTCGATCTGCAGCAACGCCAGTACATGTCGTGTCGCGTCGTTGTGCTCTGTTTTCGAACGCGCCAGCCCCTGACGCAGGTAGAGCCCATCGACCAGCCCGGCAATCCGTGCAGCCGCGCCCTCTGCTTTGCCACCGATCAACGGGCGCAGATCATGAACCAAATTGCTGTGCAAACGCCGCTGGTAGATGCTCAGCAGTTCATGTGCGTCCGAGGACGTCTGCGCCAAAACATAGAAGTTCAGCCATGCTGCAATGACTTCAGGGTGAAAGTTGGACGACATAAAGCCCGCGCGGATTACGGCCTCAAGCCGCCCCCGATGCCCTTTCGCCGTTTTCAGTGCGCCACGCACTTCGGCGCCATAGAGTGCAAGCGTGTGACGCATAGCAGCCAGAAATATCTGCTCTTTACCCCCAAAATAATGATGCGCCAGCGCTGAGGACATGCCTGCCCGTTTGGCGATATTGCTCACGGTGACATCCAAGTTACCAACCGCACCAATTTCATCAATCGTGGCTTTCACTAATGCGGCGCGGCGGATAGGCTCCATTCCAAGCTTGGGCATCTGTTCCTCTTTCGGTTGACCCAGGCATCTAAATTGTACTTCATTGACTCGTCAATCAAGAAAAACCTTGGAGAAAGACATGAAATTAAAATCAACCCTATCCGTGCTGGCCGTTTGCGCCGCGATGCCCGCCTTTGCTGAGTGTGACAGCATCACGTTCTCTGACGTTGGCTGGACAGACATCACTGCGACAACTGCTGCGACAACCGTTGTTCTGGAAGCGCTCGGTTATGAGACAGACATCAAAGTGTTGTCCGTGCCAGTGACCTACATCTCTATGGCCGAAGGTGACATCGACATCTTCCTTGGCAACTGGATGCCAACAATGGAAGGCGACATCGCGCCATACCGCGAAGCAGGCACTGTCGATACAGTCCGCGCAAACCTTGAAGGTGCAAAGTACACACTGGCCGTGAATAAGGCTGCCGCCGATATGGGCCTTGCGACCTTTGCCGATATCGCCGCGAACGCCGATGCGCTGGACGGCAAGATTTACGGTATCGAACCCGGCAATGACGGCAACCGCCTGATCATGGATATGATCGCAGACGGGGCCTTTGGCCTTGACGAGTTTGAAGTGATCGAAAGCTCTGAGCAAGGCATGTTGGCACAAGTTGATCGTGCCTCTGGTCGGGACGAACCGATCGTATTCTTGGGCTGGGAACCACACCCAATGAACGCCAACTTTGAGATGTCCTATCTGGAAGGCGGCGATGACTGGTTTGGCCCCAACCTTGGCGGTGCGACCGTCTATACCAACACCTCTGCCGGCTACGTGGACAGCTGCCCGAACGTCGGTGCCTTGCTGAACAATCTCGAATTCTCACTTGCTATGGAAAACGAGATCATGGGTGCGATCTTGAACGATGGTGAAGATCCGGCGGACGCTGCAACCGCGTGGCTGTCTGCAAACCCTGATGCCTTCATGGCATGGCTGGATGGCGTGACCACCAAAGATGGCGGCGATGCTGTCGCTGCGGTCAAAGCCTCACTGGGCATGTAAAACGATTTGGCAGGCTCCGATATTTCGGGGCCTGCTACTTATTAAGATGAAGGTACGGCATGGACTGGCTCACAGAGAATAAGATTCCTATCGGAAAATGGGCGAAAACCATCTTTGATTGGATGAACGACAACCTTGGGTTCTTCTTTGACTGGTTGTCGGACGCGATGGAGGCCTTGATTGACGGGATCCTGTGGGTGCTGGAAACGCCCCACCCCCTCTTTGTGATCGCCGCCTTTGCTGGCCTGACATGGTTGTTACAGCGCAACTGGAAAACGCCGCTCTTTGTCGTGGTCGGGTTCTTGTTCATCCTGAACCAAGACTACTGGGAAGAGACCATGCAGTCGCTGACGCTGGTACTTTCTGCCTGTGTGGTTTGTATGGGAATTGGTGTGCCGATCGGCATTGCTGCTGCCCACCGCCCGCGACTGTATCGCGCGATGGTGCCAGTGCTGGACCTAATGCAAACACTGCCGACCTTTGTTTATCTGATTCCCGCGATCGTTTTCTTTGGTATTGGCATGGTGCCCGGATTGATTGCGACTGTGATCTTCGTTTTGCCTGCGCCAATCCGACTAACATACCTCGGGGTCTCCTCGACCCCTACGCCGTTGCTGGAAGCGGCCCAAGCTTTTGGCGCCACTAAGCGTCAGGTCCTTTTCAAGGTCGAATTGCCCTCCGCCCTCCCCCAGATCATGGCGGGCCTGAACCAGACAATCATGCTGTCACTGTCGATGGTCGTCATCGCCGCCCTTGTGGGTGCAAGCGGCCTTGGCGTGCCGGTGATCCGCGCACTGAATACGGTGAACACATCGCTTGGCTTTGAATCCGGCTTTGTCATTGTCGTCGTTGCAATCATGCTGGACCGAATGCTGCGGGTGAAATCGAAATGAATGCTGTTGAATTTGACAACGTCTCTATTGTGTTTGGAAACAAGCCAGAGACCGCGCTGCCACTGATGGATGAGGGGCAAGAACGCCCTGAGATCCGCGAACAAACCGGTCAGATTTTGGGCGTGCATAACTGTTCGCTCAATGTCGAGGTCGGTGAAATCCTTGTGCTGATGGGGCTGTCCGGCTCTGGCAAATCCACTTTGCTTCGTGCCGTGAACGGATTGAACCCCGTGATCCGTGGCGAAGTGCGCATCAATGACGGTCAATGGAGTTGCAATGTCGGCAACAGCTCGGCCAATGATCTGCGGCGGGTGCGGCGGGAATGCGTATCAATGGTCTTTCAGCAGTTCGGCCTGCTGCCATGGCGGACCGTGCGCGACAACGTAGGGCTGGGTTTGGAGCTGGCAGGCATGGATAATGCCGCCCGCTTGAAACGTGTCGATCAGGAGCTGGAGATGGTCGGTCTGGATGACCGCGCCGACGCTCTGGTGGGCGAATTATCGGGCGGGATGCAGCAACGCGTTGGCCTTGCGCGCGCCTTTGCGACCGACGCGCCGATCCTGTTGATGGATGAGCCTTTCTCTGCGCTTGACCCGCTGATCAGGACCCGCTTGCAAGACGAACTTCTGGAACTGCAAGAGCAACGCGGGCGCACGATTATCTTTGTGAGCCACGATCTGGATGAAGCGTTCAAAATTGGCAATCGTATTGCCATTATGGAAGGCGGGCGGATTGTCCAATGTGGCACGCCACGCGACATCTTTACCAACCCAGTCAATGAATACGTGGCGGATTTCGTAGCACATATGAACCCGCTTGGGGTGCTGACCGCCCGTGATGTGATGACCGAAGGCACGACCAATGGCGACGCCATTGACGTTGAAACTCCGGTGCAGGAAATTATTCACCAGATCGACGGTGCGGGGTTGCAAGTCACCGAAGACGGTCAGCCGATTGGTGTGGTGACGCAAACCTCGCTACTGGCGCGGCTCAGCCCTCAGGTGGACTAGGTCCCTATTTTATGCGTCCAATCAAACTTCCGCCGGAGGCATCAAACCTTTGTCGCAGGTACAGCGGGCGTTATGTTGCGCCGCGCGATAGCCTCGCGCCACGTAATGAAGCTGACCGAGGCCATTATCACGGCACCGCCAAAGACGACCCAACCGTCGACCGCTTCGCCGAATACGACAGCGCCCAGCAACACCGCCCAAACCAGTTGCAAGAACGTCACCGGCTGCGTGACAGTCAAGGGGGCCGCGGCAAAGGCAAGGGTCATTGAATAATGGCCAGCGGTGGCAAAACACGCGACAAGGAATAACCAGCCCAATTGTTCAACTGTCGGCGTTACCCAGACGGCAAACGCAAATGGCGCGAGCCCAACAGTCACCGTAATCGACAACATGCCAACAACGACCGGGGCCGAAACTTCACCCGACAGCTGTTTGGCGATCAGGTAACCCGCAGCAAAGAAAATCGCTGTCCCGATCATCGCGATGTGACCCAATTCCACCTCTTTCACACCCGGCCGCAGGATGATCATCGCCCCTATCAGCGCCATGATGACCGCCGCCAACCGGCGCGGCGGCAGCCTTTCACCCAAGAAGAGCGCCGCCCCGAGAGAGACATAGACCGGCGAGAGGTAGTTCATGGCCGTGACTTCCGCGATCGGAATGCGCGCCATTGCAAAGAACCAAAGGATCACAGCCAGCGTATGCACCAAGCCCCGCACCCAGAAGAGCTTTTTCTGCCGCCCCGTCAAATGCGCGGCTATGATTGGCTTGATCATAGGGATCAGAAACACCAACCCCAGCACATACCTCAGAAATGCCGCCTGTGCCGCCGGGACATCATCGCCGACGTGTTTGACCACTGCAGTCACCGCCACGAACATGAGGCCGGTAAACAGCATCCAGAAGATGCCAACGACTGGCCGGGATTGCGCTTGGGTTTCCATACGCCATCCGTGGCACCAAGGCGGCCTGAGTGCAAGCGTGCAGAAACCGCTGGATGAAGCGGCGTGTTGCCCGTAACAACGCTCTTATGAAGATACTCTTTCTTGGCGATGTTATGGGCCGCTCTGGGCGTACCGCGATTACCACCCACCTGCCCCGACTGCGCGCAGAGTGGAAGCTGGATTTCGTCGTGGTGAATGGCGAAAACGCGACCTCTGGAATGGGGCTTTCCGGCGATCATGCAAATATTTTACTCGACGCCGGTGCAGATGTCGTGACCCTCGGCGATCATGCCTTTGATCAAAAAGACATGCTGAGCTTCATCGAAAAAGAGCAACGGATCGTCCGCCCAATGAATTACTCCAAGGCGGCCCCCGGCGTTGGCGCGCGGGTGTTTACGGCCCCCGGTGGGCGTAAGGTGCTGGTGGCCCAAGTTCTGGGCCAAGTCTTTATGAAGCGCCCTTTTGATGATCCATTTTCGGCCCTTGATGCGGTCTTGCGTCAATATCCGATGGGCGGCCAAGTCGCCGCCAGCCTGATCGATATCCACTGCGAAGCGACGTCCGAAAAAATGGCGACTGGCCACTTTTGCGACGGGCGCGCAAGCATTGTTGTGGGCACCCACACCCATGTGCCCACAGGTGACGCGATGATTCTGCCGGGTGGAACGGCCTATATGACTGATGCGGGGATGTGCGGCGACTACAACTCTGTTATCGGCATGGAAAAGGCCGAGCCACTGCGCCGCTTTATCACTGGTATGCCCAAGTCACGTTTCACACCTGCTGCGGATGAGGCCACGCTTTCGGGCCTTTATGTTGAGACCGACAATCTGACCGGCAAAGCAGTCAAAGTAGCGATGGTCCGCCAAGGCGGGCGCTTGTCGCAAACGGGGCCTGCATGATCTCTGAACGTATGCGGCTGACAGGGTTTCTGTTGCTGCTTGGGTGTGGTTGGGGGCTGACGCAACCACTGATCAAGATCACTGTAACGGCGGGTTATCAGCCCTTTGGCATCGTCTTTTGGCAGATGCTGATCGGTGCCACCCTGTTGGGTGTGCTGCGATGGCGACAAATGGGCCGGTTGCCATTTAACGTCAAAACTTTCGGCGTCTGGTTGATGATTGCAACTATCGGAACGCTGATCCCTGGTTATACAAGCTTCACAGCCGCATTTCATCTGCCATCGGGCATCATGTCGATTGTCATCGCAACAATCCCGATGATGGCCTTTCCAATTGCGCTGGCCCTTGGCAATGACAGGTTTTCGCTACGCCGACTTGGCGGCCTTTGCCTTGGTTTGGTCGGCGTCGGCCTGATCGCCCTGCCCGAAGCAAGCCTGCCGGAGCGGGCGATGATTGCCTTCCTGCCTTTGGCGTTGATCGCGCCGTTTTGCTATGCCTGCGAAGGAAACATCGTGGCGCGTTGGGGAACGGCTGGGCTTGATCCGTTTCAAGTGCTCTTCGGGGCCTCGGCCATCGGCACGGTGATTGCGTTACCTCTGGCGGTTGGATCAGGGCAGTTCTTTGTTCCACAGTCGCCATTTATCCTTGCCGATTTCACCTTGCTTCTCAGCTCGATCGTCCATGTGCTGGTCTATTCCGGCTATGTTTGGTTGATCGCGCGCGCGGGTTCGGTCTTTGCGGGTCAGGTCAGCTATGTCGTGACTGGATCGGGCGTCTTTTGGGCAATGCTATTGTTAGGTGAAACATATAGCCTTTGGGTCTGGTTAGCACTGGTTTGCATGGCCATCGGTCTGAGCCTTGTGCAACCGCGGCTTGCTGAAAGCCCAGCGGTAAGCGACACTCCAGCCCATGGATAGCTTTCTTTCCCTGACGCAAACGCAAAGCGCCATCCTTACAATGGCGGTCGTTGTGGGCATGTTCTTGATGTTCCTGCGCGAGGTGTATCCGACCGAAGTTGTGGCTATGATTGGTGTGTCGATCCTGCTGGCCACCGGCGTGTTGCCCTATGAAGCTGCCGTGATGGCTTTGGCGAACCCCGCACCTTGGACGATTGCCGCGATGTTTATCATTGTGGGTGCATTGGTTCGCACCGGTGCACTGAACGCCATGACCCAAATCGCTGAACGACAAGCCAAGGTCAGCCCCGCGCGCGCTGTGGGCGGAGGGTTGCTTTTTGTGGCCTTTGCCAGTGCCATCATGAACAACACGCCCCTCGTCGTCGTGATGATCCCGGTCTTTGTGCAACTAGCACGGACCTTGGGCACATCTGCCTCCAAACTGCTGATCCCCCTCAGTTATGCTGCCATCGTCGGCGGCACGATGACGCTGTTGGGCACCTCGACAAACCTACTGGTTGACGGGGTGGCGCGGGCATCTGGGTTGAAGCCATTCGGTATTCTAGAAATCTTCCCAATTGGTGTGGTTGTTGTCCTCTGGACCTTTACCTACCTTTATTTCATGGGCCCGCGCCTTTTGCCGGACCGCCAGAGCATGGCGACGATGCTTTCGGATCGCTCTAAGAAGAAGTTCTTTTCTGAAGCGGTCATACCACCCGATAGCAATCTGATCGGGCGTGAAGTCACGGGGGTACAGCTGTTTAAACGCGATGGCGTACGCCTGGTCGACGTTGTGCGCGGCGACAAATCGCTGCGGCGCAATCTTAAGGCCGTCACCTTACAGGTGGGCGACCGTGTGGTGCTGCGCACTGAGATGACGGAACTTCTGTCTTTGCAGCAAAACAAGGAGCTGCGGCGGGTCGATCAAGTCTCCTCAGTTGAGACGACAACGGTCGAGGTCTTGATTACACCGAACTGCAAAATGGTCAGCCGGCGCCTTGGGTCTATGCGTTTGCGGCGGCGCTATGCGGTTTATCCGCTGGCGGTGCACAGGCGCGACGCAAATATCAGCGCGCAGATTGATGACATCGTGGTCAAGGTGGGTGACACATTACTGTTGGAAGGTGCGCCAGAGGACATTCAGCGTCTTGGAGAGGATATGAACCTTGGCGACGTGTCCGTGCCATCCCAACGCGCCTATCGTCGCGGGCATGCGCCCGTTGCTATCGCTGTGCTGTTGGGCGTGGTGACATTGGCAGCTCTGGGCATTGCTCCGATCCTGATGCTTGCGATGATTGGCGTGACTGTTGTCTTGATGACAAAATGCATCGATGCAGAAGAAGCGTTCTCTTATGTCGATGGACGCTTGCTCGCTCTGATTTTTGCGATGCTCGGGGTGGGTTCGGCGCTCCAGTCTTCAGGTGCCGTTGGGATTATCGCCGATACGCTTTCACCTGTGATGTTGGTATTGCCTCCCTTCTTTGTGGTGCTTGCTGTTTACCTGCTGTCCAGCATCCTGACAGAGCTTGTGTCCAACAATGCCGTGGCGGTCGTGATGACGCCAATCGCGATTGGTCTGGCCAGCGCCCTTGGCGTTGACCCGCGGCCTTTGGTGGTGGCGGTGATGATTGCGGCAAGCGCCAGCTTTGCGACGCCAATCGGCTATCAGACCAATACGCTTGTCTATGGTCCCGGTGGGTATAAGTTTACCGATTTCTTGAAATTTGGTGTGCCGCTCAATCTATCACTTGCCCCGATTGTCTCCTTCGTGATCCCCTTTATCTGGCCGCTTTGAGCCGGGGTTGCAGCGCGCAGGCTGCTTGCCTTATAGAGACGCAGATCAACGCGATAAAAGACGAGGTTTCCAATGGCTGGCCACTCCAAATGGGCAAATATTCAGCACCGCAAAGGGCGGCAGGACAAGCTGCGTTCTAAGCTGTTTTCCAAGCTGGCAAAGGAAATCACGGTTGCTGCCAAAATGGGCGATCCAGATCCTGATAAGAACCCACGTTTGCGCATGGCCGTCAAAGAAGCCAAGTCCAGTTCGGTTCCAAAAGACGTGATCGACCGCGCGATCAAGAAATCGCAAGGCGGTGACGCAGAGAACTATGACGAAATCCGCTATGAGGGGTATGGCCCCAATGGCGTGGCCGTGATCGTTGAGACAATGACAGACAACCGCAATCGGACGGCGTCTACAGTACGGTCAACCTTTTCAAAGAACGGTGGGAACCTTGGTGAAACTGGCTCGGTTGGTTTCATGTTCGACCGGAAGGGTGAAATTGTCTACCCTGCGGATGCTGCAGATGCGGACACGGTGATGATGGCCGCGATCGAGGCAGGCGCCGAAGACGTGCAAAGCGATGAGGACAGCCACGTCATTTATTGCGCAGACTCCGATTTGAACGAAGTGTCGACTGCGCTTGAAGCGGACTTAGGCGAGTCGGAATCCACCAAGCTGATCTGGAAGCCGAATATGACGACTGAGCTGGATGTTGAAGGTCTGACCAAGTTGATGAAGTTGCTTGATACTTTGGAAGAGGATGACGACGTGCAGCGTGTGACGTCGAACTTTGAAGCCTCTGATGAGGTTATGGCAGCCTTTGCAGAAACCTAGCAGGGGCGCTGCCGCCGGCCTGCAGCCTCCCCCGAGGTATTTTGGAATATAAGAAGATGTAAGGTGGTTTAGGGGGTGATAACGCCCCGCTCGGTCACGATCAGATCAAGCGGCTGATCGGTCAGTTCGAGTGGTAGGTTTTCATCTTCTTGCGCCGCATAGGCAAAACCGATGGCCATCGTCGGTTGGGCGGCGCGGAGCCCTTCCAGTGTTCTGTCGTAGAAACCACCACCATAGCCAAGCCGCCCACCCTTGCGGTCGAATGCCACCAAAGGGACAATCAGGATTTGAGGTGTCATCCAGTCGCCGGTTTCGGGGATCATCGCGCCAAACTCCCCTTTAACCAATATGCTATCTGGCTCCCAGTTTCGGAACTTTAGCGCTTTCCCAGCCCCGATGATGACCGGGACGCCAACGGGTCCGTGTGCTGCTGCCTCTTCCATTGCTGGCGTCGGATCAATCTCGGTACGCATTGCCATATACCCAGCCAGTGGCACACCGCGATAGCCGGCAAGGACTTCACTGAGGTATCCTGCAGCGGCGGCGTTGGGATAATGGGCTGCTTTGCGCCGCGAGAATGCGGCATTACGCGCGGCGGTTTTGTCCATCACAAGAGCCAAAGCGCTGCAAGGCCCAAGAACGCGAAAAAGCCGACAACATCTGTAACGGTGGTCACGAAGGCGCCTGATGCGAGCGCCGGATCGACGCCCATTTTTTCGAGGATCACTGGAATAACAGTGCCAGCAAACCCCGCGACCACCATGTTTACGACCATTGCCACGGCGATCACCACGCCTAGCATGGGTGAGCCAAACCAGACGACACCAACGAACCCCATCACGACGGCAAAAATCAGACCATTGATCAAGCCGACCAGAACCTCGCGTCTGATCACGCGCCAGACGTTAGCAGTGGTCAGATCGCGGGTGGCAAGTGCCCGCACGGCGACAGTTAAGGACTGCGTGCCTGCATTGCCGCCCATAGAGGCCACGATAGGCATCAGCACCGCGAGAGCAACCAATCCGGCAATGGTTTCTTCAAAGAGCGAGATCACCATCGAGGCAAAGATCGCCGTCACAAGGTTGACGGCCAACCAAGGGAAACGCCGCTTTGTCGTGGCGATCACACGGTCCGATAGGCTGCCTTCGCCCACACCGGCGAGGCGCAGGATGTCTTCTTCGGCTTCTTCTTCAAGAAACATCATCGCGTCGTCGATGGTAATCACACCAACAACGCGGTCATCGGAATCGACCACAGGCGCCGTGATCATGTGATAGTGATTGATGGCCTGCGCCACCTCTTCCACGTCCTGTTCAACATGAAATGTACGGAATGTGTCTTCGGTCAAATCGCGCAACGCTGTGTCGCGTGGATGACTGAGGATACGGCCAAGCGTAACATAGCCTGTCGCCTTGAGCCGCGGATCAACCAAAATGATGTGGTAGAACTGATCGGGCAGGACAACATCAGAGCGCAAATAATCGATTGCTTCGCCGACCGTCCAGTGCTCTGGCGCGCGCACCAGTTCGGACTGCATATGGCGGCCGGCTGATTCTTCAGGATAGGCAAGCGCTTGCTCGACAACGGCACGGTCGCCTGCGTCAAGCGCATCAAGCACCGCTTCTTGCTGTTCATCATCAAGATATTCAACAAGGTCAACGACATCATCGCTTTCTAGATCGCGCACCGCATCGGCCAATTCCGATGGTGCAAGCTGGTCGATGACCTCTTCGCGCAGCTCTTCGTCGAGTTCCGAGAGAATTTCGCCGTCAAGCCCACCAGGCCAAGCAGTTAGCAGTGCGCGCCGGTCACGCGCATCCACCTGTTCGAGCAAATGCGCGACGTCAGCGGCATGCATTGGATCAAGCAGTTCGGTCAGGGTGGCGCCGTCGTCCCGTTCGACAGCCGCCAGCACTTCACTGACCAGGCGGTCGGTGATGCCGAATGCTTCGTCTTCGGTGATTTCGGGTTCAGCCATTGGATATCCTTAATGCATAAGCCAGCATAATCGTTCAGCGCAGCGGCACAACGGAGATTTCTGCGATTTACCCCATTGTTGCAGACCCATATGCTGAATGCATGACAAAGCACTTACTCTTGGGTCAAACCCTTGGATTTTCTGGCAATCCCCTACTGGGGGATTGGGCGAACGCCGTCGCATTTGACAGCGCCGGTGGCGTGTTGATTGAGAATGGACGGATCATTGCAACGGGGACTGGCGCGGTCTTGTGTGCAGCGCATCCGGATGCCGCCGTCACCGACTACGGGGATGCCTTGATCAGCGCAGGCTTTGTTGACGCCCATATGCATTATCCGCAAACCGGGATCATCGCCAGCTGGGGTAAACAGCTGATTGATTGGCTTAATACCTATACCTTCCCGGAAGAGTCCCGCTTTGGTGATCGCACCTATGCGGACGACGTAGCAGGTTGCACACTTGATCTGGCGCTGGCGCATGGCACAACGACGTTGACCAGTTTTTGCACCATTCACCCGACGAGTGTGGATGCGTTTTTTGCAGCGGCTGCGACACGGAATATGGCTGTGATCGCAGGGAAAACCTGCATGGACCGCAATGCGCCGGATACTTTACGTGATACCGCGCAATTGGCATATGACGACAGCAAAGCACTGTTGGAAAGGTGGCATGGCAAGGGGCGGGCCGCCTATGCTATCACGCCCCGCTTCTCGCCTACATCGACGCCGGATCAGCTGAAGGCTTTGGGCGCGCTTTGGGCTGAATATCCAACCTGTTTGATGCAAACACATCTAAGCGAACAGTTGCCCGAGATTGCTTGGGTCAAACAGCTATTCCCGCAGGCGCGCGATTACCTTGATACCTATGAAATGTTTGGTTTGTTGGGCGCACGCGGCCTTTATGGGCACAGCATTCATCTTGAAGAACGCGAGATTGCGCAGCTTGCCGAGGTCGGTGCCGCTGTTGTGCATTGCCCGACGTCGAATACCTTTATTGGGTCTGGCTTGTTTGACCTGATGGGGCTTGCGAAGGCGTCGCTTTCGATTGGGCTTGCTACCGATACGGGCGGGGGATCATCGTTTTCGATGCTGCGCACCATGGCTGCCGCATACGAAATCGGGCAGCTGCGCGGCACGGCCTTGCATCCGGCACAATTGATGTGGCTTGCCACCGAGGGTTCGGCACACGCACTAAAGATGTCGGGTGAAATCGGGCATTTGGGCGCCGGCGCGATGGCCGACATCACAGTGATCGACCTTGCATCAACGCCCGCAATTGCCCAGCGCTCCAACCGTGCCAAAGACATTTGGGATGCGCTCTTTCCCACGATTATGATGGGGGACGATCGCGCAATCAAAGATGTCTGGATAGCAGGGACGCGGCGCGAGACCTAACATCGAACTGCCAGCTTGGGCAGCGCGCGCCAACGCGGCATTTAGTCGAAGCGGCCAAGGCCCTGTGATGCGCGGAACGCATTGATATCGTAGGTGAAACCGGTCACGACACCTGTCGCCGCAGAAGTTGCTTGAACAGGTGTCGTTCTAGAGGCTGTCATCGAACTGCTGGCAACCAACATGGTCAACGAGCAGGTGGTGAGGGTCGATTTTTTTATCAGCCGTGTTCAGAGTGGTATAGATAACCGGAGATTTAATTTCTGCCGCGAGAATATGGCCAAAGTTTGTCTGCAATTTAGCAATCGGCAAGATTCCGCGCGAGTGCGTTTTGTCGTGTGATGAGTTTTGGTAGGTCGATTGTCATCAAAACCCCTGCTGATACCACCTTTTTGCCCTCAACATACACGGTGTCAACCTTCATCGGGCCCGCCAAAAGCAGCGCCGCAGGATCCCAGGATCCTGCATTTTCAACCGTGTTTGCGTCCCAAATCGCGATATCTGCGCGCTTGCCGACAGCAATTTGGCCGCAATCATGGCGTCCAAGCACCTCCGCACCGCCCCGCGTGGCAATTTCGAGCGCCTCACGCGCCGACATCGAATCGGCGCCGTTTTTGACCCGCTGCAACAGCATGGCTTGCCGCGCTTCGCCAACGAGGTTGCCGATATCGTTGCTCGCCGACCCATCGACGCCCAGGCCGACAGGCACACCCGCATCACGCATTTGGCGCACCGGAGCGATGCCTGACCCAAGCCTGCAATTCGAGCAAGGGCAATGTGCCACCCCCGTCCGACTGCGCGCGAACAGATCAATTTCTTGCGCATCAAGTTTCACGCAATGCGCGTGCCAGACATCGTCACCAGTCCAACCAAGGTCTTCGGCATATTGCCCGGGACGGCACCCAAATTTTTCCAACGAATAAGCTATGTCTTCGTCGTTCTCGGCCAGATGGGTGTGCATCATCACACCTTTGTCCCGCGCCAAAATTGCGGCATCCCGCATCAAATCCCGCGAAACCGAAAACGGACTGCATGGCGCCACACCCACGCGCACCATCGCGCCGGGGTTGGGGTCGTGGAACGCGTCAATGACGCGGATGCTGTCTTCGAGGATCAGTTTTTCACTCTCAACCAGAGCATCAGGCGGCAACCCCCCGTCACTTTCGCCAATGCTCATCGCGCCACGTGTGGCGTGAAAGCGCAGCCCGATGTCTTGTGCCGCGGCGATCGTGTCATCCAGCCGCGCGCCTCCGGGGTAGAGATAGAGGTGGTCCGACGTCAGCGTGCAACCCGATAGTGCCAATTCGGCCAGACCGACTTGCGCCGAGACATACATTTCCTCCGGACCGAACCGCGCCCAGATTGGATAAAGCCTTTGCAGCCAGCCAAAGAGCAGAGCATCCTGCGCACCCGGCACGGCCCGTGTCAGCGTTTGGTAAAGATGGTGGTGCGTATTGACCAATCCGGGGGTAACGATCTTCCCCTTGGCGGAAAAAACCTCGGCGCTGTTGGACGACAGGTTTTGACCAACTTCAACAATCACCCCATCACGAAGAAGGATGTCAGCCCCCTGCAATTCATGCCTTTGATCGTCCATTGTGACAATTACATCGGCGTCTTTGATGAGCGTTTCAGCCATGGAAGCTATCTTTCAATATGGCC
>Ga0316189_10003998_pt1 | contig 14239 bp, 14 predicted proteins | sample LowCovwburrow_MG_FD_204930 | JGI IMG/M metagenome (GOLD analysis project Ga0316189, IMG submission 204930) | Coastal sediment microbial communities from Maine, United States - Lowes Cove worm burrow | ecosystem: Environmental > Aquatic > Marine > Coastal > Sediment | place: USA: Maine...
TAGAAAAATAAGTCGTATTATTCATCTAATATACTGAAAATCAATGCTTTAACCTAATTATTGAACACTTAATTTATTGATTTTCAATGAATTATATTTTTGTCATGTACTAAAAAAAATTGTCTACCATTATTCAAACAATGTTGACGACAAATACCTATCACCTCTATCGCAAATAATAGCGACTATAATACCTTCTTTAATTTGTTCTGCAACCTTTAATGCGCAAAAAACAGAACCACCACTGCTCATTCCTGCAAAAACAGCTTCTTCTTTGGCTAAACGTTGTGTCATGGTTTTGGCTTCATCTTGAGTAACTTCAACAACTTGATCGACTCTATTTCTATCGAAAAACTTTGGCACATATTCTGGTGACCATTTTCTAATTCCTGGAATTCTTGATCCGTCTGCTGGTTGTGCTCCAACAATGGTGATTTTTTTATTTTTTTCTTTTAAATATTTAGAAACACCTGTAATCGTTCCTGTAGTTCCCATTGCCGAAACAAAATGCGTAATCTCACCTTCAGTTTCTTCCCAAATTTCTGGTCCTGTGGTTTTATAGTGTGCTTTCCAGTTATCATCATTTTCAAACTGATTTAACAGGATATAACCCTTTTCGTCTCTAAGTTGAAACGCGACATCGCGCGAGCCTTCTATACCAATATCTGCTGGTGTTAAAACAACCTCAGCACCATAAGCGCGCATCGTTTTTACACGCTCTTCGGTTGAGTTTTCGGGCATCACTAAAACCATGTTTAATCCCAAAAGTTTTGCGATAAAAGCCAATGCAATTCCTGTATTACCACTGGTTGCTTCAACTAGAGTACCGCCTTTTTTAATATCGCCTCTTTTCAAAGCTTCATTTATCATATTAAAAGCAGCGCGATCTTTTACACTTCCGCCAGGGTTATTGCCTTCTAATTTTAAAAAAAGCCTCACCCTTTTATTTGAAACAATATGACTTGCCTCAACTAGTGGTGTATTACCGATTTGATTTAATATGGATTTACCGAATGCCATTCTTTTTGGGTCTAATTTCTATTTCAGTTTTATAGGTTACCAATGAGTTTTCTGGAACAGATTCTGTTATCCAAACGTTAGCGCCAATGGTACTGTTTGCACCAATTATAATATCGCCTCCTAAAATGGTAGCATTGGCATAAATGGTTACATTTTCTTGAATAGTTGGGTGCCTTTTTGTAGACGACTGGTTTTTATTCACCTGTAAACCACCTAGGGTTACACCTTGAAATATCTTTACATTTTTTTCTATAACTGAGGTTTCACCAATAACAATTCCAGTCCCGTGATCTACAAAAAAAGATTCGCCAATAGTCGCTCCTGGATGAATATCAATACCTGTAATCCCATGTACATATTCGCTCATCATTCTAGGAATTATTGGCATATTTAGTTTGTATAATTCATGACTAATTCTATAAATAGCTATGGCATGAAACCCAGGGTATGCAAGATAAATTTCCTCTAAACTTTTTGATGCTGGATCGTTTTTATCAATGGCTATGGCATCTAAATCTAGTTTACGCCTAACATCTGGTAGTGCGTTATAAAAAGCATTCCAAGCCATTGTTCTATCTTCTGAACAAACTTGTTTAGCAATCTCTAAAAAATTGATTTTAAGTTGTTCCCATTCATTGGAATCTTCTTCATCAAAAAGGGCATAAAATAATTGCTTTGTAAAACTTTCTACAGTATCCTTTAACTTGAGGTTAAAGCATTTGAATGGTTTGCCAAATAAATTCATAATACAAAATTAAACTTCAATTGCTCTAACTACAGCCTTTGGAGCTTCTTTACGCGTACCATCAAACCCATTAACACCACTTACCGTTGTGTATTTTAAAACATATTTTTTACCTGGATTGATTATTCTGTAGGCCGCTTGACACATTAATGTTGCCTCATGAAAACCACAAAGAATGAGCTTTAATTTTTCTGGATACGTATTTACATCTCCTATAGCAAATATTCCGGGAATGTTAGTTTGATAATTTAAAGTGTTATCTACTTTAATAGCATTTTTTTCAATGTCTAATCCCCAATTTCCAATAGGTCCTAATTTTGGTGATAATCCGAATAACGGAATAAAGTGATCGGTTTCTAACTTTTTCTCTTCGCCATCTTTTACTACAGAAACAGCTTCTATTTTATCGTCGCCATGCAATTTTGTTACTTCGGCAGGTGTTATTAAATTAATCTTTCCTAAAAGTTTTAATTCCCCTACTTTTTCAACAGAATCTAGCGCCCCTCTAAACTCATTTCTTCTATGAATTAAGGTGACTTCTGAAGCTACATCGGCAAGAAATATACTCCAATCTAAAGCAGAATCTCCTCCTCCAGAAATTACTACTTTTTTGTTTCTATAAAACTCAGGGTCTTTAATAATGTATTCAACACCTTTGTCTTCATAATCTGCAATACCTTCAATAGCTGGTTTTCTTGGCTCGAAAGACCCTAAACCTCCTGCTATTGCTACAACAGGTGCTTGGTGTTTTGTGCCTTTATTGGTGGTTACAATAAAAGAACCATCCTCTTGTTTTTCTATAGTTTCAGCACGCTCACCTAGTGTAAATCCAGGTTCGAATTGCTTACCTTGCTCTAAAAGGTTTTTAGTTAAATCGCCTGCCAAAATTTCTGGAAACCCAGGGATATCATAAATAGGTTTTTTAGGGTAAATTTCTGAACATTGTCCACCAGGTTGTGGTAATGCATCAATTAAATGACATTTAAGTTTTAATAATCCAGCTTCAAAAACTGTAAATAATCCTGTTGGTCCAGCTCCAATTATGAGTATATCTGTTTTTATCATTTTATACTTCCTTTTTTGCAATTAATTCTTTGGTGAATTCGTTTAACGTTTCTACTTTTTGCTCGAAATCCCCTTTTATTGTTTTTCTATATGCATTCAAATTTTTAACTAAATCGTCAACATTTTCTGGAATAACATCCTCAAAAAATTGTCGTAATCGTTTAGCTGTTGTTGGCGATTTTCCGTTAGTTGAAATCGCTAATTTCACATTGCCTTTTGTTACAATACCACCCATATAAAAATCGCAATACGGTGGGTTATCGGCAACATTTACTAAAACACTTCTTTTTCTACAGTGCTTATATACTTTTATGTTTACTTTAGGCATATTAGTCGTTGCAACTACAACATGCTTTCCTTTTAAATAACACTTGCTATACTTGTCTTTTATTAGCGTAACATGCCCTTTCTTGGACAAAGATAAAGTATCTTCTTTAAACATTGGTGACACTATTGTTACACAAGCATCTGGGCTTGATTTTAAAAGAAACCTTAGTTTTTCTTCAGCCACAGCACCTCCACCTACAATGAGCACGTTAAGGTTTTTTGCTTTTAAAAAAATGGGATATAAATTATTCCTTTCCATAGGCTAAGCTGTTGCAAAATCTTTATAAACAGAATTTAAAATTACACGCTCTTTAACAACGTCTCCAATTACGATGATAGCGGGAGAAGACAATTGTTTTTCTTCAACAACCTTACAAATCGTGCTAATTGTACCTATTCCAAATTTTTCGTTTTCGGTAGTCCCATTTTGAATGATTGCTATTGCTGTATTTTGTTTATTTTCTTTTGAAAACGCAGCGACAATTTCATTGAGTTTACTCATTCCCATAAGAATAACAACTGTTGCTGATGATTTTGCAGCCAACGCTACATCTTTAGATAATTTATGTGCTTTGGTAGTACCTGTAATTACCCAAAAACTTTCGGATGCATTTCGTTTTGTTAATGGAATACCTTGATAAGCTGGCACAGCAATTGCCGATGATATTCCTGGCACAACGTATGTTTCTAAACCAAACTGTCTGGCATAATCTATTTCTTCTGCACCGCGCCCAAAGATAAATGGGTCGCCACCTTTTAAACGCACCACATGTCCGTGAGATTTTGCTCTACTTACAATAAGCTCGTTAATTTGTTCTTGTTGATAGCTATAACATCCTTTTCGTTTACCCACAAAAATGAGTTCTGCTTTTTTAGAAGCATATTTAAGGAGCTCTTCATTTATAAGTGCGTCATATAAAATAACATCGGCAGATTTTATAGCTTTAATAGCCTTAAGAGTTATTAAATCTACATCTCCTGGTCCTGCGCCTACAACGGTTAAACACCCACTAGCCTCCAAAGGAGGAAAAGGATTCTCTAAATCTATATTTTTATTTTTCTTATTCATTTAATAAAAAAAGCTCATTAATTGAGGGCGAAAATTTTTTAAACTGCTTTCTTTGTAAGCTGATTTGTTTCTGCTTCTCTAAAAGTTCTCACTTTATCTAAAAACTGATTAGCGTTTTCTATATATTTTAATGCAAACTCTTGTGTTGGTGCATATTTTTTAATTTGATAAATTAAATCAGAAAATTTAACACCTAAATCTATTCTTCCATTAGCAATAAACAATTCGTCAAATTGACTGATAATACCTGCATGCGTATTTGTTTTCTTGTTTTCGGCTAATAATAGCGCTTTCGCGGAATTTACTAGCGAACTATACGCATGATAAATCGCACTCGAATACACTTTATTATTAAGTGATTCTTTAGCATTTTCAATTTTTTCTTCGCTTTCTAAAAACAAGGTTGCAATTAAATCGATTACCACACCAGCACATTCGCCAATACCAATTTCTTTAACATATTTTTCTTCTTCTCCCCAATCAATAAAATCGTCTTGAGTTAAATTAGTAACATCTTGTAAATCATTTAATAAATCGTAAAAATACTTTTCACCTTTCTCTTTATAATACGCTACAAATTGTTTTCCGTTTGCATGGGTTTCAAAATCATCTAAAATTCTACGCAAAGCTTTTGGACCTCTTTTACTTGGTACTTTTACTACTTTGTCGGCAAAAATCGCATTGCCATCACCTAAATTCCCTCCACCTAATAACACCTGTAATGCTGGCGCTACTAATTTATCTGGAGTACGAACAGACATCCCTTGAAAACCAATATTTGCCATATTATGCTGTCCGCAAGCATTCATACAGCCACTAATTTTAATCACTAAATCTTCGTCTTTTAAATACTGCGGATATTCTACTTTTATAACGCGTTCTAACTCGTCTGCAATTCCTGTACTACTTGCAATTCCTAAATTACAAGTATCTGTCCCTGGGCATGCGGTAATATCAACTGCTTTATTATAACCTGCTTCAACAAAGCCTAACTTTCCTAATTCTGTATAGAAAAATAGAACTAATTCTGTTTTCACAAAAGGAATTACGATGTTTTGGCGTAGCGATAAACGAATTTCTCCAGCGGCATATTGCTCTACTAAATCTGCCAATAAACGTGCTTTATCGGTGTAAAAATCGCCCAATAATACTTTAATACCTATAGCGACATAACCCTCTTGTTTTTGAGGAATTAAATTCGTTGATTTCCAAGTTTCAAAAGCTTGTTGGTCTTTAATTTCAACTTCAGGAATACTTTTAACCTCAGCTGGAATTGATGGCTTATAAGCATTGGCATTAATGGCAACCGATTTAAACTCAATAGCGTTTTGCTCTTCTTCTACCAAGCTTTTAAAAGCTTCTAATCCTATATCTTTTAATAAGAATTTCATACGCGCTTTAGCACGACTTTTACGCTCACCATGACGATCAAAAACTCTTAAAACACCTTCCATTACTGGAATGATTTTATTGGTTTCTAAAAACTCATACAACACATCGGCATGACGTGGTTGCGAACCCAATCCGCCACCAATCATCACTTTAAAACCAGAAATACCGTTTTGAATTTTTGCGATAAACCCTAAATCATGCATGTATGATAATCCTGTATCTTCATCTGATGATGAAAAAGAGACTTTAAATTTACGTCCCATTTCTTGACAAATTGGGTTACGTAAAAAGAATTTATATAAGGCATCAGCGTAAGGCGAAACATCAAAAGGTTCGTTGATATCAATACCAGCAGTCTCACTTGCAGTTACGTTTCTAACGGTGTTTCCACAAGCTTCACGTAAGGTAACATCATCACGTTCTAATTCTGCCCAAAGCTCAGGAGTTCTATTTAAATCGACATAATGAATTTGAATATCTTGACGTGTTGTAATATGCAAACGACCACGAGAATATTCATCTGAAACCTCCGAAATACGTCGTAATTGATTACTCATTACTTTTCCGTAAGGTAATTTAATACGAATCATTTGTACACCTTCTTGGCGCTGACCGTAAACACCACGCGCTAAACGAAGACTTCTAAATTTTTCTTCATCAATTTCACCTTTATGAAAAAGTTCGATTTTATTAGCTAAATCAATTATATCTTTTTCAACAACTGGGTTTTCTATTTCTGTTCTAAAACTTTGCATTTTCTTTTTTATTGAATGAATCCTGCTCCAACAGTATTATTATTTTGTGTGTCGATTAAAATAAACGATCCGTTTGTTCTATGGTTTTTAAATTGATCGTAAAAAATAGGCTTATTTAATTTGAAAGTAACCGATGCAATATCGTTTACTCCTAACCCTGAAACATCTGATTCTATACCTGAATAATCAGGATTAATTTTATGATTGATTCGATCAACTTTTGCTAAGACTTTATTAATCCCATGCTGTACTACATATTTACCACCTACGGTTAGTTGGTTTGAATCCATCCAACACACATTAGCTGTAAATTGTTTTTCTATTGTTGGTAAATCTCCTTCTTTAACAATCATATCACCACGACTTACATTAATATCGTTTTCTAAAGTAATGGTCACTGATGAACGCCTTGAAGCTGTTTCGTACTTCTCATTATAGAAATAAATATCCTTAATCTTAGATTTTGTTTGCGATGGCAATACCACAATATCATCTCCAACACTTAAATTACCACCATAAACTTTCCCTGCGTAGCCTCTAAAATCGTGAAAATCTTCAGTTTTTGGACGAATTACATATTGTACTGGAAAACGTGGAGTTCCTATATTAAAAATATCAGCTTTATCTAATTGTTCTAAGTGCTCTAATAAGGCTTCACCTTTGTACCAAGGCATTTTTTCAGATTTGTTCACCACATTATCACCCTTTAAAGCACTTACAGGAATAAATGTGATTTTCTGGTCTTGATAATCTCTTTTGCTCATCAATTCTGAAAAATCGGCTTTAATTTTATTATAAGTTTCTTCAGAATAATCAACCAAATCCATTTTATTAATAGCAACCACAACATCTTTAATTCTTAATAAATTATTGATAAAGAAGTGACGATTAGTTTGCTCAATCACACCTTTTCTAGCATCAATTAAAATAATAGATGCTTGCGATGTTGATGCCCCTGTAACCATGTTTCGTGTATATTCCACATGCCCAGGAGTATCGGCAATGATGTAACTTTTTTTAGCCGTTGAAAAATAAATATGAGCCACATCAATCGTGATCCCTTGTTCTCTTTCGGCTACTAAACCATCGGTAGCTAGCGAAAAATCTAAATAATCGTAACCACGTTGTTTACTTGTTTTTTCAATAGCCTCTAACTTATCTGTGGTTAATGATTTTGTATCGTAAAGAATACGCCCAATTAAGGTGCTTTTTCCATCATCTACACTTCCTGCTGTTGCAATTTTTAATACTTCCATAGCCTCTACCCAACCCTCTCCAAAGGAGAGGGAGTTTGTTCGGGTTATATTTTAAAATTTGTTTTTATTTTTTTTATTTATACCTAAAAGATTTTTACTTGGACTGGCTCAGCACAAGTGAAACCTTGTAGGGTTATTATATTTATTTTTTTAGCGTAAACTTGCTAATCCCCCCTTCGGGTCCCGATAGTTATCGGGATAGAGGCTTTCTAAAAATACCCTTGTTGTTTACGTTTTTCCATGGCTGCTTCAGAGCGTTTATCGTCTATACGTGCGCCGCGTTCTGAAATTGTAGAATCTCTAATTTCTTCTACTACTTTAGTAATTGTCGATGCTTCAGATAATACCGCTGCCGTACAACTCATATCACCTACGGTTCTAAAACGCACCATTTCTTCAAGAACCTCTTCGTGTGCATCTCTGTAAACAACCTCATCATCCGCAGACCAAATCATGCCATCTCTTAAGAACACCTTACGTTTGTGTGCAAAATATATTGATGGAATCTCGATATTTTCTCTTTCTATATATGACCAAACATCTAATTCTGTCCAATTTGAAATTGGAAACACACGCACATTTTGTCCGTGATCAATATCTCCATTTAACATATCGAACAATTCTGGACGTTGGTTTTTTTCATCCCATTGACCAAAGTCATCACGAACAGAAAAAATACGTTCTTTAGCTCTTGCTTTTTCTTCGTCACGACGTGCGCCACCAATACAAGCATCGAATTTAAATTCTTCAATAGCATCTAAAAGCGTGGTAGTTTGTAGCATATTTCTACTGGCATAACGCCCAGATTCTTCTTTCACTTTACCTTCATCAATGGAATCTTGAACGTTTCTAACAATTAATTCTAAACCTAATTCTTTAACCAAACGGTCTCTAAACTCAATGGTTTCTGGGAAATTGTGTCCCGTATCGATATGCATTAAAGGAAACGGAACTTTAGCTGGGTAAAAAGCTTTTACAGCTAGCCTAACTAAAGTGATAGAATCTTTTCCTCCAGAAAACAACAACACAGGTTTTTCAAATTGTGCTGCTACTTCTCTCATAATATAAATGGCTTCGTTTTCAAGCGAATTTATATGTGATGTGTCTTTCTTCATGTTAAAAACCCCTCCTAACCTCCCATTTCGACTGCGCTCAATGCAGGCTCAGGGAGGAACTCTTACTCGGGCGGATTAAGAGTTTTGTTATTGTTTTATTCTTTATAATTTTTCACTGCCAACTACTGACTTTCTAGGCGTGTAAACCGCACTCTCTGTTTTCTAATGCTTTTGTTGGATCGAAATATTTAAATTCGTTTGGTAAGTTATTTTCTTCTAGATAAGCATCTAATTTTTCGTCAGTCCAAAAATAAAACGGGCTTACTTTTAAAATACCATCTTTACTTAAACTAAAAATTCCGATACTATTTCTGAAAGCTGTTTGCCCTTGACGTAAGTTTGTAAACCATACTTTTGGTTTATGCTCACCCATAGCACGTTTAAAAGGCTCAAGTTTTACTTGCTCTGTAAATAAAGCATGTTCTGGAGCATCAATACTTGGAATTCCCATAACCACATCACGATGTGCCGATGTTTGTTTTGGCACATATAAAAACACGTTCAAGTTTAATTTTTTAATAACCTGTTCTGCATGTTTGTAGGTTTGCGGTGTGTTGTAACCTGTATCACACCATACCACTGGAATTGTTGTTTTCACTTCACTAACCGCATGTAAAATTGCGGCTTCATAAGGTCTAAAATTTGTAGTTACTACAGCTTCATTATGAAGCTCGAAAGCTTTTTTTATAATTTCAGAAGGTGAAGCGTTTTTATAAACTTCATTTAACGTTCCTATTAGATTTTGATCTATCATTACTTTCCCCATTTTATATTATTCCAAGCACGTTCGTGGAAGAAATATAGTATCATTTTTGATGCAAACTCTACAGATGCAATGGTAAATGCCATTGTAGCTTCACCAGTAATAAGCCAAGACAGAACAAGTGTATCAAGCGTACCTATTATTCTCCAACTTATAGTTTTTGCTAGACTTCGTTTTATTTTTTCTTCAGATTTTTCGTTATCTTCAGATACTTTTCCTTCAGAAGGATTGTTAATAGCTATCACTTCCTCTCCCTTATTATTTCTATTTAAAACAGCATCAATAATCATTTTATTATAATTTTTATATTAATCCTATAGATTTACTAGGAAATACAAATATAAGACTATTTATAATACGACAAATTGAATTAACAATTTTTTAGAATAATGAAGTATTTTTGAAATTAAACTGAATAAAAAATAGAAAATCTTATGAATTTTACGATATTCTCAACGCTAATTTTCAGATAAATCTGCTAGTGTGGTATTTCTGAAGACCTGAAGAGTGTTATCGCGTACCTGAATCATGAGTTTATTAACACTGCATTTTTCTTCATCTGGACAGTCATCGCACTTTTCGTAAAAGTTTAAACTCACACAAGGTACCATAGCAATAGGACCTTCTAGAACACGCATAACTTCTGTCATTAAAATTTCTGAAGGTTCTTTTCGCAAATAATAACCACCATGCTTGCCTTTTTTTGAGCCTAAAACACCAGATTTTCTAAGGGTAAGCAAAATGCTTTCTAAAAACTTTGGGGGTATGTTTTCGTTTTCGGCGATCTCACTAACACGCACAGGAGCATCGCCTTCTTTTCTAGCAATATAAGTAAGCGCTTTTAAACCGTATTTTGTTTTTTTAGATAGCATGGTGCTAATATACTTATTTTAAAGCTTGCCTATAATTTTGAAAAAATTATATCTTAATTATTTAAACTGTCAAGACCGCTGCAAGAAGTTATATAATTTTGTGATCTTTTACACACAGAGTATACTAAAATATCCCTCCTTAACCGATAGTTATTCAATGCATTCCTTAAATAAAACAAACCACTATAGACTAATAGTGGCTTGTTTACCTTAACTTGATTATTCCTTTTTGTTTCAATCATTAGCTTTTAGCTAAAACTATCAAATATAAAATTCTCTTAAATAGAATAATTCTCATTTTTTAATTTGATGCTGAAATATTAAATTGCACCCAGCCAACGGATGTAGTCCAACCACCAAAGATTTCACATTCTATTTTTATTATATCACCATTACTAATTTCTGTATTTAGAGACTCTATTATTGGCAAAACATGAACATCGCTATTAGCTGTAAGGCCAGTTCCTGTTTGAGAGCCAATAACAGCTCCATTAAGATAGAGTCTTACAGTAGCATTGTAAGTGCTTCCTGTTGAATTAGTACATTGCAGTCTAGGGATCCAAGTTATATCTACATTTGTTGTCGAACCAGTATACACAATATTATCCTTCGTCGGTGAAAGTATCCAGTCTCCGTTGCTAAAAGATTCGGCTGCTGTTTCCCAGACTAATTGATCTAGTGCCCCATTATGATAAACAGGAGGAGGTAAATAGTTATCTACTCCTACCCAAAAAAGAGGCGCAGATTCTGGAAATATTCTCTGTGTTGTCGACGTTGCCCAATCTGTACTTGTTGAAATCACCCTATACTCTGCATAAACACTACCAGCACTTTCGCTTGCTGTAACCCCAACGATTAAGCCATCTACTAATTGAGTAGTTAAGGCGTTTAACGCTGCATCATTAGCAACCAACAAGTAAGAGTTATTAGTAACTGTTATCCATTCCGGTGCGTCACCGAGACTATTTATTACCAACATTTGACCTACTGTACCTGTAGCAAGTTTTACCCAATCTGTACCATTATAATACATCATATTACCTGCAACATCCGAGCCTAAAGCAATATTTGTTCCATCAACAGAGTTGTCTGCTATTTTCACATTGGTTACAGCATCATCTGCAATAGTTAAAGCTACATCACCAGTAACATCACCTGAATGTGTAGCATTTGTAATTTTAGCCGTATTTAAAGCAATGGCAGTGTTCTGTATGCCTTGCTCGGTTTCAAGAGCTGTAATATCAGAAGTATTGGTAGCTACTCCTGAAATATCTTGATCACCTGTGTTAGTACCGCTTGTGTTTGATATAATAGTTGCTTGTGCAGGTGTAATTCCTGTTTTAGCCGTATTTAAAGCAATGGCAGTGTTCTGCGCACCTTGCTCGGTTTCAAGAGCTGTAATATCAGAAGTATTGGTAGCTATTCCTGAAATATCTTGATCACCTGTATTAGTACCGCTTGTGTTTGATATAATAGTTGCTTGTGCAGGTGTAATTCCTGTTTTAGCCGTATTTAAAGCAATGGCAGTGTTCTGCGTACCTTGCTCGGTTTCAAGAGCTGTAATATCAGAAGCATTGGTAGCAATTCCTGAAATATCTTGATCACCTGTGTTAGTACCGCTCGTGTTTGATATAATAGTTGCTTGTGCAGGTGTAATTCCTGTTTTAGCCGTATTTAAAGCAATGGCAGTGTTCTGCGTACCTTGCTCGGTTTCAAGAGCTGCAATATCAGAAGTATTGGTAGCTATTCCTGAAATATCTTGATCACCTGTATTAGTACCGCTTGTGTTTGATATAATAGTTGCTTGTGCAGGTGTAATTCCTGTTTTAGCCGTATTTAAAGCAATGGCAGTGTTCTGCGTACCTTGCTCGGTTTCAAGAGCTGTAATATTAGAAGCATTGGTAGCTATTCCTGAAATATCTTGATCACCTGTATTAGTACCGCTTGTGTTGCCAATTATTGTTTTTTCGGCATCGGTTACAAAATTATCATCTGCACCTTTTAAAGGCTCATAAGTTGACGATGCCGTAGCAGTTGTTAAATAAGTAGTTAAATCTTGCATAGACGAAACTAACCCCCAACTGGTACCATTAAAATAATATAACTTATTATCGGTAGTAAGCAAAACAACTTGACCTGAACGATTTCCTAAACTAGGTAAAACATCTACTTGTGGTATTGCAATACCTGCTGATGCTGTTGGGCTTGCAGGATCTGCCACCCTAACATCTAGAGTAGCTTCAGGTGTGTTTGTCCCTATACCTATTTGAGAAAAGGCTATAACTGGAAAAAAAAATAGAGATAGTAAAAAATTTTTCATGTTTTATGGTTTAATATAAGATTATTTTTTTGTTATTTTTCTAATGGTTTTTTTATTCATTTTCAAATCTGTTATAAGTAATAAATAGACACCGTTATTTAAATTAGAAACATCAATAGATTTATTCTTGGTTTTAAAAATCGATTGCCCTAATTGATTGCAAACCTCTACTTCAATAGCGTTTTTGTAATCAATAACAACTATAGATTCTACTGGATTAGGATATATTTGCAATCCTATGTCTTCAAAATCAGAGAGACTCAATACTGTATCATCTGATGCAGAAGCGCCATAAATATCTGTTGGTGAACTGAAGGAATAACTCAGTGTATTCAATGTTGTATTTAAAGCACTAGCCACTCCATTCCAACTACCACTAACATCTTTAACTACTAAAACAAGGTTCGCCTCAGGAACACTATTAAGCTCAGCATCTTCATAAGAAAAAACAAAGTCACCTTGATAACCAGACAAAGGACTCGTAAAGTCATAAACCCTATTAATACTTTGCGCATCAATAGGTGTTGCAGACACAGAAATTGTGTTAGGCCCTATTAAATCGTAATTCACCGTAGGCTCCAACCTCATGCCGTTTAAATTAAATACGGTGCCATTTTCAATGAATAAATTGCTTCCAAATCCAATTGTTAAATCTTGAGCAGAAATCACAGACGAGACTAACATAAATAAAAGTATGTTTTTTTTCATAAATTTTATGATTTTTACACAGGAAAAACCTATGCGTTAATATGTAAAATTATACATAAAATATGTGTTTGTACGGATACTAATATACCATAAAATCTTACATAATACAAATAAACATTGATAAACTTTATATTATCAACACAGACATTACTATGCCGAATATTACTATTAATAAAAAAACTGGAACTCTAGCCCATCTACTATTGACACTTTTGGTACGATTACTGTTATTTTTGATGAAGTGATAGCCTCTGCTACTTTTACAAGGCTCTAGTTTAAAATAGTGTTGATTCAACACCCAGCTCTTCGAAGTTTGTAACTTCGAACGTCTCATAAATAAAATATTATCTATTAATCAACTTCTCAAAATCTTTTGGATTTCTAAGATTATTCCAAAAAAGAATCAATTCAATTCGTTTTTCAGACTTATTTAATTTGTAAACTAAAGTTGTTTGTTTGGAAATAACATAAAGCTTTACATCAGCTTTATCTGTTGGCTTGCCTTCAATACGTCCTGATTTTAATATTTGAATAAACTCTTCAGAGAGTGCAATGAATTTTTCAACTTCTTTATTACCCCATTTTCTGTGAATAAAATATAACTCTTCAGCGTAACTTAATCTAGCAGTTTCAGCCCAAAAAATGTTCATTTATTTTATGCGAGATTATATTTCTTTCTGAACTCAGCCATAACATCTTCATGAGCATGAACACGCCCTTCTTTAATATCTTCTAAACCTTGATTTATTAATTTTTTGGCAGTATCGGGTAATTTTTTAAAATTTTCCAACTCATTTTGGGTGTAGCTTTCGTACAAGGCATCTACCATACG
>Ga0316189_10003999_pt1 | contig 14239 bp, 14 predicted proteins | sample LowCovwburrow_MG_FD_204930 | JGI IMG/M metagenome (GOLD analysis project Ga0316189, IMG submission 204930) | Coastal sediment microbial communities from Maine, United States - Lowes Cove worm burrow | ecosystem: Environmental > Aquatic > Marine > Coastal > Sediment | place: USA: Maine...
GGAAATACTCATAGACGATGCAGTCAAATCATTATTTCCTCAGTATTTCCCGAAAATTAATAAATTGGAAAAGAAAGACGCCGAAACTCCCTACGATGAATTACTGCATTGGTTCTTTCAAGGTGAAGGTTTTGAATTGCTCGATGATTTCACAGATGAAGAGTACAAAAGAACTTTGGATAGTATTCCCGAACTAAATCGGTTGCTAAAGGAATACCAACCAGACTTTTCTAAGAAAGATTCGTACTTTCTAAAGGAGGTTGTTCTCTGGGGCCTCGTCTCCCATAAGAAATTGAGCAAGAACCGATTCTCTGAAGGATATCAATTTAAAGATCTTTACGGTAGTTTTATTAGTGGTTTATAGCCCTTGAATTTTTTCTAAATACGAAAGCCCCGACGATTTTGTCGGGGCTTTCGTTTTCATAGTAATTTCTCATCCCATTATACCTGATAGGCAGGTAGGTTGAATATGAAAGAACTTCCTTCGCGTGGCTTGCTTAAAACGGTAATGGTCGTGTCGTGCAAATCCATAATTTTTTTAACGATGGCAAGTCCCAAACCGTAGCCCTGTTTTTTAGCGCTTTTGTCCACTTGCTTGTAGCGGTCGAAAATAAAGGGTTGCTCGTTGACCGGTATTCCAGTTCCTGTATCGGTAATATTGATTTCGACGTTTTTTCCTTTTTTATGTAAGGAAAGGGTCACTTTTCCATGGGGTTCTGTGTATTTAATGGCATTCTCAATTAAGTTCTGTAATGCTCTTTCGACCAAACTTACATCCGCAAAAACCAAACAATTTTCCTGTGGATTATCCAATTTTAGAGCAATTTGTTCTTGTTCGGCAATCACCTTGAATTTTGCGATCAGGTCGTGTGATAACTCTGTAATAGAAAATGGCTCTTTAACTGGCACAACCTGCTCGGCCTCTAATTTAGAATATTCGAATAACTGGTTGATAAGATTGGAAAGCTTATCGACGTTATCATGCGTAATTTGCAAATATTCCCGTTTTTCGGATTCCGACAATGAATCTCTTTTCATCTGCAAGGTTTCAACATATCCTTTTAGAATTGCCAAAGGAGTTCTTAGATCATGTGAAACATTGGCAATCAATTCCCTTCGTAACAAATCTACCGATTGCATTTTATCCATATTACCGACTATACTATCCGCCATATCATTAAATGACTTTGCGAAAATAGCAATATCCGAGTTTTCCGGATTGACTATACGAGCGTTTAAATCCCCATCATGGAACTTCCTGACCGTCTGTGTGATTAAACGTAGGTTTTTTGTTAAAAACCATATAGCCAACAACCCGATTATAGCAGAAAAGAGCATTGTTAATAGCGTCGCCCCGATGCCTAATTTCGCGAAATATTGTCCCAATAGATTATTGCTAACTTCTTGAAATTTCTTTCCAGCCAGAACGATATAAATATATCCCCGATGGCCTTCGACATTGTAAGGAGCGGCCGAAAATATTTTCTGCTCCCCGGGATTTCGTGGGTCGTCTCCCAAAATATAATTTTTCCCATCGTTTTTGATGAACGATTCTATGGGTGCTAGCGCAACACTTTTAGCAGCATCACGGTCTTCGGGATCTAATACCACCGAATAAAGAATTTCACCGGTCTTGCCCAAAAGGTACACCTCGATACTTTGATTAACGGCCATCATATCGTGCATCAAATCGCCAAAAAGCGGTTTGTTAACACTGCCATCCTCCAAAAATGGGGAAGCATCTTTAAACTTTTCGGCAATTACATGTCCAGCGACATCGGCATTGATTCTTTGGGTAGTCTCTTGGCTATATTTATTGGCAAAATACCCGGTAATAAAGATATAGGAAGCTCCCATCAAGAGGACCAAAATAATGAAGGCCAACCACAATTTCTTGATGAGTTTAGGGGTCAATGTTGTTTCTATTTTGCTCATACCGCAATGTCTTCGTTAAATTTATAACCTACACCCCATGTGGTCAAAATGTATGTGGGATTGGCCATATCCGATTCTATTTTTGCTCGTAACCGATTGATATGTGAATTGACCGTATGTTCATATCCATCAAAATTATAACCCCAAATGATGTTTAGCAGTTCGGTTCTTGTATAGTTTCTTCCCGGGTTGGAAGCCATTAGCACCAGGAGCTCGAATTCTTTAGGGGACAGTTCTACTTTTTTATCATCAAGTACCACTTTTCGTTTATCGACGTCGATAAAAAGGCCCTCAAAGGCAATCGCCGAAGAATTCTCTTCATCGGCAGGTTGTGTATTTGCTCTACGCATTACCGCTTTTATACGCGCTAGTAATTCTCTAATGCTGAAAGGTTTGGTAATATAGTCGTCAGCTCCAATCTCCAAACCAAGTACACGGTCAATTTCTTCGGACTTTGCCGTTAGCATAATGATCGGAGTATTCTTTTTTGCGCGAAGTTTTTTACAGATTTCAACACCGTCCATAGATGGTAGTGTTAAATCTAAAAGTATGAGGTCATAGTCCTTCTCCAATGCCATTTTAAGGCCTTCCGAACCGTCCATAGCTTTGGAAGTCTTGTAAATGAGATCCGTAAGATGAATTTCAAGGAGTTTGATGATTTCGGCATCATCTTCAATAATCAAAATTTGCTTCATAATTTCACTTACGAATGAAGTTAAAAAGTATCACACAAATATCACAATTTACACAATTGATGTGTAACGCGATATATATTCGCTAAAAATAGGCGTCACGCGGGGTTTCTTTTGAACTCAAATTACGATGTTGCGTATACTCTCCCATAATTATTTCTGAAATGTTTTGAAAACTTGATGTTTTCGTGACCTTCCTGTTATCTCTTTCCATTTAGTTTGTGACGTTAACCATATAAAAACAATGATAATGAAAATGAAAAAATTAAGTTTAGTTCTTAATTGCACAGTTTTGCTGGCATTTACAGCTTGCACAGAAACAGATGTTGCAATCGATGAAACCGCTATCGAATCCAATCAGGAAACAGTTAGCGAAACCAAAGGAGAGAATGTTCAAGAAAATCTGGAGATGGTTGATTTTACCATAACTATTGAAAATGTGGTTACTCCAAAACCTATCTTTCAGAGTGGCGTTTTTGCCGTTCCGGTAGGAGGCAGCGATCCGGCACCCTTATTTCCAGGAGATGCTTATGAGTTTGAAATTGATGCGGGACCCCATGCACTGCCGGGCGATGGAGGAACAAGGCTTTCTTTTGTAACCATGTTCGTTCAATCCAACGACTTGTTCTTTGCACCGGATGAAGAGGGTATCGCATTGTATAATGAAGACGGGAGTCCAATATGTGAGAATGGCCCACTAGACGTTACCGATCAAGTACTGCTTTGGGATTCTGGTACAGAGGTCAATGAGCCTACGGGTAGCCCGAACCAAAAACCACAACAAGCACCGGATACAGAAGACCAAGGCGAGGATGAAAACGGAGTGGTTACCGAAATTACGAGCAACAGTTGTTCTTTTGGTAATATCTTGCCCGAAACTAGTGAAGTAATCAAAGTAACCATTGAATATGTCGGTCCGGCCAGGTTCAAGGTCCGTATCAAGAATGTTTCCGATGCGACTACTATTGCCGTTCCCGCCAAAGGTGAGGATGTCAGGGCACCGGTACCCGTTTCGCCTGGAGTATATGCCGTACACACTATGCCAGCACCTTTCTTTGTCGAAGGAGTAGCCGCTTCAGGTGCAGGCCTCATAGCCAGTTCTGAAGGTGTCGAAAATATTGCCGAAGATGGTTTTCCAGAAGCCTTGGCAATGGATACCAAGGCCGCTAGCGGTTTAATAGTACCACTATCGCCTGGTGCCTGGGCCATACATGAAAAAGACATTCAACCGATTTATAGCATCGGTTCACCTGATTTTGGTGAAGGTCTTGAAGCTGTCGCTGAAGATGGTATACCGACGATGTTGGCCGCTTCTTTGGCGGAAAAAGCCGGGGTCAGGTTTTCAGGAGCTTTCGATACTCCAGTAGGGGCAGACGGTCCAGGAGCCATTGGCCCAGGTGGAAGCTATCAGTTCACATGCAGTGGTACCGATGGCGATTATCTTTCATTGGCGACCATGTTCGTTCAAAGTAATGATTGGTTTTACTCTTTCGCCCCGAATGGTATAGCACTCTTTGAGGATGGAGCTCCCAGAGCTGGTGACGTAACGGACTATATTTATTTATACGATGCCGGAACGGAGGCCGACGAATATCCGGGAGCAGGCTTATCTCAGGTAATAAGACAGCGGGATGGCGATTCGGGAGAGGCCGACCCTGACATGAATGTTAGATTGATCAATCCATCTGTCCAATCAAATGTTCCAGCAACGGTCAATGTAATCAAGGTGACCATTTCGGGCACTTCCAAATAGTTGTAGGTCGTTTATCAACAAGGTTTGCCAAAAAGACCCGGCAAAATAACCGGGTCTTTTTTATACGTTGGGCAGGCTGGCGTACCATATAGAAGTAATATGAAAGAAGTTCAAATCGAAGAGGTTACCGTTAAACTTTTCCCTAGTCCAGCAACCGATGTTTTAAAAGTCTCACTACATGCATTCGATTCTCGAGATGTGCAGGTTTCCTTATTCGACGTAACGGGCAATGTCGTTAAAAATGGCATAAACCCTGTAATCGATAATGGTTTATCCGGTAATGTACAAAATGTACCACCTAGCCTTCGTCTATTGCAGTCGAGTGGAGCTGACAGGAAATCGTTCACCAAAAAATCAGTTATTACATAATCAGAAAGCACGCTACGTTTAGTCTTACATATCCTATATCGATTCTTTAGGTCTAGAGATTACGTAAAAAAGAAAACCCCGCTTTTGCGGGGTTTTAATATATTCCTATTTTACATCATTATTATTCCCAAGAATCAATATGCTGGTTCATATCATCAAATTTATAATCGCCGACCATATCCTTCCTGTATTTGATAGCCAAAAGTGTTATCCCCAACAGAATAATTTGTAAAGCCAGTATTAAAATACCAACTGGAAAAAAAGTTGATGGTATAACGTGATTTGAAAAATCGGAATATGTCGTGAGAATCATTATCGTTTGAAAAGCCTTAAAGAGATATACTAAAAAAACTGCATATAGCATATACTCGATAATTCGCATTCGAGGGTCGGCTTCTTCATCTTCCTTGATTTTGAACCAAAGGACATATAAAAATATAAAATGTACTAATGTTAAAAGAGGAAAAATAAAGTTATTGGTTTTGAGTATGGGAAACCCATTGGTATAAAGGCCATAAAAACTTAAAATTATCAATATCGTCAGTAGCGCTATAGAAATTTGTAATGTCTTTTTCCAGGGCAATATACGTAAGAGATACTTCATAAAGTTACTGTCAAGGTTTGCGAAATAGCGATATAGGAATCAACGTTCTTCAATTTGGATTATTTAAAATATTCGATGAAACGCAACTTTTGTTGTAAAGGGATTAAAAGCCGATGCCAAATCATTATTTTATTTTTCTAGTAACCCTGAATTAACATGTAAATATGATCACAAGTCGTACAAGAATTTACGATATATAGCCTTTTTTTTCTGCCCAATTCGCAAACCAAACTAGCGAGATGGCAATTAAAATAACTAAAATCGGTAGTAACATGGCCATGGAGCCTAAAACTTCGAACGTATTACTCATAAAAAATTGATATATGTTTTGGGCAAGAATACCAATTAAGGAAATTAATAGCACAGTGCTGGCCCATTTCTTTCTCAGCAATAGGGCAATACAGCCAATTGCCCCTCCCCATATAGCAATAGCGTATGCTCCTGTTACCCAAGCTGGTCTAGACTCATAAAGTAATCGTTGGTCTTGAGTCAATTTAGCAAGACCTTCCGCACCCATAAAAGCATCGTTTAAATAGGCCCCAACTCCCAGAAGGTTCCAAAGAAGAGCAGACACACTTACGACCCAGAACCAAACAGGGGGCTTTTTTAGATTAGTTGTCATATAGTTTTAATTTATTGGTTGTCTATACAAAGTACAAAAAAATAGCTAGCTTGGTATAAAAGAGAATCGTATGCAGTTAAAACGCCATTCGTATTTGGTAGGTGTTCAATACTTGGGCTTTCGATATAGCGGTTGGCAAAAACAACCGGAACAGAAAACTATTGAGTCCATGCTGGTTAAAACATTAAAATTCGTATTGCCTGGTAGAAAGTTGAAAATTTTAGGTGCGGGGCGTACAGATGCAAAGGTTTCAGCACTTGATATGGCTTTTGAACTTTTTTTAGAGGGAAAGCCCATTGTGAATACCATCTTATTTCTAGAACTATTCAACAACAACTTACCACCCGATATTCGTGTTTTAAGCCTAAAGGAAGTCGATCATTCATTCAATATCATCAAAGATGCAAAATTGAAGCACTATATCTATCTGTTTTCTTATGGCGAAAAAAACCATCCGTTCTGTGCTCCATTTTTGGCCAATATACTAGACCAACTGAACATAGAGGCCATGCAAGCTGCAGCCAAGCTTTTTGAAGGCACCCACGATTTTTCTAATTATACAGCTAGGCTACAAGAAAACACCAAGTCAGTACGGACTATCGTTTCCTGTGAATTAACAGAAAATGAGTTATTAAAGGCGAATTTTTTTCCTGAAAAAAGTTATGCCCTGCATGTAAAAGGGCAAGGTTTTATGCGCAATCAAATACGTATGATAATGGGTGCGTTGATACAACTAGGTAAAAATGAGCTCTCCGTAACCGATGTTCAAAATTCTCTTCAAAAGGGTAATACCCTTGAACTTAACTTTATAGCACCAGCTTCTGGATTGCTGCTGAAAAACTTAGATTTTCAATAAAGTAAAATTAAGGTGACTACTTCTTGTTATATTTATCAGAATTAATGCATGTAATGAATAAAAGAAAAACGTTAAGTAAGATTATACAAAGAAAGCCATCCAGATTCCAAAAAAAGATGGGTGCCGCCCCAGGTACGGTTACTTATATGGGGGGCAGAGAGGGCGGTGAAAGTATCGTAACGATATTAGAATACAGCGAGAACAAATTTCATGTTCATGCGCCCGTAGACATAGATGAAATCGTCGCCCGTCAAAATCCGTACCAGATATCGTGGATTGATATCGTAGGATTAAGCGATGAAGCTTTTATAGAAAGCGTAGGTCAACGTTTCGGATTGAATTCCCTGATTATGGAAGATACCGTTAATACCCATCAAAGACCAAAAGTCGATGAATATGATAACTATATTTTCGGGGTTTTTAAAATGTTATATATCAATAGCGAAAACGAATTGATTTGTGAACATGTCGCCATGGTCCTATTAAAAAATTGTGTTTTGGTTTTTCAGGAGTTAGAAGATGATGTGTTTACTGGAGTTAGGCAAAGGATAAAAGCGGAATCAGGTCGTATCAGATTGAAGGGGGCAGACTATTTGTTTTTTGCCTTATTGGATGCTATTGTAGATAATTATTTTGTTGTTCTGGAACATTTGAACCATAAAATCGAAAGCTTGGAAGAATTGGTCTATGCCAACCCAACACCAGATGTAGCGCATCAAATACAACAGCTGAAAAAAGAAGTGTTAAAGGTTCGACGATGGATTTTCCCAGTAAAAGAATTAGTAAGCCGTTTGATAGCTTCTGAAAACCAGTTAATAAAAAAGGATACCAAAGTTTTTTTGCGAGATGTTCTGGACCACTTGTTGGAAATTAACGAAAACCTTCAAGTATATCGCGAAATGTCTATGAGTCTTATGGAAATGTACATGAGTAACATGAGTAATAAGATGAATGAAGTGATGAAGGTCCTCACGATAATGGCCTCGATTTTTATACCTCTTACTTTTATTGCCGGTATTTACGGCATGAACTTCGACCATATGCCCGAACTACATTGGGAATATGGTTATTATATGATCTGGGGAATAATGATTATTCTTTTTATTGCTATGCTGGTCTATTTTAAAAAGAAGCATTGGCTATAGCCTACACGAATTATTTATATACCAACACTTCTCAATTTAAAAATTACTACAAACGAAATAGGCGTATATGAGACGAATAAAAAGGTGGAATTACTATTTTTATTTCTTTATGCTTTACACAGGCCTTTCCTACTCATAAGTAAAAGGAAAGGCGGATCTTTCCCCTTCTTTAGTGCCCATGAACCATGTCAATGATTTCTGTGAACCCTATGAATTTTTTTTATAGAAATGGAACAACGGAAACTTTGGAGTAATAATTTTAAAACCCAAACTCAATTAGAGTGTCAATTCTCAGATTAAAAAAGTATATTTTTTTTTCTAGCATTTGCTCTCGTGCCTGAATATGTCACTCGAACAAATTGGAAGAAAGATAGCGATCACCTCGATCGCAGATAATAGAGACAATTACACCGCTTTCTAGGGTCGCTGCGAGTCTTAAGGCCGCTGTTGTGGCGCCACCGCTACTCATTCCTGAGAATACACCTTCTTCTTTGGCCAATCGTTTAGCCATTTTACGGGCATCTTCTTCACTGACCTCTATGGTCTTATCCACTTTTTTTGCGTCAAATATTTTTGGCAAATACTCCTTTGGCCATTTTCGAATTCCCGGAATACTAGAGTTATCGGTCGGTTGAACACCAACAATCTGAATTTTATTGTTTTGTTCCTTTAGAAAGGTTGAAGTACCCATTATAGTCCCGGTCGTTCCCATTGCAGAGACAAAATGCGTTACTTTTCCATTGGTGTCGTCCCAAATTTCAGGTCCAGTTGTTTTGTAATGGGCCTTCCAATTATCATCATTGGCGAATTGGTTCATCATTACAAAACCATTATTTTTGACTTTTGCTTCCGCATAATCTCGTGCTCCTTCAATACCAACATCGGCCGGGGTTAGGGTTACCTTCGCTCCATAGGCACGCATGGTCTGAACGCGTTCTTTTGTAGCGTTTTCGGGCATAACTAATTCAATATCCAATCCGAAAATACCAGCTATCATGGCAAGAGCAATACCTGTATTTCCACTAGTCGCCTCAATCAATTTGGAAGTGGTGTCAAAATCACCGCGGTCGAGTCCACTCTTTATCATGTTAAATGCCGCACGATCTTTTACACTACCGCCAGGGTTATGTCCCTCGAGTTTAAAGTATAATTTAACGTTTGGATTTTGGTTCAATACGCGAGATTCGACCAAAGGCGTATTACCGATCAAATCGAGAATGCTATGAGACATGTGGAAGTGTTTTGATTTTGATTTCAGGCGTATGAAACACAGTGGAGTTAGGTGGTACCGAAGAAGTTAACCAAGCATTACCCCCGATAACCGAGTTTTCACCGATAACCGTATCGCCACCTAAAATAGTAGCGTTGGCATAAATCGTAACATTATTCTCTATGGTAGGGTGCCTTTTTGTTTTCTGTAAATTTTTGGCCACATATAGGCCGCCTAAAGTCACCCCTTGATATATTTTCACCTTATTTTTAATAATAGCCGTTTCACCGATGACGACGCCAGTACCATGATCGATGTGAAAGGAATTACCGATACGGGCACCAGGGTTAATATCTACTCCGGTTTGCCTATGGGCATATTCTGTCATTAACCGTGGCACCAATGGAAAGCCGTCTAAGTAAAGCTCATGGGCCAAACGGTAAATGGCAATGGCATAGAAACCAGGATAGGCCATATAAACTTCTTCAATGGATAGGGAGGCCGGATCGCAATTAACCGTGGCTTCTGCGTCGAGGTTTAGACGTTTCAAAATTTCTGGGAGCTTCTCAACATAACTCTCCCATAACTTTTTACAAGATTTCTCAACATCCCAACAGGCTAGGTCTACCAGGCCATCAAATTGTGATTCCAACTTGTCTAAATTCTTTTCAACAGCCGTATCGATATCAAAAAGGGTGTAAAAAAGCAGATTTGTAAAGGTTTCTACCTTTTCCTTAAGCTCGAATCTTAGATTGGGTTGCTTCTTATGCTGGTTGATTTTTTTTACAACCGAATTCTTGTCCATAGTTATTGCTATAAATTCAAAAATAGTCATTATTGCAAAAGTCAATTTAGCAAAAAGGTTAACTTTAGCATAAATATTATCCTCAGCACGTCTCTCTCTTTATGAAGAAGGTGAAATTCGGAAAAAATTTTAATATTTATGTCGTATGCTACATCCCATAATTACAAAAGAAGCGTTCTATTTTCTTGAGAAGCTAAAAAACAACAATACGCGCGAGTGGTTTGCCGAATATAAAAAAGAGTTCAAGGAACATGAGGCACATATAAAAGGTTTTTTTACATTGCTTATGAAAGGGCTAAGTGCGCACGATGAAATCGATAAAATGAAGATGTTTCGTATTTATCGCGACGTACGCTTTTCAAACGACAAGACACCATACAAATCACATTTTGCTGGTTCTTTCTCAAGGGCGGGTGCACAGTTAAGAGGTGGTTATTACCTTCGGATCAAACCTGGGGAAACCTTTATCGCTGCAGGTTTTTGGGAGCCAAACAAAGAAGATTTGTTGCGTATTCGAAAAGAATTCGAACAAGATGCTACGGAAATCAGAGAAATCATCAACAAGAAATCCTTTCAAAAGATTTGGGGAGAACTACAAGGCGACGCGGTGAAAACTGCTCCAATGGGTTTTGATAAAGAACATGCGAACATTGATTTGATTAAAAGAAAACAATTTATATTCGTTCGGAACTTTTCAGATAAAGAAGTACTATCTCCTGAATTTATTGATGAAATCGGAAAATCTTTCAAAGCCATACGACCCTTTTTCGATTATATGAGCGAGGTGCTCACTACCAATCTTAATGGAGAATCACTTATAAAATAACTATTTCTTAAAATCGATTGTCTGATAGGTAGAGTTAATGGGAAATTGTTTAAATTAAAACTTCGATTTCAAAAAGTTGAATTTGATCTTTAAGGCGATTGTTTACCATGCGCATCATACGCTTATTAAGCGCAGATGAGTTTTTAATATAGATTTCATATTCTTCTGAAGTAAAGTGACCGATTATGATGCCCTTTAAAGCATTTCTAAATTTGATATCTTTCTGAACGGCGTTTTCAATATACTCAAAACGTTTTTCCAAGGTCAGTCCGTAAAACGAATTTTTATACTTTGAGATATAGTTTTTGAAAACCACAACGAACATGTGGTTCTGAAATTTCAAAATAGGGCGCAGGGTGAGATTCTGGAATAGCTCCTCATCACTTATATTCTCGGTTACTCTTGCAGATGGAATTTCAGGTCGAATGTTTAGAAGACTCTGTGATCTATCGCTCATTATGTGAATTTTTACAAAGTTAATGATTAAGCTACAATGGCCTTTTCGCAAACTTTATAGTTTTTAACGGGTTTATGAACAGCGTAAAGGCATCGAACTTAAGTGTTGAACTTGCCAAATCTTTTCTTACCCCGAAGATTTATGGTATTTTTAATACGCTTGAATCGTAGTCTATATGAAATATTCTAGAAATAAAAATTTGAAACCTCTTGGTTTTATTCTAAAATATAACCTATTCGTATTATTATTCTTATCACTATCAAGTTCAAGTCATTATTTAAATTATGAATACATAATGACCGTAAACGGCTCTATCGAAGCTAAAAAAATGGGTACAACCCTTATTCATGAACATGTGATGGTAGATTGGATCGGAGCAGATAGTACAGGCTACCATCGTTGGAATAGGAATGAGGTAGTGCTGCGTGTGTTGCCTTTTCTAGAAGAAATAAAACAATACGGGGTAAACACTTTTTTAGATTGTACACCTGCCTATCTTGGCCGAGATCCGTATATTTTAAAAGAGTTATCGGACAAAACCGGACTAAACATCCTCACCAATACCGGTTATTATGGAGCCAAGAATAACAAGTTTGTACCCAAAATTGTTTTTGAGGCTTCCCCAGAAGAAATTGCCAAAAAATGGATTGATGAATTCAATAATGGAATCGATTCCTCCGGTATACGGCCGGGCTTCATAAAAATTTCCGTGGATCAGGATAATAAATTATCGAATCTACACGAAAAATTGATACGTGCTGCCGCATTGACCCATTTGAACACAGGTTTGACCATTGTGTCTCATACCGGCCCACAAGGACCTGCATTGGCGCAAATTACAATCTTGAAACAAATGGGTGTATCGTCGGAAGCTTTCGTCTGGACACATGCCCAGAGTGGTACGATGGAAGGATATGTGAAGGCTGCTGAACAAGGAGCTTGGATTTCATTAGATAACGTTAGTGCAGAACCCGAAAGAATCAAATGGTACATAAAAACACTATGCGAATTAAAAGAAAAAAAATTGCTTTCCCACGTTCTCATCTCACACGATGCCGGATGGTATGATGTAGGCGAAGAAATTGGTGGTGATTTTAGGGGTTATACCGCTGTATTCACCAAACTTGTTCCCGAACTCAAAAAAAATAATTTCTCAAAAAAGGATATTGACCTACTGTTGCGAGATAATCCTAAACGGGCTTACACTATTAAAATAAGAAAGCTATAAATATATTTTCCTAAGCCCGTTAAAATCATCATAACTTTTTCTGTTTCCGATAGGTTATTGTTAGTTTTAAATCAAACAGAAATAGGCAAATGAAAACGTCAGTAAATCCGTATAATGGAGAAGTTCTTTATAAGTTCAAAGAGCTGAACAAAAGCCAATTAGAAGATAAAATTAAAGTAGCAGATAAAGCTTTTTTAACCTGGAGAGCGTCTTCTTTCAGTGAACGCTCCGAACTAATGATGAAAGCTGCACAAGAATTAAAAAAGAATACTAAAAAGTATGCAGAAATAATTACCAAAGAGATGGGCAAACCTATCTCACAAGCCAATGCGGAAGTGGAGAAATGCGCTTGGGTCTGTGAATACTATGCCGAAAATGCGGAACAGCAACTGAAGAACGAAGTTATTGAAACGGATGCAGCTAAAAGTTACGTCAGTTACGAGCCTTTGGGTGTTGTGTTAGCCGTTATGCCATGGAACTATCCCTTTTGGCAGGTATTCCGTTTTGCAGCACCTAATTTGATGGCAGGTAATGTTGGAGTTTTGAAGCATGCTTCCAATGTGATGAAATCTGCCGAAATGATAGAACAAGTGTTCGAGAATGCTGGATTCCCAGTCGGCTGCTTTCAAAATTTGATCGTTGGAAGCGATAAAATTGAGTCTGTAATCGAAAACCCCATAGTAAAGGCAGTAACCCTAACCGGGAGTAAACCAGCCGGTGCATCAGTTGCATCAATTGCTGGAAAGAACATAAAGAAAACTGTTCTTGAACTTGGTGGAAGCAATGCCCTGATTATTTTTAAGGATGCAGACTTAGATAAGTCGGTGAATACCTGCGTACAGGCCCGTTTTCAAAATACAGGGCAAAGTTGTATTGCTGGTAAGCGGTTATTGGTACATGAGGCTGTCGCGGACGAGTTCTTAGAAAAATTTTCAATGAAAGTCCGGAACTTAAAAAGCGGAGACCCTATGTATAAAGATACGTATATTGGTGTATTGGCCCGAGAAGATCTTGCCGAAGATTTAGAAAAACAGGTCAACGACTCGGTTAAAATGGGAGCAGAAATCGTTCTGGGTGGAAAACGAAACGGCACCTATTTTGAGCCGACTATACTTTCTAAAATTACTTCAAAAATGCCTGTTTTTAAAGAAGAAACCTTCGGGCCCGTAATCGGCATCACTACTTTTAAGAACGAAATGGAAGCAATAGAACTTTCGAATAATTCAGATTTCGGATTGGGCGTATCCATTTTTACTAGCAGCATAGACACTGCGAAAAAATTAGCTTGCAAATTTGACGAAGGAGCCGTGTTCGTGAACGAACTTGTCAAAAGTGACCCGAGATTACCTTTCGGAGGCATTAAAATTTCGGGATACGGTAGAGAGCTCTCTTCCCACGGCATTAAAGAGTTTGTTAATAAAAAAACAGTTTACATTAACGAATAGAGTTACTAGGTTTCGAGGCTGCCAAATTCTTTTGTTTTAGACTAGTTACTTACCCTGTATCTCAAAATTAGTAAGCAAAAACTAAATAACTTTAACCCATGAAATTCGGAAAAGTAGAACGACCAGAACTTATCGACTACACTATCCCCGAAGATCATCCCGATACCGAAGTGGTACTCTCAAAAACCAAAGGTGATACCCCATTTAAACTATATGTAGGCTGTGCTAAATGGAACAGGCAAGATTTAAAAAATTTCTACCCACGAGGTACAAAAGATGAATTGATCTACTA
>Ga0316189_10004000_pt1 | contig 14237 bp, 11 predicted proteins | sample LowCovwburrow_MG_FD_204930 | JGI IMG/M metagenome (GOLD analysis project Ga0316189, IMG submission 204930) | Coastal sediment microbial communities from Maine, United States - Lowes Cove worm burrow | ecosystem: Environmental > Aquatic > Marine > Coastal > Sediment | place: USA: Maine...
TTCGGGCGAGGGGCGGAGTAGCTGGGGGCCTGGGAGGGGGAAGGCGCGAGTAGCGCTCAGGTCCTCGGTCAAGGAGCCGCCCTTCGCGAGGTGTGCCGCGTGGTCGCCGGAGGAATGGCGGTAGTCGCGATTTGCACGCGCGCGGAGTGGTCCACAGAGACCTCAAGCCCGACAACATCATCGTCCAGCAGATCGAAGGCCGAGATCACGTATGGCTGGTGGATCTCGGCGTCTGCAAGCTCCTCCCGGCCTGGTACGCAGATCTGGAACAGCGCACCGAGCCCGGACTCCGGCTCGAGACCGAGTCAGGCGCGATCCTCGGAACGCGGGGCTACGTCGCCGACGCAGGAGAGGACGAGGTGCGCGAGGAGCTCCGCGATGTCTTCGGGCTTGGGGCGACCCTCTTCAGGTGCCTGACGGGGCGCATGCCGTACACCCTGGCACCGCCGCAGCCTGGGGCCGAGGTCAAGTGGTACCCCCGCGATGACCGAATCCCGCCCGCCCTCCAGGGTGCCCTCGAGTTTGCGCTCGCGGTGGATCCCTCGTCCCGATGCCCCTCGATCGAAATGTTCGAGAATCGCCTCCGTGTGACCTTGGACGATATCGAGGCAGAGGAGGCCGAGGCAGGCGGCGGCGGCTTGCAGCCCCCGCGTTCCGATGAGCACGACGGACCGCAAAGGGGCCTGCGCTCGTCGCTTGGGGGGGCGACAGCCTTCGCTGCCGGTGCTGGCCTGCTGCTTCTCGGCTGGCTCTTGGGGTCATCGCAGGGCCCAGCGTTCAGCCCTTCACGGACCGCGATCGCATGGGCCGCCCGACTGCCCTCGTACGAACCTCCGGAGGCCATCGCCGATCCTGCGGAGGGAAGCGTAGCCGAGCCATCTCTCGAGGATCCGCCGCCGATGGCTGGGACGATGCTCAAGGAGGACACCGAGCCGGAAGCAGCGTTGTCTTCTCAGACAACATCAATCGCGGCGCACCCCCAGCGAGATTCGCCTCCCGCAGATGCGACGCTCGAGGAGGGCACCGAGCCGATGGATGCGCTGTCTCCGCAGACAACATCAGTCGCGGCGCGCCCCCAGCGAGATTCGCCTCCCGCAGATGTGACGCTCGAGGAGGGCACCGAGCCGACGGCAGCGCTGTCTCCTCAGACGACATCAGTCGCGGCGCGCCCCCAGCGAGACCCCGTGCGAGCGAGCCGCCAAGGCAAGCTTTCAGCCGTGGCCGGTGACCTCAGCCGGTGTCTTCCGTCGGCTGAGGGCGTCACAGTAGCGATTGAGGTTGCAGCCGATGGCAGGCTTCACAAGGTGTCGGTCGATGCCCCCAATCTGCCCTCGGTGGCGATGACATGCCTCGATCGGCGGCTAGAACGAATCGCGTTCAAGATCGGGAAGACGACGACTCATCGACTCAAGCTCTGAGGGCGATGCACCTCGCTTGGCGGGGGAATGCTTGATATCGTGCGGGAATGCGCGTCCTGACGCTCTCCGTCGTCGCAATGCTCGCCCTCCCCCTCACGCGGGCCAATGCGCGCGAGCCTGCGACGACGGCGGAGGCCGAGCACCTCGAGGCTGACGGTGCATTTTCGAGGGCCGGCGAGGCTTGGGAGGCGTTGGTTCAGGAGGGCGATCACGAGGCGCAGATCCTCGCGGCATACCGGGCGCAGAAGGCATATCGCGCGGCCGCGCCTCAAGAGCCTGACGAACTCTGCCGAGCACATGCCGTGGTCGCCGCGATCCTGGAGCGTGACGATCTCACCACAGCGGAGCGCGCGGACTTCGAGGCTTTTCGCTCAGAGGTCGAGGCGTCGGCCGAGCTAGGCGAACTTTGCCCGCAGGCCGATCCTCCCTTCTTGCCGATCGGCGTCGACGAGATCCCCCCTGATCTCGCCACAGACGACAGCCCCGCCCCGACGCAAACGCGGGCGGAGCTGAGACGACCGCGGGGTTTGCAGATCGCGGGCGCGGTGCTCCTCGGCGCGGGCGCGGGTCTCCTCGGGCTGGCCACCTATGGCGTCGTCGAGGACTATCGAGCGGCCGAAGAGATCCTCGCCTTCATCCCGAAAAACGCGACCACAGGGCTCGGTCAGCCGGAAATGCGGGAGCTTCGAGCTGCGCAGCGGCGCGCTGAGGTCGGCTCCCAGATTGCGATCGGTGCCGGTGTTGGTGCGGGCGTCGTCGTCGTCGCAGGGGCCGTTTTCCTGGGTGTTGGCTCGCGGCGAGCCCGACGAGGGCCGGACTCGGAGAGGCCCATCACCTTGACTCCAGACGTGAGCCGCGACTACGGCGGGTTCGCTCTTCGGGGCAGATTTTGAAGAGCGCGGAAGCAGGAGAGACCTGATGCAGAAACCACGAGACCTTACGTATGCGCTGCTCTTCCTGCTCCTCTTCGCAGGCGCCTGTTTCGGCGATCTGGCCTCGAGCGCGCTCTCCGAGCCCAACGGGCTCGACATGTCGGCGACCGACGCGACCGACGCGACCGACACGAGCGGCATGACGGAGGCTGGCACCACGGACAGCTCGACCGGCTCGACGAGCGAGGACGTCTCGGGGGCCACGACAGAAGACAGCACCACCGACGTCACGTCGACCGGCACCGCCACAGATGATCCGGTCCTGGATCCGTCGATCGAAGATATCTCGGTGACACCGAGCCCGATCGTCGCCAACGGCTCGCTCACCGTGGCGGTCACGACGACGAACACCGAGGGGGTGACGATGGAGCTTGACGATGGGAGTGTGGTCGAGCTCGTCGCGATCGGCGATGAACTCTTCGAGGGAGAGATTTTCGCGCTCTCAGGCCTCGACAACGGTGACCACGTCGCGAAGCTGACGGCATGGCGAGCGGACAGCCCTGCCGATGACGTCCGCTTTGCGGACTACGTCATCAGCTTACCCACACCAGGGGCAGAGGGGCTTTGGGAGACAGGAGATAACGGCACGGGCCCAGGACAGGTGCGCGCGCTGGGTGCTCTGCCGACCGGCGTCGTCGAGTTTGGCACCTTCGCGAGCAACGGGATCTCGCGCTGCTATCTGCGACGCCGCGACAAGGGTGGAGCGTGGTGGCCGGACGAGCTGATCGACGTGCAACCCGGAGTCGACTGCGACGCGATCGATCTCGAGATCGGCGACAACGGGGAGCTCTTCCTCCTGATGCGCCGCTACTCGCAGGGCGGGTGGTTGTGGTGGCTCGCGGAGATGCCGAGCTGGGGGGCAAGCCTCAAGTTCAAGGGCAGCGGCAGCAAGGATGAGGCCGCGCACGCGCTCGCGCTTCGCGGGACGACGCTCGCTGTCTGCGGCTCGGCTCCGACCAACGGAGAAGATCTTACGGATGCCATGGTGCGGATCTTCCGTGCGGATCTTCCGGGGCAAGGAGAGGTGTTCGACTACGCTCCCGAACCGGGAAAGGAGCACAGCATTGGGGAGGTCGCCCGCGGCTGTGACTTCCAGGACGAAGACACGCTCATCGTGGTTGGGGAAGCATACGGGGAGCATGTGAACAAGCAGCAGGATCGAACCCGACGCTTCGAGCTCTTCTACCGACTGTCAGAGAATGCCGGCGAGTATCAGGTCGCTGAGGCTGGCCTTGTGACCCAGAGCGCGGCGACCGACGTCGACGTCGACGCGCTCGGGCGGGCCATAGTTGCAGGCTACATCTGCAACGATGTGTGCGAGCCGGAGGGAACTTTGTGGCTGCTCGACAAGGATGGAAACCTCGCTTGGAGTGCCGGGGTCGGCCTCCATCCGGTGAAAACCTTCGCTCCCAACACGGTTCGTTGGCACCCCCAGGGCTACGCCGTGGTGGCATCTGGCGGGGTGAAAGGAAGCGATGCCGCGTTCCTCGTTCGCGCCTACGACCCCTTCAATTTCGCTCCGCTGTGGACCTACACGCGCAAGGATCCAAACCTGCTCAACTTCGCGTTGACCGTCGCGGTCGGCGCGTTTGGTGAGGTCTACGCGGGCGGGTTCGGTGCCAACGGCTTCCCCGCGGTCGCCTATGTGGGCGGCTGACCCGGGCTACTGCGGGATCAGCTCTTCGCACGCGGCCTCGACCAGGTCGGTCGCCGCGTCGAAGCCGGGGCTGTAGTCCTCCGCCTCGTTGTCGACGACGTGCCAGTACGGGAACAGCTCCGCCATCTTGCAAGGCTCGTCGAAGTCGGGGCACAGCGGGTTGGCGATGAGCAGCATTACGATCGCCTTCGGATCGCCCCCCTTCGCGGCGACGACCGCCTCGTACCACTCCTTGGGCGTGCCGGGGCTGGTGTTGTCCGAGCCGGTGGTGAGCATCGTGACCATGAGCAGCGCATCGTCGCGGAGGAAGCCCTCGTTGCAGCCGCCCGGCCCGTTGAGCTCGGGCCCGACCGCATTCACCAGCGCCTGGGCGACCTTCGTTCCGCCCGAGGCACCGGCTTGGGCGATGCAGGTGAAGGTCTCGCTGAGCTTGCTCTGGCCCTTGGTGATGTAGCGCTTGCCACTTTCGAGCTTGCAGAGCTTGTTCGTCGCGAAGTAGCCAGCGGGGAAGATGAGCCCGGCGCCGATGGTGTTGTCGCACTCCGTGACCAGGTCGACCTGCTCACAGGGATAGTCTGCAGCGGGGCAGCACAGCGTTCCTGGCGGTTGCTCCACAGGGCAGCACGGCTCACCCCGCATGCACGTCAGCAGGTCCGGGCAGGCACCGTTGCAGGCTTCATAGCCCCAGGTCTCACTCCCGTCGACGACCATGATGTGGTAGTCGAAGTCCGCGAATTTTGCGGCGATCGTGTCGATGAAGAGCGGCAGGGAGGCCACGAGCTGCTCTTGAACGTCGTTCAGAAGCCCAGACCGCGACATCACGAAGAGGAAGTCGATCTTTCCCTGACAGCCGAGCGGTGTGTCGCCGCCAAGGTCGACGTCACTGCCCACGTCCGTCACAAGCCCTGTCGTCGTCGTCGAAGAAGAAGAAGAAGAAGAAGAAGAAGAGCTGGTCCCCGCTGCCGACGTCGAGCTCGCGCCCGCGGTCGAGCCCATCGAGCCCACGCTCGATCCCGCCGCCGACGTTGATGTGGACGCCTCCCCCGTCGAACTCTCGGGCACCGCAAGACCGCCCGAGAGGCCTGTGGTCGCCGCAGGCTGTCTCTGACAGCCCAGAACGATGAAGAAGACAGCCGCGAGGGAGAGGCGCACCGACCGAGAATATATGCGCGCCGCCCCCCGTGTCGATCGAGGAGCAACCCGGAAAGGCGGCTGGCGTACCAGCGGGGCAGCATGACCTCCCCGCGGCGAGGAGCCTGATTCTCAGGCCCCGCACCTTCTCTGTGAACTCTGACAGAGTTCGCAGAGGTGCCCTCGGGCCACGTCACGACGGTGGTCGTGCTCCAGGCCTAGAACCTGGTCCTTTAGACATGAACTCGGCGAATCTCACGGTCGCGCTGTGCCGGAGCGACCTCATCGGGCTGGAGTGCGAGGGCCAGCGGGGCCTTGCGGAGGCTGAGGTCGTTTGTCCGGCTGTCTCCGCGCGTGAGCTGTGCGCGGCGCCACGCTGAAGAAATCGCGCACGCCACGCCGAAGCCCGTAGGCTACACAGCGTGCCCCTCATCATTGAAACCTTCCATCTCCCCACGGTCGAGCGGATGCTGTGCATCGAGGCACTCAACAGGGCCGGCACCATTGTCGATGCAGCGGCGCTCCTCGGGGTGACTCGCCACGCCCTCAAGCGTAGGATCGTCAAACACGGCATCGCTTGGCCGTCTCGGCCGCGCAACGCGAAGATACTGGACTAGACGCGGCACCCGACCTCGGCCTTGCTCTCAGCTCTCCTCAAGGTGTAGCGATGGCCGCCTGAAGAGCCCTTCGAGCAGGAAGGCCGCGCGCGATTGCGCCTTGGCGTTGACCTTGAGTGCACCAGAACGCTCGTCGGCAGTCGGGTGGTCATCGTCGATCCGCAGGGCCATCATCGATGGCCGCGTCCACGCATCCTTTGACCGAAAAGTCCTAGGGCTCAGGGCACAGGGGTCCGGGCTCGCCCTCATCACACCAGTCGAGGGTGTAGCGGCACGTTTTCAAGTCGGTGAACTCGGCGCAGAGGCGGCCCGGGCGGTGGGTATAGGTGTACGTGCCGTTCTCAAAGGTGGCGGTCACTCTCAGGCTGCCTTCGCACTCCAGGTCAGGGACCACAATCATCGACTCGAAGGTCTTGAGCCAGTCTGAGGGTTCTTCTTGTTCTCCAGGTTCGATCAGGAGGCCGCCGAGTTCGGGGACGAAGGTCCACGATAGGAGTTCATCGTAGCGGAGAAAGTCTTCTTCGCTGGAGATGCCGCCGAAGAGAGCGTAACACTGATAGATCTGGACACGTGCGAGACCATCGGGGCTGAGAGAGATGAGCCGATGGCCGTACAAACCGAGGGTACCCTCGGGAAACTGCTCGGTGGACCAGCCTGGTTGGACATTGGAAGTGTAGAAGGTCCCAAAGATGCGAGGATCGGGCGCCTGCGGGAGGCCGTCTGTGTCGGTATCGGTGTCGGTGTCCGTGTCGAGTGCGTCGGTCGTGGTCGGCGGAGGATCATCGACGGGCGGCGAGTCGTCGCCGCAAGCAGGCGCGAAGAGGCCGAGTCCGCCGAGGGTCGCCATCGCTACAAGAGATCGATGTGAGCGACGACGGGACCGCAGGGCGAGGAGACCGAGCAGGGCGGCGCCGAGCGGACCCCAAGGGGAGTGGGGGCCCGTCGAGCTTTGGCAGCCGCAGCCGCCCTCATCGGCGACACCGCCGGTGGTCGCGTCGCTGTCGCTCGGAGGGAGGTCGTCGGGGCTGTCGTCGGGCATCGTCGGGTCCGGGTCGGCGCTGGGGTCCAGGCAGCCGGAGAGATCGAGTGTACACCCGGGGGAGCAAGCAAGGGCACCGTCGGGTTGGTCGAGGCTAACGCAGGAGTGGCCGCCAAAGTCGTCGCCGTCGCAGGGCTCGCCGCCTTCGCGGACGCCGTTGCCGCAGACCTCACAGGTGACCGGCGCAGGGGCATCACAGGAACGGAGCCCGTGGTGGCAGAGGACGGCGTTAATCTCCGCGTAGATCTCCGGGCCGTGGTTGCAGGCGAGGTAGGTGGCGAGGTCATCGACGAAGCTGCGGTAGGTCCCGCCGCCGAGACGGAGGGCGTAGAGCAGCGCCTCGCCGATCGGGTCTTCTACGAGACTGTCCGTGAGAGCAGTCTGGAGGTGCGGCAGCGGAGCACAGTCAAAGGGCGGCTCGGGATCGCACTCCTCAGCATGGAGGAGCTCCCAGAGGGCCTGGGAGAAGCTGTCGGTTCGATAGCCCGCGCTGTGATTGCACAGGCCTGTGGGGTGAAATATGCCCTGGGCGTCCGGGCTAAAGCCGGGATCTTCTGGCTTGTCGCAGAGGGCGGGCTCGGGGCAGGCTGGATCATCGGCGCGGAGGAGCTGGCTATAGGCCTGTCCCTGGGGTCGGCAGGCGGCGCTGTGGGGCATCCGGTTGCCGCCGCGGGCGACCGTGTGAAACAGGGCGCAAGCGGCGGGGTCACTGCCCTCAGCGGTCAGACTGCGGAGGTACCAAAGGGCGGCTAGGTTGGCCCAGCTTTCGGCGAGGGCTGGGGCCTCATCGGTGGTGTTCTCACGGCAAGTGGGCGCGCAGGTCTCTTGGCCGAGGCAGCCGAGACCCTTCCCGAAGGTCCCAGGGGCGGCGAAGCCGTCGACGAAGTGGCCGAACTCGTGGGCGATCATCGCTGCGCTGGAGAGGGTGTTGCGGTAGGCCATGACACCGAGGGGCTCAAAGGGCGCGGCATCGGGGTCGTCGGGGTTGGGGCGGGGATGCACGTAGACATCTGAGGCTTCAACAGAAGGATCCGTCATCGGGAGCAACCGGAAGCAAGCCGGTGCCCCTGGGGAGCAGAAGCCATCCTCAGCGCGGGTGAGGATCAGCCCCCGAGGAAAGAACTCCCCCGGTGGGAAGAGGCTCTCGTCTTCCGCGGGATGCACGAAAGTCCGGGCCGAGTCCCAGCGCCCGGCCATAAACCGATCGGTGAAGGCGTAGAGCTCGGCGGTGAAGTGGTAGGCCCGCTGGGTGTCGAAGCGGGGATCGCCGGACGAGGCGGAGAAGACCGGGAGCGGCGCACGGAGGGGCTCGAGCCACTCGCCCAGGTCTTTTCCTGCGGCCTCGAAGCCGACGAGGCGGCGAGTCGCAAGGACAAAGTCCTCTGCCTCGGTTGAGCCGAGGAGCGGGCTGCCGTCGACCAGGGAGGTGATCGTCGAGGTGACGACGGGCTCGGCGCTGAGCGTCGTGTCGAGGCTCTGGCTCCGAACCGTCAGCGGCACCTCGTCCTCGAGATCGTTCACCACGTTGTCTTCGAAGAGGAGGAGCGAAAGCATCCCCGTGGTGGGGTCTTCGGAGGCGGCGGCGACGACAACCGTGCCGACATGGCGGGCGCCTTGGGAGACGTGCGCCGACCAGCCGACGCTCGCAGCGCGGGGCAACGCTACCAAGGTCGGCTCGCTCGCCGTCAGCTCCGGTAGCGGCAGCCCTGCGAACGCGCTGGCGTGGGCGAGGATGCTCCCGACCGCGGTCTCGGCCGTTGCCGGCGCCTCGACGTGGGAATAGTCGACGCGGCTATCGATGATCGTCCCACGGATCGCGATCGCCCCCTGTGGATCGGCGACGACCACGACCCGGCCACCGCCGACTATCGGCAAGCCGCGGTAGCGCTGGCCAAAGGCAAAGATCCGCAGGGCGCCGGCGTCATCGCGAGGCGTCGCGGTCCGCTCGATCTCGAGGTCGCCGGCCGTGATCCCAGGGGCGAGCCCGAGCTCGCGGGGATGGCTGATGACAAACGAGCCGAGGGCGGCGGCGACGTCGGGGTCGGCGGTTTCGGGCGGTGACGACGGTGACGGAAGCGGAAGCCGAAAAAGATGGGCCCCGATCGCGGAGAGACCAGCGGCAGCGCCCCAGCCGTGGCACACCTGCTCAACAGCACAGGTCTCTTCGGGATCATCACAGGTGAGGGCGCAGGTGACCCCAGCGCGCCCCCGGGAACAGCGCTGGCGTAGCTGGCCATCGCACTCGAGGTCGACGCCGAGGAGCGGCGACGCCCGGCCATCCTGCTCGAAGGGCTCCTCGGGTCTGTGGGTCGTCGAGGTCGCGTCGGCGGCCCCGTCGGTGGCCCCAGGCGAGTGAGAGAAGAGCGCAAGGGCGAAGACGGGTGCGAAAAGACACAGCACAACTATCGATTTCGCCCCCGCCGATGGACGATGTCAACACCTCTTTGTACGCACACACTTTCAAAAACTTCCCGCGCGAGCCGCCCCCGTTTTGCTTGTGAAAGAGATCGCATGTTCGGCGAAAGAATCCGTGGACCGCGGCGTGGTCCTGGCCGCTCGCAGGTCGGTCAATCCCGAGTCGGAGGCCCCGCCCCCCACCGCCGTGGCCTCTCCCCCCCATATTGAGCCCGCGTTGCGATCCTGATGACCTGCTCGCGAAGGTCAAAAAGCTGCTCGCCAAGCCAGCCGGGTGTGTGCTCCGGTGACTCGTTCGCAGCATCCTCACCGACGACCCCGCCGAGCGCAAAGGGGAGGTTGAGGAGAACCCGCGTCGCGTCGCGCCTGCTCTTGAAGGCGCTGTAGAGCCCCGCTTTCGGTCCGTCGTGATCGTCGGCGCGCGAGGGGTGCTGTGGTCTTCGCCCTCGAGATCGGAGCCCCCTCCACCGGCCGTTCTCTCGAGTGGGAAGGGAGGCAAGCTCGACGCGGATGAAAAGCCGCGCAAACAAAGAACGAAATGCCGCGGCAGGCCGCGGCAACGCCTCGTAGACAACTTCGTATTTCTTTCTGGGCGGCGAAGAGCCGTGACCTGGAGGCGATCTAGAGCGGCCAGGTCACGCGAAACTCGGGCGAGGTCACGCACCCAAGATGTCCCGAGGTCACGCGGGGAGCCCTCGAGGTCACGCGGGGAGCCCTCGAGGTCACGCGCGTCCCGCCGAGATCACGGAGCGGCCAAGGAGCGAGGTCACGCCAATGCGCCTCTCCGCTCGTCGGGTGTGGCGGGTATGGCGGGTGCCGCCACGCCTTACCCCTGACGCGCGAGACGAGCTCGGACTCCGACTCGGGATCGACCGGCGCGCTCGCGAGCTGTGACGATCCGATCGTCTGGGGAGCGGAGGAAGGCGACGGGTGATGTCGCACGGCCACAGGCCAACCAACTCGGAGGGCCGAGCCCCGCGAGCGTCGGCGCTGCTCCCTCAACGCGGGGCGAGCTGTCAACACAGACGAAAAATCAGCGAAAGCAAAGAACGAAACGCCGCGGCAGGCAAGCTCGGGCGCGCCAAGCTCGGGCGCGCCAAGCTCGGGCTGATCACCGCGACCGCCCGCGGTGATCAGCCTGAACGCTCTTTCGTCCTGCGCTCATTCGCACGGCGCGCCTGATGCCGTCGCGTGTCTGGCCACGCTCGCGCTTGTCGGTGACCGCCATCGCTCTTACTCCGTCGAACGAGGACGACATCGAGCGCCGGCTGGAGCGACAAGTTCGATCTTGGAGATCGCAAAGCGACCCCGGGACCAAGACAATCGAATACGAATAGCATCCGATTAGAATCCGACTCCTCGACTGGGCGTGGAGGTTCGAAGCCGCCCCCCTGGTCCATTTCAAACGCTCGGGGGGGGGGTCCGCGCGGCTCAGTCAGCTTCACCGACTTCGATGTTCGCCGCGCGGCTTCATCCGCTGCGTGGATCCTTGAGTCCAATCGCGCTCGATTCGTGTGATTCGTGTTCGATTCGTATTCGATTCGTATTCGATTCGTATTCGATTCGTATTCGATTCGTACCCGATCTGTATTGCAATGGGACCTGCCGCTCGGAATACTGAGCCGACGGGTTCAGATGATGCGGTCTCCGCCGAGGACATGCCGTCGCTCGTTCACGCCTATTGTGAGGGGGGCGATTGTGCGGATCCCCAGCGGCGGATCCGTAGTCGCCGTCTCGTGGATTCGAGCGTTTTCCCAGGCATGTCTGCTGGGTTGGGGCGATATCACCGACTCCTCCCCTGGACACTTTCGGAGGCTCGTCGGCGCGAGCTTGCTCGAGCGTTGCCCCAGCGATCGCGCGATGGTCGCGGCGACCCGACTGCTCGCCTCGGTCAGCGGGCTGGTGACGCCACGGAGCGCGCGACGTTGGACCGCCTGGTACGCCAGCGCGTGCGATCCCGACTCTTCGATAGGTCAGGAAGTTCGGCGCGGGGTCACCCCTGCGATGCTGGCGCGGGCGCGGTCACGCTCGCAGGCCCTGGGCGAGCCGGAGGCGGATTCGCCCAGGCTGCCGAAGTCAGGGACACTCCGCGCTGAACATCCGAGTCCTGGAGAACCTCGACGCCCTCACGCATGGGTGAGGAGCCGATGCGCGCGCCTCGAAGAGCTCGGGGACCAGAAGGGCGGGCTCGAAGACCGCGCCGTCGGATCCGGCAAGAAGTTCAGCGCCAGCTACGGCTCCTTCTTCGGTCTGAAGAGGACCCGCCCGATGCCGCTGGCGAGGTTGAGAATGTCGGCGGTCTGACCGAGGTCGCGTAGGCGTTTGGCGAGGGCCGCGTTGGCCTCGACCGCTTTCGTCAGCTCGGCGGTCAGCTTGCCCTTGTCGGCGAGCGCTGACGCGTGCGCGTCGCGGAGCCTCTCGACTTCGCGCTCGAGTTGCGCAACCTCGGCTCGGAGGTCGCCGGTCTCGTCGTGTCTGTGTTGGAGCCTGGCAAGTTCGCGCTTGGCGTCGCGGAGGAGCTCGGCGTTCTCCGCCGCCTCGGAGAGGACGCCCGCGAGCGCGCTCGACTTCTCCCCTAGTTGTCGCTCAAGTGCAGCGACCTGCTCGCGCTCCTGAGCACTGCCCGCTCGCTCGGCCGCGAGGGCGGCGGTCAGCTCTTGAACGGCGGTCGCCAGCTCTCCGCGCGATCGCGGCGTCCCCCCCGTGACGGGCGCGCTGACCCGGAGCTGACTCGACGGGGTCAGCTTCTTGATCTTGGCGAGCATGTCGTCGTCGAGGAGGTGGACGATCCAGAGCGTCCAGTGCCGCTTGCCCCGGCGGCGGAAGATCGGCGAGGCCTTGGCGATCAGTTTCGGCACCGAGCGGATGACGCGGGCGCTCGGGACCTGGGTGAGCAGGCCGTACCCGACCGCCTTGGAAAAAATCTCCGGCCCGGACCCCGTGAGGTCGGGGACCCGTCGACGACAGGCATCGGGGAGCGCGGCGAGGAGCTGCGTCGCGACGGACACTCCGATGACGCCGCGGGGGAGGTTCGTCGTGACGAAGCGACAGTGGCCGGCGATCCAGGGAAGCGCCGCTGCGAGGTGATCGTCAGCGGCGGCGACGGACATGTCATTGCCGCCGACGGACATGTCACCGCTTCTATCGGACATGTCGCGGCTGCCGGTGGACATGTTTGCCTTGTCTGTTGACGTCGCGTCGTGATCCAGCCCCACCCATCACCACCATCCTCGTCGGGAGCGCCAGCACCGGAGGCGGCACCCGAACGAACATCAAGTCTTGCAGCCAGATGACGTCCTGTCGACGCTTGAACCAACCCACAACGGTCACCGAAGCTGACACCGGATCCGTCACGCACGGGAGCGCGCAGCGAGCTCGTAGGTGCGCTGAGGGACGCGCGAGTAGGCGCCTCCCGGTTGCGCCTCAGCGTCGGCTCTCGCCCTTCGCTCGACGCACCAGCGCGCGAGGACGACGGGCCGAACCGACCCGTTGATGGGCGGATCTACTCGTCCAGGATCAGGCTGGGTATCAGCCGCAGGGTCGACCAAACGAGGTCGAGCCGGGCGACTTGGCCTGCGAAGCTCAGGGCGCGAGCGTCATCGAACGAGTTCACGGCGGCGAGTGCTGCCTTTGTCTCGACGCAGCCGCGCCCTTCGATCTCGCCCTCGTCAGGGAATCCCGAGCGCTCGAGGACCGCCGAGAGAGCGTTCGCGAACTCGCTCAAGGAGCACTCGAGCGATAGCGGCCACAGCGACGAGCGTTATCGCGATGCCGTGGCGCGGCGTGGTGGCGACCAGCGCGACGTTGCGCGTCCTGACATCCACGACATTGGAGCTTCTGTATCCTCTGTATCCTCTTCGCGCTCGCCCTCGCCCTCGACATCGCGCTCGCCCTCGCGCTGACCCTTGCCCTTCCCCTCGCGCTCGCCCTCGCGCTCGCCCTCGCGCTCGCCCTCGACATCGGAGTCCCCTTCTTCGCGTCGATCTCTCGCGTGAGTCACGAGGATCGCGAGCCGTCGCCGCAGATGAAAAAACGGCGCAAAGGCCCCCAAGCGTGGGGGGGGGCGCTCGAGGTTCGTGAGGACGACCCGCTGAGCGTCGCAGAGCAGCTTGTCTCGCTCGGTCGAGCGCGCTGCCTCGCGATACGCCTTCTGCCCTCGGAAGGCTGCATGCCCTCGCGTGTCCGCGTCGACAGCGTTCGTGAACGCCCTCTCCCAGGCCTTCGCTGCGGGCACTAGGGCACCCTCCGTTTCAAGGCGCTTCGCGCTCGCCTCCGCCTCTGCGGCTTGAGCTCGGCGAGCATCTGGCGGGCCTATGTCGAGCTCGACTCGGAGATCTACCGGGGGCAACGGATCGGGCGCGAGCGCTTCGAGGACCGCAACGAGGACGGCCACACGGACCTTGTGATCGCCTGGAGGTGGACCTCCGACGACGGCGACGACGACAGCGGCGAATACGTCCACCTGTGGCAGCCCAACAACGATCGCTTCGCCGATACCAAGCGGCCTGTGGACGAAGAAGACATCGACTGCGACTGAGCGAACCCCCCGACCCGCCAACGCCGGACCCCCTACGGGCACTAGAGGACCCAAGAGGAGGCCGTCACGGTCTCGGCGACAACCCGGTCATGAAGTGAGCTCCTGTCCTCGCGCAGGACCCAGACGCCGACCTCGACCTCGACCCTGCGCTCGCGACCTGTGTCCAGCAATCCCTCCGAGGCCCGCGCCTCGCCGCCCCCGCTCCCGACACCGAGCCGCGGCCGGGGACCGTCTCCGCACTTCGGCATGCACTTGCACGCGGCGACCACCGTCGACGGTCGCGACCGCAAGCGACTCGAGCGTGTCTGCCGCTACCTGCTCCGCCCCCCCTTCGCCCACGATGCCGTGGAGGACCTCAAGGACGGCCGCGTGCGCGTCCACTTCAAGGCGCCATCCCGCCGAGGCGCCGCGTTCGCGGACATGACCGTGGACACCTTCCTGGGTCGTCTCTGCGCCTTGGTCCCGCCGCCGCGCTTCCACATGACGCGCTA
>Ga0316189_10004003_pt1 | contig 14233 bp, 18 predicted proteins | sample LowCovwburrow_MG_FD_204930 | JGI IMG/M metagenome (GOLD analysis project Ga0316189, IMG submission 204930) | Coastal sediment microbial communities from Maine, United States - Lowes Cove worm burrow | ecosystem: Environmental > Aquatic > Marine > Coastal > Sediment | place: USA: Maine...
TGGGATCAGGCCGATGATGTGAAACGCTTGGCCTTGTTATCGCATCCGCGCGTGACGGTGGACACTTCGGGCTTAAGCCCAAAAGCAACGGAACTGGCGAACGAATTGGCGGGGTCGATTTCTCAGCTGGATGATCCAACGCTGGACTGGATTTTGGACGAAATTCGCGCCCAAAAAGAACACAAGGGCCAAGGGCCAACGCATTAATATTTCACCTCGAAAACGCCCACAACTGTGTTAGGGTTATGTCGAGAAAACATTGAGGCAGACGACAGAAATATGGCTAAGGGAAAAACGGGTGGATTAGTCGGCAAAGTCAGCGGCCTTTTTGGCGGCGGCAAGGCTAAAGCTGCGACACCCAAACCTAAGCCTAAGCCCAAACTTTCCAGCGAAGAACTCGCCAAAGACTTAGCCGACCCGGATGAAGGAAAAATCTGGCCGGCAAGGCGTTTGAACGTCGTCGAAAAATTGTGGGGCGAAGGCTACGTCACCCCGGGTGGCTGTGAACAAGTTGAAAAAATGCTGCCGCTGTTAGAACTTGATAGCAAAAAAAGCACGCTTCTTTTGGGTGCGGGCCTTGGCGGCATCAGCGAAACGGTGGTTGATAAAACGGGGACCTGGATTACCGGGTTAGAGCGCGATCCCGAACTGGCCGAAATGGGCAAAGGGGCCATGTCGCGCGCGGGCCTCAAAAAACAAGCCCCCATACATCACTCCACCATGGAAGAAATGACCCTCAAGCCGAAATCAAATGATCGCATCATGTCGTTTGAAGGCACCCTTGCCGTTACGGACAAAAAAGCGATGTTTACGTCTGTGTGTGATAGCTTGCGGGTCAATGGGGAAATGATGTTTACCGCGTTTGTCCTGCCCGATACCAATCCGCCCAACGAACAAGTTAAAGTTTGGATGGCGGCCGAGCCCGAAAGCGCGCAACCGCAACTTTGGCCGCTGGACGCCCAAATCGGATTGCTTCGATCCTTAAATATGGAAGTCCGTCCCGTCGATGATATTTCCCACGATTATAAACGCTGGGTGATGAGCGGCTTCATGCGTTTTATGTCGTCAATTTCCAAAGCCGAAATGTTGGAGATGGCGGGGGATTTGTTAAAAGAAGTCGAATACTGGACCAAACGCGTCAACGCCATAGACAGCGGCGGCGTAAAAGTCTGCCGCTTCCACGCGATTAAACTCCCCGATAAAAAGAAGCCTAGGGTCTAGGCGGACAGACTTTATTTAGGAAGAAAAATATCTGGGCCTTGGTAGTATCCTTGGGCATCCAAGTGATCATTGTGCCACCCTTTATCAATAAGGTGACGCTTAGGTATAATTTTCCAGATGCGCATAGGATGATCATATAGATTCTGTCTATCATCGTTAAGGCCCGTAGCCTCAAACCAATTAAAGGCTTTTGAGCCTCGGAATTGGGCATCAATATCTCGAAGGCCGTTATATATGTGCTTACAAAATTTCAATCGAATCTTTTGTTTAGGTTTCATACCACGATAGCCGGGTTCGCGCTTTTCATGCATTTTATTGCCATATGATCCAGCGGCCCCCATGACAAGGTCACAAATTTGTAGCTTTCTAAAGTGTTTACTGTTGTGGAAGGTTACTTTAATCGAGAGGTCGGGACGCTCCAAGATTTGAGGCAATTCTTCAGCAAATGCTATGAGCCGTGCTTTGTGGTTTTGGCTGGAATGATTATCTAATCGTATTAATAATGAACACCCGTTGATATGTTCTGGCATGTATTGAAGGCCAAAGGCGTGTTTGATAAATTGATAATAAATTTTAAATTGGGTATCAATTTCTTTGCTAATTTTTTCTTTGTGTTTGGGCTGATGTACAAATGAACGATCTAAAAATGATTGACGATATTTGACATCACCATTTTTGATATGTTTAAAAAGACAATCAACTAGTGCTGTATATATCGATAGATTGAGGGCATTAAGCTTGCTCCACTTGACCTCACCAAGGTGGCCATGGTGATCTAAAACTTTTTTAAGTTCGGTCTCGAAACGATCAAGGTTGTTTTGAGTTCCAAAGATGCCACCATGAAAGCACCAATAACGATTTAAGGGCTCATTACTGTGAGTCCAAGCCTCATCTGCAAAAATTTCATATTGAGTTTTGAGGTTGTTCATGAGAAAAGGACCCTAGCTCCCTTAGCCACAAAGACACGCCGCACATTCGGAAATGTGAAGCTCGGGAACCAGAGTCCTAATTTAAAACCTACCATTAAACCATTTCATTTTCAAGTCGAAACATTTATATGATCGTTCATAAGATGCAAAAACTATCTTATATGCGCGTATTAATAATTAATACACGCGTTTAGTTACAAAATAAACTTCCGTAAATCGGCGTCTTTGGCGAGGTCTGAGACGGTATCCAAAACCACTTTGCTGTCGATTTTAATTGTGTCGCCGGCGCGTTCTGAGGCTTCGAAGTTGATGTCTTCTAACAAGCGTTCCATGACCGTGTGAAGTCTGCGGGCACCGATATTCTCCACCGTATTGTTGATGTCGGCGGCCAGCGTTGCCAGCTCTTCGATGCCATCGTCGGTGAATTGGAGCGTGACGTCTTCGACGCCCAGCAACGCGGTGTATTGTTTGATCAGGCTGCTTTCGGGTTCTTTTAAAATCCGCACCAGATCTTCGCGGGTCAGGGCTTGCAATTCAACACGAATGGGCAAGCGGCCTTGAAGTTCCGGCAAAAGGTCGGATGGTTTGGACACATGAAAAGCCCCGGACGCGATAAACAAGATGTGATCGGTTTTGATCGGACCATGTTTGGTCGACACCGTGGTGCCTTCGATCAAGGGCAACAGATCGCGTTGCACACCTTCGCGAGACACATCCGAGCCTGAGCGTTCCGAACGATTGGCGATTTTATCGAGCTCGTCTAAGAAAACGATGCCGCCGGTTTCAACTTTTTCGATGGCGTCTTTGATCAGCGCTTCTTCATCGACCAGCTTTTCGGCTTCTTCGTTGATCAGAACATCGTGGCTTTGTAACACGGTCATTTTCTTTGGTTTGGTTTGCTGCCCCAATGCGCCGCCCAACATATCATTTAAGTTGAGCATGCTCATTTGACCGCCGGGCATACCGGGGATGTCAAAACTGGGGACCGAGCCTTGGCCCATGTCACGGATATTAATTTCGATTTCGCGGTCATCCAATTGGCCTTCGCGCAACATCTTGCGGAACTTTTGGCGGGTGTCTTCGGTGGCGGTGTCGCCGACCAAGGCATCAAGGACGCGTTCTTCGGCGGCGATTTCGGCTTTGGCTTGGACTTGAGCCTTGTGCGTGTCGCGTACCAAATGAACGGAAGTTTCGACCAAATCTCGAATAATTTGTTCAACGTCGCGACCGACATAACCGACTTCGGTGAACTTGGTGGCTTCGACCTTGATGAACGGGGCATTGGCAAGTTTCGCCAGACGCCGCGCAATTTCGGTTTTGCCAACCCCCGTGGGGCCGATCATAAGAATATTTTTTGGCACGATTTCGTCGCGCAGATCAGACGTAATTTGCTGACGGCGCCAGCGATTGCGCAGCGCCACGGCAACGGCTCGTTTGGCATCATTTTGGCCAACGATAAAACGGTCGAGTTCGGAAACGATTTCGCGGGGGGTAAAGTTGCTCATTTTAGGTCGATCTTTTCTATGGTGAAGTTGCCGTTGGTGTACACGCAGATATCGGACGCGATGCCCATGGCGCGGGTGCACACGTCTTCGGCACTGACATCGTCTTGGGGAAACAATGCCCGGGCTGCGGCCAAGGCATAATTGCCACCCGATCCAATTGCCATCACGCCATCGTCAGGTTCCAACACATCGCCTTGTCCGGTCAGCGTCAAAGAAACGTCAGCATCGGCCACCAACATCATGGCTTCGAGACGGCGCAGATAACGATCGGTGCGCCAATCTTTGGCCAATTCCACACACGCGCGGGTCAGTTGTTTGGGGTATTGTTCCAGCTTGGCTTCCAAGCGTTCGAACAAGGTAAAGGCATCTGCCGTGGCGCCGGCAAATCCGGCAATGACCGATCCATCGCCAATGCGGCGCACTTTGCGGGCTCCACCCTTGATGACGGTATCGCCCAAAGTCACCTGCCCGTCACCGATCATGACGACTTGATCGTCTTTGCGCACAGATAAAATCGTTGTGCCGTGCCAACTCGGATGATTATCGTTGCTCATGTTTGGTCCCCAATACAGAATTAAGTCCTTCGGATGTAAGCCGATGAATCGGGTGCGTCAAGGGTGTGCTTTGGCGCTGGAATCCGGGTCTTGAACCTGTTACAAGGAAGACGACTGGATTTATTGGAGTGAAACCCATGCGCACTGGCCGCGTCGAGCGTAAAACAAACGAAACAGAAATTGTCGTCGAAATGGATTTGGACGGCACCGGAACCTATGACATTTCAACAGGTGTGGGCTTTTTGGACCACATGCTGGAACAACTGTCGCGCCACTCGTTGATTGATATCAAGGTGAAGGCCAAAGGCGACATCCACATTGATTTTCACCACATTACCGAAGACGTCGGCATCGCGTTGGGCGAAGCGTTTACCCAAGCGTTGGGCGATCGCCGCGGCATTACGCGTTATGGCACGGCGATTGTGCCGATGGACGAAGCTTTGGTCCGCGTGGCTTTGGATGCGTCGAACCGTCCTTATCTTGTGTGGAAGGTTGATTTCGTGCGCGATAAGGTTGGCGATATGGATACCGAATTGTTTAAAGAATGGTTCGGGGGCTTTAGCCAATCGGCTGGTCTGACGTTGCACGTTGAATCCTTTTATGGGGACAACAATCACCACATTGCCGAAGGCTGCTTTAAGGCGATGGCGCGCGCGTTGCGTCAATCTGTCGAAATTGATCCGCGCAAAAGCGATCAAGTACCGTCAACCAAGGGCGTTTTGGGCGGTTCTCTGTAAAGACGCAAGGCTTTAAAAAATGACTGTTTTCACCGTTCACGTGAAAGACACCCCAGATAAGCCGGACTTGGTTTTGGTCAAGGATGGCTTTTCATGGGGGGCTGCGCTGTTTAGTTCGATCTGGGCGTTGTGTGTCGGCGCGTGGGAATTGGCCATCGCGCTGCTGGTTGTTCAAGTGGCGGTGGGCGGACTTTTACCGTTGTTAAATCTAAATGCTGCGGCACTTGGCATGGCGCAATTGGGCATGGCGGTGATCATCGGCTTGATCGCCAACGAAGGCCGCAGGGTGTTTTTGAACATGCGGGGCTTGACCGAAATCGGCGTTGTTACGGGTCCCGATAAGGTCGAAGCCGAACGCCGCTTTTTAGACACACACCCAGACATCACAGCCCAGCTGTTGGAGACGTCATGAAGGTCGCCATTATTGATTACGGTTCCGGCAATTTGCGCTCTGTCGCGAAATCCTTTGAACGCGCCGCCCAACTAGATGGCTTTAGCGCCGAAATTATGGTCACTGGAAAGGCCGATGATATCGCCCGTGCGGACCGAATTGTGCTGCCCGGTGTTGGGGCTTTTAAAGATTGTAAAGCGGGGCTACAGGCCGTGGACGGTTTGCAGGACGCGTTAAGCGAAGCCGTCATCACCAAAGCCCGGCCCTTTTTTGGCATCTGTGTCGGCATGCAATTGATGGCAGACGTCGGTCATGAATTTGGCGATACGCCGGGTCTGGGTTGGGTCGCGGGTGATGTTGTGGCTTTGGCCCCCGATGAGGCAAGTTTAAAAATCCCGCACATGGGCTGGAACAATTTACAGTTGGTGGGTGAACACGAATTGTTTGCGTCCATCCCACGCGATGCCCATGCGTATTTTGTGCACTCTTATCAATTCGTGCCCAAGCGTGAACAAGATGTTTGGGCACGTGTCGATTATGGCGGCCCCGTGACGGCGGCGGTCGGGCACGGCAATATTTTTGGGACGCAATTTCACCCTGAAAAAAGTCAGGCCGTGGGCTTGCAAATTATTGCTAATTTTTTGAAATGGAAACCTTAAGACGATGATTTTCTTTCCCGCGATTGATTTGAAAGACGGTCAGTGCGTGCGCTTGCTGCGTGGCGAAATGGACCAAGCGACGGTCTTTAACGACAGCCCCGGCGCGCAAGCCAAAGCTTTCGTTGATGAAGGTTGCGAATGGATTCACGTGGTCGATTTGAACGGTGCGTTCGAAGGCAAACCTGTGAACGCCGATGCGGTGGACGCGATTTTGTCAGAGGCTAAGGTGCCCGTTGAATTGGGCGGCGGTATTCGCACCATGGAAACGATCAAGTTTTGGTTGGACCGGGGTGTGCGCCGGGTCATCTTGGGCACCATTGCCTTGCGCGATCCTGATTTTGTGATCGAAGCCTGTAAACAATTCCCCGGTCAAATTGCCGTAGGCGTCGATGCCAAAAACGGCTTTGTCGCCGTGGAAGGCTGGGCCGAAGTTTCCGATATCTCAGCCCTAGACCTGGCCCAAAAATTTGAAGACGCAGGCGTGGCAGCGATTATCTTTACCGACATCGCCCGTGATGGTTTGATGCAAGGCCCCAATGTTGAAAGCACCTTGGAATTGGCACGGGCCATTTCGACACCCGTAATTGCTTCGGGTGGCGTGTCGTCCATGGAAGACTTAAAACAGCTTCAAGAAAAGGGCGGCGACTTGTTGGAAGGCGTCATTTCGGGGCGCGCCGTTTATGATGGCGCCATTAATGTGCGCCAAGCCGTTGATGTATTGAAGGGTTAAGCGACATGTTAAAGGCGCGCATCATTCCTTGTTTAGACGTCGAAGGCGGACGCGTGGTCAAGGGCGTGAACTTTGTCGATTTGGTCGATGCGGGCGACCCCGTTGAACAGGCCCGCGTATATGACAAAGCGGGTGCGGACGAACTGACGTTCTTAGACATTACGGCCAGTGTCGAAAATCGCGACACCATTTTTGATGTGGTGGGCCGGACTGCTGAACAATGCTTTATGCCCTTAACTGTGGGCGGTGGTGTGCGCACCACAGAAGACATTCGCAAACTGTTGTTGGCGGGTGCGGACAAAGCGTCCATCAATACCGCTGCCGTTTTTAACCCTGAATTTGTGAAAGAAGCGGCCGAAAAATTTGGCAGTCAGTGCATCGTGGTTGCGGTGGACGCGAAAACCGTGTCGCCGGGAAAATTTGAAATCTTCACCCATGGCGGTCGCAAGCCCACGGGCATTGATGCGGTTGAATGGGTGAAGCGCATGGCGGCCTATGGCGCGGGTGAAATTTTGCTCACCAGTATGGACCGGGACGGCACCAAGCAAGGCTTTAATATTGACCTGACCCGAGCGGTTGCCGATGCGGTTCCGATCCCGGTGATCGCGTCCGGTGGCGTTGGGACTTTGGATCACATGGTCGAAGGCGTGCGCGAAGGCCATGCCTCGGCTGTACTTGCGGCCTCGATTTTTCACTTTGGGACGTATACCATTGGCGAAACCAAACGTTACATGGCCGAACACGGTATTGATGTGCGTTTGGATGGATTGCCGGATGAGGAAAAAAGCTGATGAGTGACGCACAAATTTTAGAGCGCTTGTATGCGACCATTGAAAGCCGCAAAGGGGCCGACCCTGATACGTCTTGGACCGCCAAGCTGTTTGCCCAAGGGCGTCCAAAGATCGTGCAAAAAGTTGGCGAGGAAGCTTTTGAAGTCAGCATCGCAGCCCTAGCAGAAGGACCTGAGGCTCTGACGGCGGAAAGTGCGGATCTTCTTTATCACCTGTTGGTGTTGTGGGCGGATGCGGGGATTGAACCCCAAGACGTTTGGGCTAAGTTGGCCGAACGCGAAGGCACGTCTGGAATTGCTGAGAAAAATTCTCGCACAGATTAAGGACGAGGAGAAACGGATGGCTTACGACACAAACAATATCTTTGCAAAAATGCTGCGTGGGGAAATCCCCTACGACAAAGTGTATGAAGATGATTGGGCCTTGGCGTTTAATGACATCTCGCCCCAAGCGCCTATTCACGTGTTGGTGATTCCAAAAGGTGAGTATGTGTCGATTGATGACTTTACGGCCCAAGCCAGCGACCAAGAAATCGCTGGTTTTTATCGCGCCGTTGGTAAAATTGCGCGGGCTTTAAACTTGGCGGAACCCGGCTATCGCACGCTCAACAACACCGGCGTAGACGGCGGACAAGAAGTCCCGCATTTCCATGTTCACCTGTTTGGTGGAAAACACCTAGGACCGATGCTTGCGCCTTAAGTGGTAATTTCAGCCAGATTCAAAGCCATGCTGTTGAGGTTATCAACAATGGCATTAATTTCAGTGGTGGCGTTTGACGTTTGGTTGGCAAGGTCTTTGACCTCACCCGCAATCACGGCAAAGCCTTTACCTTGGTCTCCGGCGGCGTTGGCTTCAATTGTGGCGTTCAAGGCCAGCATGTTTGTTTCGCTGGCGATCTCAGAAATATTTTTTGAAATCTTCCCGGTGTTTTCAATTTCTTGAACCAACGAAATAATCTCATCGCCAATGTTGATGTCGGCTTTGGTTTTCGCCGTGCCTTCGAGATTTAGATTTTTGATGAGGTTGTTGATGAGAACCACCATACCGTTGACGGCAAAGTACATGCCTTCGGTCGCTTGACTGGACCGGGTCGCCAATTCCTTAACATCGTTGGCCACAACCGCAAACCCGGCACCAGCTTTCCCCGTGCGCGCCGATTCAATGCGGGCATTTAAGGACAAGAGATTCGTTTGTTTGGCAACGCCGGAAATGGAACGGGCCACATCGTTGATGTTATTCACTTCGGCGATGAGTTTTTGCGCTTCGGCTTCAATTTCATCGGATTTGTCTGGGGCTTGCTCTTCGACAACGGGTGCGGCTTCGACCGGGACAGCGATGGGTTTGGGGATGACCGTTGAGGGTGCAGCAGCAGCAGTGGCGGCGGGGGCATCGGCTTGTAAGAAAGCGGCCTCGCGCATAATGCCCGACAACATGGTCACGCCAGAGGCCCAAGCGTCTTTAGTTTGTGGAGCCAAGCTGGGATCTAATGTTTGGGCGATCGCCTCAGCGAAAAGACCATAGTGGTTATCTTTGACCCCAAAACGGACAAGGCCTTCGCCAATATTTGCCACGTATCCGGCGATGGCGTCGGGGGTGTGAAGACGATCGACGATATAAGCCAAGTGCTCAGCTGCGTGTTCAGCGAGGGCATCTCCCCCCGTCTTTATGGACGCGGCCAAATCTGGGCACGTCTTGGAAACGTGACTTAACAGCGCGTGGGTAAATGCGTTGTTTGCATGATCTATGTCAATGTAAGAGCTTTGAATCAGTTCAGCTTGATCTGGCGTCACGAGGGAAATCCTTATTTTTTTTGTGTGCACGTTGTGTGCATCCCGAGGAAAGTACACTTTAGTGAGATTTATGCAATGTTATATTAGACATTTGCCCCAGAAACGAACGTATTGCGCGAACCGCAATTATTGGGCGGCACCCCGGATCGTTTGTCGTCCGGGTTGGCGACGACGATAAGACAAAGCCTCGGCAACGTGCGTTTCGCCAACGCTTGGACAATGATCAAGGTCGGCGATGGTGCGCGCGATGCGTTGAATGCGGTGATAGCCCCGTGCCGATAGTCGTGTACGCGCAGCCGCATCGGCCAGTAAAGCCTTTGCCGCGTCTTCTAAGTTCACCAGAGCCTCTAAAACTTGGCCATCGGCTTGGGCATTGATGTGCAGATCGACACCCATTTTTTCAAAACGTTGGCGTTGGCGATCTCTGGCGTGTTGAACACGATTTAAGACGTCGGCACTGGTCTCTTTTGGCGGGGGCAGGCTTAAGTCTTGGGCGGGGACCATCGGCACATCGACATGCAAATCAATTCGGTCAAGCAACGGACCAGACAGGCGGTTTTGATAATCTTCGGCACACTTTGGCGCGCGCGAACAGGCTTGTCCGGGATCGTCAAGATATCCACATCGACACGGGTTCATGGCACCAATCAATTGAAACTGTGCCGGATACGAAACGTGTGCGCTGGCCCGGGCGACGACGGCTTCACCCGATTCAATGGGCTGGCGTAAGGCTTCCAGCGCGGGGCGTTGAAATTCAGGCAGTTCATCTAAAAACAACACCCCCATGTGGGCCAACGAGACTTCGCCGGGACGCACTTGATGTCCGCCACCCACCAAGGCTGCTTGTGAGGCCGAATGATGTGGATCGCGAAACGGACGCGTGCGCATAAGCCCCCCTTCGGGCAATGTTCCGGCTAAGGAATGAATCATCGAAACATCCAAAGCTTCTTGGGGACTTAAAGGCGGCAAGATGGTCGGCAACCGTCTGGCGAGCAGGGATTTGCCTGATCCCGGCGGTCCCGACATCAACATATTATGCCCGCCGGCTGCGGCAATTTCCAAGGCGCGCTTGGCACTTTCTTGGCCTTTGATATCGGCAAGGTCTAAGGGCAGAACGGGATCATCTGCGTCTAAACGGACTTCTGCCAGGGGCCGGGCGAGAAGCTGAACCCCTTTGAAATGATTAACCAAATCCATTAAAGATGTGGGGGCAAGAACATCAAAATCAGGCCCGGCCCAAACGGCTTCCCCGCCTTGTGAGGCGGGACAAATCAGGCCCAGATCTTCGCCGTTGGCATAAATAGCGGTCGGCAGAACCCCGCTTACAGATGTCAAAGTCCCATCCAGCGCCAATTCGCCCAAGGCCATAAATCCATCCACTTCATCGCCGGGCAAGACCTCCATGGCACTCAACAGACCAAGGGCGATGGGCAGATCAAAGTGCGAGCCTTCTTTGAGGGTGTCGGCGGGGCTTAGGTTCACCGTGATCCGTTTGGGCGGCAAAGCCAAACCCAACGCCGACAACGCCGCGCGCACCCGTTCTTTGGCTTCGGACACGGCTTTGTTGGGCAAACCGACAATGGTGAACGCGGGCAACCCAGAGGCAATATGCACCTGAACATCCACGGGTCGAACCTCGATCCCTTGAAAAGCAGCTGTTTTGATGCGCGCGACCATAGGTGAATTGCCCTCTGTTTAAATGCCTGAATGAGTGTAGAGCGATCCTGTTTACGGGTGAAGCACTAAATGAACGCAAAAATAAATAGTATAAAATAGTTGGAAGGGTACTCAGGTTAGTTATACAATCTATAACGTTGAGTATTGTGTCATAAAAGATTGATATGCGTTTATCCACCTTGGGGGAGGTGTGCTATGGAATTTGTCAACAATACAATTGAAACGTTTATTGATCGTTTGAAAAGCACCACCGATCAGGAGGGGCTGCGCGACATCTTCGATGTTTCTACACGCGAAATGGGCTTTCGGTCTTTTTCCTACCACATGATCAAAGTGGTGGGGGTGGGAATCAATTTACCCATTGCCGTGACCACATATCCCGATCAATGGGTGGAACGTTATATCCGCAAAGACTACACGGCCTTAGACCCGGTGATTTCCATGGGGCCGAAAAAGCTGCTGCCGTTCAGCTGGGGAGAAGAGTTCAATCCCATCCGTCTTGAAGATACGAAACAAAAAAACTTTTTTTCAGAAGCCTATGATTTTAATTTGCGTAACGGTTTGTCGATCCCCATTCATGGCCATGCCGGGGAATTTGCACAATTGACACTTGTTGCTGATGGTCCCCAAAAAGAAGCCGATGAAACCATCGCCGAGCACCGCTTTGCCGCACACCTGATGGCCATGTATTACCACCAAGCTGCGGGCGGAATGTTGATTGAACAGGCCAATAAAACCATCAAAGCCCCCTTAACGCCCAGAGAGCGCGATGTTTTAAGATGGGCCGCCAAAGGCAAAACAGCTTGGGAAATCGCTTCAATCTTAGCAATTGGCGAAACAACAGTCGTCTATCATATTGAAAATGCAAAGAAAAAGCTTGGAGCATCGTCGCGCGCCGAAGCTGTCGTCAAAGCTATTTATAAAGGCTTGATCGAAGCTCAATAACCCCGCCCCCTAATTCCTTAGGGGGTACACATTCCCTTTCCCGTGGCTTTCTACCTTTCAGAAATGAAGGGGAGAAATATTATGTTTCGGGCAATCACTCTTAATAACTATACAGACCAAAAAAGCTTATCGGCGATGTTTAAGTTTCGCCAAGAAATCTTTGTCGACCGCTTGGGTTGGGAACTCAAGACGGATGATGAAGGGGAAAAAGATCAATTTGATCATGATGCGGCCATTTTTTTGGTGCTGGAAAATCGTCGGGGGCAAGTCGTGGCGAGTGCGCGCATGCTGCCCACGTATGCACCAAGTTTACTGGCGGATGTGTTTCCGGCGCTGGCCAATGGAAAGCCGCCGCGCGATCCGCGCATTTGGGAAGTTACACGCCTTGCCGTTGATCATCGAAAAGACCGCTTAGATGATGTTTCGGGCTTAACAGCCCAAGAAATTCCGGGTGCCCTGTGGTGCTGCTTGATGGAATTTGGCCTCGCTGTCGGGGCACACCACTTGATCTCGGTGTCTGACAGACGCATTGAAGTTCTCATGAAACGCGCGGGCTGGAACCTGCAACGCCTAGGTCCTGTCCTCGACGATGCTAGCGGCAAGATCGTTGGCGAATGCGCAAAGGTGTCAGATACGGCCTTAGAGAAATTACAAAAATCTTGCCATATCGGCAAAACAGTATTGGACAATAATTGGTTGATAGGAGATGTAGCCGCATGATGCGTGAATTTTTTCCAGAAATTATGGATGAGAAAGAAGTTAAGATCATCGCGTCTTTGATCGAATCTTTGAAATATTTGAAGTGTGAGGCTGAACGCGAAGGCCAAGACTTTATAGCCTATGCGATCGAAGATGCGATATTGCAAGCCAAAGGCGTTCGGGATTCAAAATATGTCCCCCAATCGTGTCACAACATGCAGTAACGCGCATTTTGTTTGATCGACCACGCGGGGGTTCGTCTAGATTTGTAAATGGGCGAACACAATCTGATGCATTCTTTAATTGGCAAATAAGCTTTTGCGTGTAATGGTGTGAACATCACGTGTTGGGGGACATGATGGTTCAGGCCGTAAATACATTTATTGAAAAGCTTTCGGGCACAGAGTGTGTGGACCATGCCCAAGGGCTGGTCGCCAAAACTCTGGCAGATTTTGGCATTGAAAACTACGCCTATTTTGCTTTTAATCGGTTTAGTGATTTAGATGTGAACTTACCAGATTTGCCGCGCGAAAAGCCCGTGTTGTTGCATTCTTATGCCCAAGAATGGGTCGACCGATATGTCGAAAATGATTATGCCAATATTGATCCTGTGGTTGAAACGGGACTGGCTTCGGTCGTTTCCTTCGGTTGGGGGGGAAACAAATACCGCAAAGTCTTAGGCGATAAAAGCCGAGCTTTCATGGATGAGGCTAGCGAGTTTGGTCTCGCCAAAGGGTATACGGTTCCTGTTCATGGTGTGCGTGGTGAAGTTGGGGCCCTGTCTGTGGCCTTGTCGAACACGTCCCAAGAGTCCGAAAAGCACTTTCAAGCCTTTAGCCATGAAATCCAACTCATTGCCTTACACTTTCATACCCAAATGGGCGAAAGAATTTTATCGCAAGAAAAGCATAAACAGATTCGGTTATCCAAACGCGAAAGAGAATGCTTGCTGTGGGCAGCCGAAGGAAAAACAGCTTGGGAAACGGGTGAAATTTTAAAAATTTCGGAAAACACAGTTCGAGAATACATTAAAAATGCCTGTCGAAAATTAAACGTCCATTCAAAAAATCATGCTGTTGTAAAAGCCATGGTTTTGGGCTTGATCAAACCAAATGTTTAAGTGAAACCCTGCCCCCCCAATTTGGGGGGAGTGCAAAATCTTCCTTTAAAGGATCTACTTTTATATCAAGTGCAGCACGCGCTCGTATGATTTTAAAAAGTAGGATTAAGAGATGATGCAAAATTTTTTCCCTAAAGTTGCGAATGACGATGAATTAAGTGTCGTGGATTCTCTCATTGAATCTTTGCGTTATTTGCAAAAAGAAGCTTTAAAAGATGGTCAAAACTTTATCGCCTATGCCATAGATGATGCCATTTTAGAGGCGCAAAAAGTACGCGAGGAAACGTTTCTTCTCGCAAGTCCTCAAAACAAGCAGTAAACCGAAAAGGAATAGCTTTTGTTTAAACTTAAAAAATTCTTGATGCTGGCGGTGGTGATGGTTTTTGTCATCAGCACGTCAGCCCCAGCCTTTGCCACACCAGAGCAAAAGCGTGCCGAAATCCAAGAGATTTTAAAACTGACGGGCAGCTTTGCTATTGTTGATC
>Ga0316189_10004005_pt1 | contig 14232 bp, 9 predicted proteins | sample LowCovwburrow_MG_FD_204930 | JGI IMG/M metagenome (GOLD analysis project Ga0316189, IMG submission 204930) | Coastal sediment microbial communities from Maine, United States - Lowes Cove worm burrow | ecosystem: Environmental > Aquatic > Marine > Coastal > Sediment | place: USA: Maine...
CAGTTCTCTCTGAAGCCTTCTCAGTTCAGAAGAATGAGCTTCCAAATTCAAATTTAGAGATTCGATTTGCTGGTTTTTTTGCTCGATCTCATTTACGAGGGCAGCATTTTTAGACTCCATGCCTTCTACCAAACTGGCAACATTTTTCTTCAATTTCTTTTTTTGTTTTTTAACGATAACCAGCGAGCTTTCAAGCGCAGTGTATTCTCTCTGAAGATCTGTCAGCTCACCACTCACCCTTGCTGCTTCAGTCGCATTTCTATTCAGCAAATCTTCCAGGCCTGAGACACTGCTGACCAGACTCGCGATATGAGATTCTTTCTGCTCCCAGTCTTTGGCCAGCACCCTGAATTCAGCATTTTCAGAGGCGAGCTTTTCAATCGTAGATTGCTGGTTTAGCACGTGCTCATGAAGGCGCTGGTTTTCGCGGTGTACCAGTTTTTCCTGTTCCAAGTGAGCTCGCACTTCGTTTGTGAGGTGCTCTAATTCTGCAGAGGTTGTACTGACTTCCGTCAGATATTGATCCAACTTTGAAATAACTAAATTTTTCTTTTCCTGGATTTCATGAAAATCATCTTTTGTAATCGCCGAACCGGAATATGAAACTGGGTTTATCAAATCTGGCGGTGTTGGTTCCGCACCGATATCCGTATTCTCATCGTTTGCATGGATTCGATCTTCAAAAGACTTACATTCTCGAGCCTGCTCAGTGCCGGCGCCAGCCTCTGGCTTTTTATCAGGCTTTGACCATGCTGCTCTGTAGGCATCGACATCCTGAATATCATTGAAATACTTGCAGGTTCGAAATCCATTCAATTGGGGAATGATTGTCAGACAGCGTTCCAGCACATGTGCCAGGGTACCTTCCTGTTGATTACTTTCTACTTCGAAATCGGAAACCTTAAGTAGTTCTTGATTCAGCGGCGTGTACGCATCCGTTCGCATCCAGCTCATCGAACCCGCTGAAAATTCTGGACTTTCTTCTGACAGTTCAAAACCATGAAAACCGACTTTCTTCAGAAACTCAGAAGTGTAATGTTCATTCCCGTTCCAACCGATGAATCGCTTTATTTCAAAGTAATTATCCGGATAGACCATTCCGATAGCTTTATCTCGTTCAAAAAGAGAAATAATCGCTGAAATAAGCGATCGACTGCCAATCAACTGATCGAACAGATAGTTTCTCCAGCGGTGGCCAAAATCTGTATGTGGGCTTTTTTTGGAGTGTAAGTGACAGATGTAATCATACCTGGACCACGCATCGGCAAACCCTACAAACAAAGGCGCCAGATCCCGCCCCACGTTCTTTACAGTCCTGAGCTCAATCCTGTTTTCTAATGAAACAAGCTTTGCTTTTTGCTCGATTATCTTACGTTTTTGTTCGGAAGACGTCGAAATGAGCAGATCAATGTTCGAGGGCAGTGCCTTAAGCCTGGGAGCAACTTCTTCAAAAATCTCCGGATAATACAGGTGCACCTGAATGGCCAGGCTTGGACTCGAACCCAGTTTAGTTTCCGAAATATCAATCTCTATGGAATTGTCTGATCTAAGTTTCACGCCGTCATGATCGTCGTGCATGACTAAATGTATGAGTGGACAGCATTGCCCACCTTCGGGCATGTATTGCGATCGATAGAATTCCGTGTCGAACTGCAATGAAGGATTTCGGTTTTCTTTGTGGCCGAAATACAGGTAATGGCGCAAGGGGTCCAATCCGGATTGGAATACATCCGGATACGTTCTCAAGTAATAATTGGCATCGAAAAGTCCGGTCGACAGTACGTTGTGGACATCGTTTTCACTTATGCTTTCGTAAGAGTTCAAATTCACTTCTTATCTCTGGTCTCTTTTGACGTGGCTCAGGTCGAAAATCGATGTCGAACTGAGATTTGGCTGGCCCAATTATGCGAAAATCCATTCTGTGTTCTGTCAGCTCTAAACAAATTACCGAGTCTTTGCTGCTTCCGGCACCAATTCGATAACTGCAGATATGGGCTTTAAAACAGCACAAGTTTAAGCGGCTACCCAGAATGATTCCAATCCCTGCGATGAATGTCTGGACAAACCACAGTAGACAACCCCCGTAAGAGGTGATTTCGAACTCCCTTTACATGAATTAATTCACAAAACCAGCGAGTCGCGATGTAATGCGTATACCAATGCACTATTATCATCGAAAAGGTAAACGACTAGACGCAGTAGCGGACGGAAAACGGATCATTTAAAAGGAACGCTGCAATTACTGATATCAAAAATGAAACCCTGCTCGAACTATACCAAAGACATGAGGGCAAGGTAACGGACAAGTGGCAACTCTACCTGGCAGAGTACGAGCGCTTGTTCGCCACTTACCGTGAAATGCCCCTGCGAGTGTTCGAAATCGGCGTGCAGAACGGTGGATCGCTCGAGATCTGGGCAAAGTACTTTGCCCAGGCCGAACTTATCCTGGGGTGCGATATCAACGAAGCATGTGGAGATCTCGAATTTGAAGATTCACGAATCTCTGTCATCGTAGGTGATGTAACCCGTGAAGAACTGCAAGCAAAAATCCTGAGGGCTTCATCTGAATTCGACATTATCATCGACGATGGATCCCATGCGTCTCAGGACATCATTCAATCATTTTGCAAACTCTTTCCCACCCTGGCCGAAGGCGGTATCTACATTATCGAAGACCTGCATTGCAGCTACTGGGCGGAATACGGGGGCGGCTTGTATCATCCCTATTCGGCTGTCGCATTTCTCAAAAAGCTCACAGATGTCGTCAACCGTGAACATTGGGGCCTCGAGAAAAAAGCCGGTGAGCTGCTCGAGCGATTCAACGCCGAACATGGTGTCGAGATAAGCGATCAGTCGCTTCGACAAATCCACACGGTTGAGTTCACTGACTCACTCTGCATCATCAGGAAACTTGCGGAGAAAAGGAACTCCCTCGGAAAGCGGATCATTGCCGGAAAGTCTGAATCCGTCATCAAGGGGCATCTTGGTATCTCGGAAAACCAGCAACTCGCCGTTCCCCCACAAGCCAGTAACCCCTGGTCTTCAACGGGTCGCTCGCTGAATCAAGAACTTCAATTGAAAAATGCGGAACTTGAAAAACAGGCGAAATTATTCAGGAAACTCCGGCGAAATAACATCAAGCACGAATCTCAAATAAAGGAATTGTCGGAAGACATCCGGAAACGTGATCTGGAATTGTACCGCCTTCGTCAGTCGGTGAGTTGGCGAATGACGGCTCCGCTCAGGAGGTTATGGAAATTCAAGTATTTCGATGAAAAATATTATCTGGAACAGTACCCCGATGTGGCGCGCGCAGGTGTCGATCCATTCAAACATTACGAAAACCAGGGACGTATGGAGGGACGCAAGCCCGGGCCGCGCCGAAAGTTCTCTGATGAACGATCGGCGTCCAAAAAATCACCGGATTCAACGCGAAAAGAAAACGCGTTGATTCGGTTAGTGCGCCATCTGACCAAATGGCCGATATCTGGAGATTCCAAGAGCGTGGATGGCCCCTACCGAAATCCACAACCTGCGATTAATCCCAATGACTACGCAGAGTGGATCAAACGGTTCGATTCCCGCACACAGTCGGAACGTGAACACATCAAGAATGCAATAGACGCAATGGAAGTCAAACCCATTGTGTCCATAATCATGCCCACCTACAACACGAAAATAGAATGGCTCGAACAGGCGGTAAATTCAGTTCGGACCCAGCTGTATGAAAACTGGGAACTGTGCATCGCGGACGACGCGTCAACCAACGAGTCGACCAGGCAGTTCCTGGCGGAACTGGCCGATGAAGACCCACGCGTCAAGGTCGTTTTCCGGGAAGACAATGGCCACATCTCGGAGGCCTCCAATAGTGCGCTGGAGATCTCCACGGGCGATTGGGTTGCGCTCATGGATCATGATGACTTACTGCCCGAACACGCTCTATACGAAGTTGCTAAAACCATAAACTGTCACCCCGATGCCACGTTGATCTACTCGGATGAGGATAAAATCGACGAGGACGGCAGGCGCTCCGAACCCTATTTCAAGTGCGACTGGAATCCTGACCTTTTTCTTTCGCATAACATGATCTCGCACCTTGGCGTATACAGGCGTGAGTTAACTCTGGCCATCGGAGGCTTCAGAAAAGGTTTTGAGGGTTCACAAGATCACGACCTGGCATTGCGTTACATTGAAAAAATTGATCAGCGCAGCATCGTTCACATTCCGAAAGTGTTGTACCACTGGCGGATGCACAGCGATAGCACTGCGGCCGATGTCGCTGCAAAACCTTATGCAGTTGTTGCCGGAGAAAATGCCATCCAGGAACATTTCGATCGGTGCGGCATATCTGCAACGGTCGAGGGCCAACTGTACGGGTACCGGATTTTTTATGATCTGCCTCAACCCGAGCCCCTGGTGACACTCATCATTCCAACTCGAAACCAGCTGAACTTGCTGCAGAATTGCATCGAGAGCATTCAGGAGAAGACCCTGTACAGCAATTTCGAGATCCTTGTCGTTGACAATAACTCGGATGACCCGGATACGCTTACCTACCTGGAATTAATCAACAAGAGCCCCGGTATACGGGTCCAACGGGATACTCGGCCGTTTAATTTTGCCGAGATCAACAATTCCGCCGTTCATGATGCTTCTGGCGAACTCGTCGCACTCGTTAACAACGACATTGAGGTCATTTCGTCGGATTGGCTGGGAGAAATGGTCAGCATCGCTTGCCAACCCGGCGTGGGCGCAGTAGGCGCCAAGCTTTTGTATCCAGATGAAACGGTGCAACATGCCGGCGTCGTGCTGGGACTGGGGGGCATCGGCTGCCATGCATTCAAAAACGCGCCTGGCGACGCACCGGGGTATTTCGGTCGAGCACGGATTGTAAACACGTATTCGGCTTTAACCGCGGCATGCATGGTCCTCAGAAAAAGCGTGTTCCAGGAGGTGGGCGGACTGGATGGCAATAATCTTGCCATTGCCTTCAATGACGTGGATTTCTGTCTTCGCCTTAGTGAAGCAGGTTACAGAAACGTGTGGACCCCGCACGCATTGCTGTATCACCACGAGTCAGTCTCAAGGGGCCAGGACGACTCCCCGGAAAAGCGAGCTAGATTTGAAAAAGAGGTCGAGTACATGAAGTCGCGTTGGGGCGACCTGCTGCAAAAAGACCCGGCCTACAGCCCCAATCTCACGCTGCATGATACCGATTTCAGTTTTGCGTGGCCGCCTCGCAATTCAGACTGATCGACAAACCCAGCCTACTGGGGAGCAATCGATACGCCCGATAGGTCATACACCTCTACGATACCGACGCCCGAGGTTCCGCCCTCACCCCTGACAATCGCCGTGTACAAACCGGGTTGCAGCGTGATCAGAATGGCCGCTTCGGTGTCATCAGGCGGCGCCAGCCCGGTCGCCAGGATTTCCGATTCCTGCGTGTCCCGCCAATCCAAATTGTCCACCGTATCCCCTTCTGGAAGAAACAGCCTGACCCATGGATCGGGAAGTCGGACAACCCCGTCGTCAACACCAACACTCGGCCCGCGACCCCGGATCAAAACCTGTTTCGGCTGGTCGCCGGAAACAATGAACCCGCCGATTGCGGCCTTGTTTCCGATATCGACCGGCGCACGCGTCGAAATATTCTCGAGGTATGAAGTTCCCTCGTCAGCGTCGAATACCTCGACGATGCCAATGCCCGTCACTCCGCCTTCACCACGAACCAGGGCCGTGTAAGGCCCCGGAGGCAGGCAGACGTAGATGGCAGCCTCCTCGTCAAAGGGCGGTTGCAGACCCAGGTTGATCATGATGCCCGCTTCCGGCGAATCCACCCAATCGTAATTGATGTCGACGTTGTCGGCACCGGATTTCAAAACCAGCCACGGGTCTGACAAGCGGATTTCACCGTCAGGTACGCCCACGCTCGGGCCTCGAGCTCGCACGACGACGCATTTGTCGGTGTCGCCCTCAATGACGAATCCGCCAATGACGATTTCATTGACTGTGCGAACGTCCGCACGAGTTGAGATATTTTCCAACTCGGTCACGGTGAGAAGGCCTGAATTGCCGGCCCGTCTCAGTTCAATCGCGTCGAGAACCAGGGCCCCTGTTGCCGAGGTCAACTCGACAATACCAAAATCCAGGTCAGTGATCACTGAACTGCCGTTGGCCACGGCCATGTCGGCGATCTGGGGAATATCATCGATTTTTATTTCGAACGCTCCGTCAACGGAGCCTGCCGACCACGTGATTTCGATCGCCTGCCAGACATCCTGCAGTTCCAACTCGGTAGGGTGTTTGACCAGCGATCCGTTGTCGCGGTAATACGAAACCAAGTGAATGACACTTCCGGTGCTTCGCAGTCGCAGTTCGAACTCGGCCGTCGAATTATTCCTTGCTCTCAAAACCGTCACGTAGTCATTGACACCGGTTGCGATGTTGAGCGCCTCGGTGAGCATGTAGAAACGGGCTGAAAAGGTGGTCTCGTCGATGGGCGTGTCCGTCGTCACGTATGACGGCGCAGTCGCCGCGTTGACCGTGAGGGCGCAATCCTGCTCGTACTTCTTGCTTGCCGGCGGCCCCACTGCAGCCGGTGAGCCGGATACCGACGTCCAGGCCGCCGTGGAGCACTGCCCAAAAGCTGATGTACTGAATACAATAGCGAGCAGAATTATGGCTAGATGAAAACCCTTAAGCACCCAGTATTCCCCGTTAATGTAGCGCATCGAACCTCTCCTGATTTCGAAGAACTGCAACTTCCTGTTCAGCATAGTATATATCGATTAGCAAAAAAAACATAAATCAGTAAGTTGGGAAGAGCGATCATCCAAATTCACCGGACTGGTGTTCGACCAGTAACGATGGTCAACCTGTGGTCGGATTTGAGCGCATCTTCACCACATTTTTATAAATTTTTGAGTCGAACCGGACCAGCGGCCACAAAATGTCCTTGACCCGTCTGCTGGTGATATCCAGCTCAAAATAAGATTGCGCAACGTTGCCCCTGGCTTTCGGGAGTGGCTTTTCAAATCCCAAGATTCTCGAGACCTCGGAAAGAAAAATGTCTGTATCTTCGGTGATACCGACAAAATCGAACTGATGGAGTGTTTCCGTTGCTCGGTCAAAGTCCTCCTGGCCAACCCGGCTGTTCTGTATGGGAGCTGAGAAATACCGTGTCTGGCAGTTGTCCAACAGGTGCAGTTCCAGCCCATGCAGCGATTCGACGAGGCGGCTCAGCATCGAAGGGTCGTGAAAGTCCGTATCTCGCAATTTCGCCGCCAGTTTTTGTATATATTCCGGATAGGACTTCAAATGTTGCTCGAGTTCAGGGGCCGTTAGATGGCGAATCCATGCCAGGTGTGACCGCAAATGCGCAAACGGCTCGCGAACCAGCGTGACTTTGAAAAACTCGGAAAGGTCCAAACGTTGCTCGAACTCGGAAAAAACTATATGACCGGAAATGAATTCCAGCTCATGGGCCCACTTTGGGTCTTTTCTGAAAAGGGGATTGCTTTCCACATGGGTTGCTGTCAGCTCAGCCGGATATTGCGCACTAAAATAACTGTTGACGCTTGTTCCGGCCGTTTTGGCAATGTGCATGAACATCAGCTTGGGCTGTTTCAACTTCGACAACTCGATGGTTTCCAACAGCTCCTGCATGCCACATTCGAACTCCGCTACTACTCTGATTCGAGACGGGGAAAGACCTTTGAGTATCAAATTAAAGCCGGCCAGTCCGGCATCAGGATATTCGGGAAATGCTTTCAGAACACCTGGTCTGAGTTCAGATAAATCTGCGCTGTCGATTTCTTTACCGCAATCCATGTAGCAGCGTATCCTGGAAATCGACTTTGACCTGTGAACCACCCAACCCTTTACGTTCAGGGAGTTCGAAGTGTGATATCCATTGCCAGGCGCATCAAGGCAAAAGTGTAAATCACCTTTAGTTACTGGAAGATTTCCTCCGCTGACATTGATATTGAGTCCCATCATTCGGCCAGCTTCATTGGCGACAATCACGATTGTATTTCATCAAGTCTATCTTCGACATTAGCCCGAGCCTGTTTATTCACCCACCATCGGCAGGAATTTTTGCCCAGAGGTTTGTTAATCGCCTTATAGTAACTGTTGCCAACCTGCCACCACGATTACTGCATATCAACCAGTTTCCTTCCTGATTGTGGCAGTAAATAATCTCATACTTTTCCCCGTCAACGAACTCGGACTGACTGAGTATTTTGAATAAGAGAGACTTTTGGCTCATCTTAATTCCGAAGAGGCACGATGATAAACAAGGAGAAAAACAATGCCGAGAAGGACATTCGGGACATTCGCCGAGCCTCCCAGCGCGATAGCGATCAGGTCTGGAACACCGAGATTCTTTCCCCGCGCACGTTGGGACTAGACGGGCTGATTGTCGTTTTGCACCATAACCGCTCCGTTGCAAATTCAACCGCTGAGACTAATACCATTATTACAGACGCTCCTACCCCTGATATTGGGGTCAGAAGCAAAAGGCGGCACGACCCGGCACCGGCTTTGAATTAGCCGGGCCGTGGACGATTTCCACTTCTCTACTCCGCCCCAATCCGAGTACTACTCTTGTGCCGGGTTGTGGTCCATGGCCATCTTGAGCTTCTTGATGTCATCAGGTGACAGCTTTGGCCGATCGATGGTCAGGGTCAGCTTGTCGAGCTTGCCAGTGAATCTGAACGACACCTGGTAGTCCTTGTCGTCCACCGGCGTGCCGGTCATTTCACCCGAGTAGGTGAACACGGTACGGCCCGCTGCGAGACTGGGCCGCGGCTGGACCATACGGGTAAATGTCGTTGCATTCAACGGCAGGACCTGGTTACTTTCCGCCTCCCGCCAGAAAAGTGCTTCCATCTTTTTCACTTTCTCGGGATGCTTTGCCGCGATGTCAATAACGTGGTGGAACTGGTCCAGGAGAACGGTGTGTCAAAGGCCCAGGGCCCCGCCCTGGCCTTTGTCAGCAAACCTGAATTCCAAATGAATCAACTCCTGCAAGGTTGCCTACCAGAAACGACAGAAATGTCGTTTTATCTTAGTCAAGTCATCAGAAAAGTGGGCGGCAAGCCCGCAAGCAGGCGACTAGGGCTCGATCGTCACGATCACTCGCTTGTAGCGCGAGAGTGACGGGCTTCCTTTGTCAGTGAGCTTGAGAATGAAGTGAGCCGTCACTTCTTCATCCACGTTCGGAGCCGTGAAGTTGGCCCGGTCTGCATTCTCGGCACCCTCCACGCTAATGGCTTCGCGATAAGTCCCGGCTTCAGGATAGTGAAACCAAAGGTAGCTGATGCTATCGCCATCGGGATCGCTGCTGCCGTAGGCATCCAGGGTGAAGCCCTGCCCTGATTTTACGGCTATTTCCTCGGGATGATTCAAGTGCGGGATTGGCGGATGATTAGCCTCTTCGTAGCTCAATGTACACCAGTCCATGCGAGCTGCGAAGTCATTCTGAAAATCGTCACGCCAGCGCCAGAGGGTCACATGGTTTCCGGTAAAAACCTCATCGCTTCTGGTCACTGCTCGCTTGTATTTACCGGGCACATACGGAACATAGTTATCTGAAGCATTCGTCCAGATCGGCCGCGTTTCCGGCTCGGCCACTACATCGGAATCGCCCTCTTTGACCGTTGCGAAATCGGGAATACGCAACTCGTAGCGTCCGCCCCAGCCGCCCCAGTCGGGACGCTCCGCATGATTCAAACCATTCGGTATCAGCGATAGAAAGGCGGGGGTATCGCCTTCCATACCCCAGGCCACATCCGGGTAGGCGGCGCCCAGCGGGCCATGCCCCTGCTGGATGTTATTCGCCAGCCATTCGTTGCTCACCGTGTCGTTATCGATACCCTCATAGATGTTGTTGATCGCGATCCAGGTGGCCTGCCCATAGTCGTCGCCAGGCGAAACAATATAAAACAGGTCGGGAAAGGTCTTCCGCATCCACGCGGCGCTGTCGTCCTGATCCGAGATCGTATAAACACGAAGCCTGGAGATCAGACGGCTGGCGTCTTCGGCGGACTTCGTTTTATCGATCCTATATAAAGCCTGGGCCAGGGTATTGGCGCCACCCCAAACTGAAATCCAGAGCGGGCGATCGTCTTCCTTTTCCAGCAATTCGATGATCCAGTCCGATCCTGCCGAGTCCATGCCCTCGCCCACGCCGAGCATGCCATACCTCGGAAGGCCGTGCTTCACGAGAGACCGGAGCGCCTCCGCCGTCGGATAACCCGGCTCGTGCAGTAAAAGGTTTGACTGCACCTTTTCGTAGCTGTTCAGGATGGTAGCGATAAAGTCCGGGCGGATCCGATTCTTTTGCCATACTGAGGTCGTAGCGACAATGCCCTCGATTTCTATCTGGTTAGCATACAAGAGGAGTCGCACAAGCGATTGCTCATCATCGGGGTCCGCACCCATATCGGTCAGCACGAGCAGCCTGTGAGCTTGCGTATCGGCTGCTGACAAGAGCGATGACCCAAGCAGTGAAACTACAATGAAGAATGTAACGAAGGGTTTCATATAAAAACAAATATGCCATGTTCACAGCTAAACATGCCACATTTGTTAATCGAAAACTGATTCTTTGAATATTCACAATGAAACGCTATTATGTGGCGTAGCTTCATCATTTCGGCTTCAAGTAATCTGATGTCCCCCATTCCCCTGCTAGACACGAGAGCTCTTATATGAATCAATTTCTTCGGTCTTTTTTTTTCCTGATCACCACAGCTGCTGCCGCTTTGCTTTCCAGCATGGCTTGGGCGCAAGAGTCACCGGACGTGTCGCGCGTTTTGTTCACCAATGTTCACGTATTTGACGGCGTAAATGAGAAACGCATTAATGGTGCCAATGTGCTTGTTGAAGGCAAACTGATTAAAGAAATTTCCACGGGTGATATTGACACGAATGGGGCAACGGTCATTGACGGCGGTGGGCGCACATTGATACCTGGTCTTATTGATGTGCATTGGCACACCTACTATGCCTACGCGCCACAAAGTGTGTTGTTTACCGGAGATATTTCCGAAGTCGCCATCATCGGATTTCTGGGTGCAGAAAAGACACTGATGCGTGGCTTCACAACCGTGCGCGACGTTGGTGGCAATCCTTTTTCAGTCAAGAAAATGACAGATTCCGGTCAGTACCCGGGACCCCGGATGTTCCCTTCAGGCCCACCGATCAGCCAGACTTCGGGGCACTTCGATTTTCGCGGCAAAAACGACCACCCTGCCAACCTGACCGACCCGATGAGCTATTGGGAACGTAACTCGCTCATCATGACCGCCGATGGTGTACCTGAAGTCATTTTACGGGTTCGTGAAAACCTGCGAATGGGCGCCACCCAGATCAAAATATCGGGTGGTGGAGGAGTGTCTTCATCCTATGACGATCTGGATGTTCAGCAATACACTTTCGAGGAAATGAAAGCGGCAGTTGACGTGGCAAAGACATGGAATACCTATGTGGCTGCTCACATCTTCACCGATGCCGCGGTTCAAACAGCACTCAGGGCTGGGGTAATGTCGATTGAGCACGGCTTTCTTATTGAAAACGAAGAAACCTGGAAAATGATGAAAGAAAAAGACGCCTGGCTGAGCATCCAACCCCTGCTGAATGACGAAGATGCCCTGCAGTTCGACAACGCCTACAGTCAGGAAAAATTCGCCCGGGTGACTGCGGGTACCGACAATGCTTACACAACGGCCAAAAAGATGGGCCTCAACATGGCATTTGGTACGGACATGCTGTTCGATCCCGTGGCCGCGGAGAACCAGGGGAAAATGCTGGCGAAGCTCGAACGCTGGTTCACGCCTTACGAAGCCCTCAGAATGGCCACATCGGAAAACGCCCGTCTGCTGATGCTCAGTGGTCCACGCAACAACTATCGCGACGGGCCGCTGGGTGTCGTGCAAGCAGGTGCATACGCTGACTTGGTACTGGTAGATGGCAATCCATTAGAAGATCTTTCCCTGGTCGCTGACCCGCATGAGAACTTCGTTATCATCATGAAAGATGGAAAAGTCTATAAGAACAGTTTGCACTGATGCAGAACTCAGCACTCCAATTGAATTGTGGCTGCCGCAGGGGCCGCTAGCGGTGCGCCTTGTTGCACCTGATAACCAACCAGGCGCTACCTTCAATGACCTTGCCCCCTACCCTGCTGCCCGCAGCCTGGCCATCGGTTCGATGCCCTGGCTGACCAGGTATTCGTCATAACTGCCCTTGAAATTCACAACGCCATCGGTCGTGATTTCAATGATGCGGGTGGCCAGTGACGAAATAAATTCACGGTCATGGCTGACGAAGAACAGGGTACCCGGGTAGTTTTCCAGGGCCAGGTTGAGCGCCTCGATGGACTCCATATCCAGGTGATTCGTCGGTTCGTCCAACATCATGATGTTGGGCTTTTGCAGCATCAGCTTCCCGAACAACATGCGGCCTTGCTCGCCACCGGAGATCACCTTTACCGACTTGTGAATTTCATCGTTACTGAACAGCATCCTACCCAGCGTGCCGCGAATGACTTGCTCGTCATCGCCCGGCTTGCCCCATTGCGCCATCCACGAGTACAGGTCCATATCCTTTTCAAAATCGGCGGTGTGGTCCTGGGCGAAATAGCTGATATCCGAGTTCTCCGACCAACGGTGGGTCCCGCTATCAGCTTCAATCTCACCTGACAGGGTTTGCAACAATGTCGTCTTTCCGATGCCGCTGGCGCCGATGATGGCAACACGCTCACCAACTTCGACCTGCAGGTGTAGATTTTCAAACAGGGGCTTTCCGCCAAACCCTTTACCAAGGCCATCGGCTTCAAGCGCCAGGCGGTAAAGTTTTTTGTCCTGGCTGAAGCGAATATAAGGGCTGATGCGACTGGACGGTTTTACCTCATCCAACTGAATCTTTTCAATTTGCCGTGCGCGCGAAGTAGCCTGTTTAGCCTTCGACGCATTAGCGCTAAACCGGCTGACGAAGCTCTGCAATTCAGTAATCTGAGTTTTCTTCTTGGCGTTGTCGGACAACAAACGTTCACGCACGGCCGTGGAGGCGATCATGAAGTCGTCGTAGTTGCCGGGATAGACGCGTAGCTCACCGAAATCCAGGTCAGCCATGTGGGTGCACACGCTGTTCAGGAAATGGCGGTCATGGGAAATAATGATCATGGTGCTGCCGCGCTGATTCAATATATCTTCCAGCCAGCGAATGGTATTGATGTCCAGGTTATTAGTGGGCTCGTCCAGCAGCAGGATGTCCGGATCAGCGAACAGCGCCTGCGCCAGCAAAACGCGAAGTTTCCAGCCGGGCGCCACTTCACTCATGGGGCCATCATGCTGGGCTTCCGGAATTTCCAGACCAAGTAGTAACTCACCGGCGCTCGCCTCGGCACTGTAGCCATCGAGTTCAGCGAACTCTACTTCCAGTTCGGCCACCCTCATGCCGTCTTCTTCGCTCATTTCAGGTAATGAGTAGATGCGGTCCCGCTCCTGTTTCACTTCCCACAGCTGTTGGTGCCCCATGATCACGGTGTCGATGACGGAGTATTCCTCGAAAGCGAACTGGTCCTGCCGCAGTTTGCCGACTCGATCGTCGATGTCGACGCTTACGTTTCCGGCCGAAGGCTCCAGGTCGCCGCCCAGGATTTTCATCAGCGTGGACTTGCCGCAGCCATTGGCACCAATCAGGCCATAGCGGTTGCCGTTGCCAAACTTGGCAGAAATATTTTCAAACAGGGGCTTGGCGCCGAACTGCATAGTAATGTTCGCTGTAGTAATCACAATACGTTTAATCCGAGATGATATCCGGCGGTAGGCCGCGAGCGGCCTTTGGAGAAGGGTGCGTATGTTAGAGAAAAGGCGAGTTGCGCACAAGTACAGATTCCTGCGTATTTCGCCCAGGGCGAAATTGTCAGGGTCAAAACCGAAACCGGCTATTACATTTCCCCTGTCTGATTCTCGCAGGTCCAGATAGCGGCCCTCGTTAGGTGAGCAAAAAAAATCCGCTTCCGAGCGTATAGCCGAACTCCCCTGGGCAAGATCTTCAGGGAAGTTTAGTTCTCAATTCGTTGACAAATCTTATCGTTAGCCATCAATCTCACTGTACCGGAGTGCAGAGTGCAACAGAAAACAGTTAAATGGACAGCTTTTGGAACGGTTGCTGTAATCGGATTGGCCTTTTTCATCGCTCAAATCATTAATCAACAAG
>Ga0316189_10004006_pt1 | contig 14231 bp, 13 predicted proteins | sample LowCovwburrow_MG_FD_204930 | JGI IMG/M metagenome (GOLD analysis project Ga0316189, IMG submission 204930) | Coastal sediment microbial communities from Maine, United States - Lowes Cove worm burrow | ecosystem: Environmental > Aquatic > Marine > Coastal > Sediment | place: USA: Maine...
CGCGAGCGCGACCGCACAGACCCGCTCAGGACGATCACCCCGAAAATCCCCAGCACGGGGCTTGTCGACCCCGATCCCTCGCCGGAGGCGAGCGCCGCCCGGCCCCGCGAGAGCCCGTCGACACAGCGCCCTCTCACCGCGAGGACCCCGAGGCGCAGCTCGAACGACGCCGATCTGCCCACCTCGCGAGGGGCAAGAAGAGGGGCAAGAGAGGCCGTGTCGACGCGCGACACGGCCTCCAAGCCTCCGCAGCAGCTCCGATCGAGCCCGAGCTTCCGGCCTGCTCGCAGCCGACGCTGAAGCTCCCGGGCGCTCTCGTGCCGGACCCTTGGTGTCGCCGTGGGCCGCGAAGCGTGGGCCATGCGCCGTGGCGCCATGGCCACGGCCTAGCCTAGCCCTTCGGACGCATGATCACCGCGAATTCAAGGTTCGAGCCGGAGCCGTTCTCGAGAATATCCGACTTGGTCTTGCAGGCGCTGTCCTCGGTCGAGATGCAGTAGTCGATGCTCCACTGGACGATCCAGGGGCGATCTTCAAAATTGGCCGCCGGGACGTCGCCCTTCGACCACATCTCGTGGACAAAGCCCTCCTTCGGGAAGCCCATCGCCGGCAGGAGCGAGCAGTTCCCCTGCTTGTCGCCGTCCTCCTCGTTGGGATCATCGACGAGCGGGCAGAGCCCATAGCAGCCGTCGCTGTCGTCCTTGCACGGGCCGCTGCCGAAGAGGCTCGAGCTGACCGCATAGACATAGCCGTAGAAGCATGCGTTGCCACACTCGGTGGTGATCTCAAAGCGGGGCTCACCGTCACCGTCGAACTTCAGCAGCTCGCCAGGGGTGAAGTCGGCGGTCGCCGGGGTCAACGCGTCTCCTGCACCGCCGCCGTGGCTCCCGGTGATCGTGTAGGCGCCCGGCGCTTGCTCCTCCTGGGTCGCGCAGTAGGGGACGTAGATGTCGACGCCGCTCTGAGAGGCCTCGACGATCCAGGCCCAGGTGCCGTAGCGGGTCTCGCTCATCGTCCCTTCGATCGCGCAGGTCTCGGGGTTGACGGTGATCCCCGCCGGCAGCTTGCCGTTGCCCGTGCCGCCCGGGACCGAGCAGGTGATCGCCCCACCGTCGCCGCCCTGGACGTAGTCGAGCAGCGAGCCTGAGCCGGTGATGCAGGGGCCGCCCAGGCCGCCCAGATCGACGCTGAGCCCGTCGGCGACGCTCACTCCGGGGCAGGTCGCCACCCCCGTCGACCCCTCGCTGTCCTCGACCGTCAGCTCGATCGTGAAGTCGCCAGAGCTCGCGGGCTCCCCGGTGATCACGCCGGTGAAGGCGTTGATCTCCAGCCCCTCCGGCAGCCCCTCGGCGCTCCAGGAGTAGCCCGGGACCCCGCCCTCGACCGTCGGCATGTGGGAGTACTTCGCCCCGAGAGCGCCGGCTGGCGGTGCTCCGCAATCGACGACCAGGGGATCGACCGTCGAGGTCGTCGTCGTCGTCGTCGTCGTCGTCGCGTCGGTATCGCTCTCCGAAACGGTCCCGTCGGTGGCGCTCTCGCTCTCCCCGGTCGTCGTCGTCGACCCGGTCGTCGTCGACGCGCTCGCGCTCGTCGTGTAGGTGGCGGAGGAGCCGACAGAGTCCTCGCCGCTGCATGCGACGAGGAGGAGAGCGCAGGGCGCGACGCGGAGGAGGCTTCGGATAGAGGTATTCATGATCGTAGACCCGTCAGAAATTTCGGCGAAGGATAGCACCGCCTCAGGGCCCGGGTACGCCCCCTCCGCCCGACCTCACAACCCTCAACGCAGCCTGACCCAGCGCCTGACCCAGCGCCTGAAGCTGCGCCTGAAGCTGCGCCTGAAGCTGCGCCTGCCCCCCTCTTTCGGACCTCTGGCCGCCTTCGCTCGGCCATTGCCGCTACACTTGTCGACCCTGGCCCGACCACCGTGCACGCCGAAGAACCCCACGATCTGATCGTCGTCAGCGACCTTCACATCGGCCGCGGCAAGAACCCTGCGACCGGCCGCTACTTCGAGCTCGAGACATTCTTCTACGACGCCGACTTCCTCGCCTTCTGCGACTACCTCTGCGCCGAGGCCGAGCTGCGCGGCCGCCCCTTCAAGCTGATCCTCAACGGCGACGCCTTCGACCTCCTCCGCGTCGACAAGGTCGAGACCGAGGCGGAGGCCGCGACCCGCCGCGAGCGGCGATACGGCCCGGCGATGACGTCGATGCAGGCGGCCGCGGTGATCCGTGAGATCCTCAGCGGTCACCCCGAGTTCATCGACGGTCTCGCGCGGGTCCTCCGGCGCGGCTTTGAGGTGATCTTCCTCCCCGGCAACCACGACCACGAGATCCAGTGGCCGACGGTCCACAACCAGATCCGCGCTGCCCTCCTCGACCGGGTGGTCGCCGTCGCCGAGAGCGATGGCGAGGCGGCGACGCTCCGCGAGAAGGCCTCGGCGCTCCTCTCCTTCCGCCCCTGGTTCTATTTCGAGCCGGGTCGGGTCTGGATCGAGCATGGCTGCCAATACGACCCGGAGAACGCCTTCCGCTACAACCTCCGCGCCAAGCTCGCCGAGGACGAGGAGACCGCGCTGATCGCCTACGAGGAGGACATGCCGCTCGGTAATTTCTTCCAGCGCTACCTCTACAACGCCTTCGGCCACATTACCTTCATCGTCCCCAGCACCCGGGCGAACCTCCGCTACTTCCGCTGGCTGATCGTCCACCAGCCGAGCCTCATCGGCCGCGCGGTCGCCAGCCATGGCCGCTTCTGGTGGCAGGTCGCCCGCCGCCTGACCACCACCTCGAACAGGACCCGCGACAAGCTCCACGACCACCACGAAGAGGAGCTGCGCGAGCTCGCCGACGAGAGCGGCCTCGGCGACAATCTGCGCGCGATCGACGACCTCAAGACGGTCCGCGGTGACATCACGACCACCATCCGCGCCCTCGGCTGGCAGATCCTCCGCGACTTCGCGGGCGCGCTGCTCCTCGGGCTCTCCGTCGCCGGCCTGTGGTTCGCCGGCTTCCACGCGATCGGCCAGCTCTCCGGCGGCTTTGTGATCAAGGCGTCGCTCTTCATCCTCCTCGACTTCGTCTTCCTCGTCGTCGCGATCGCGGCCTTCGGCTACACCCTCCTGCGCCCCTCGGTAGAGCCCGCGGCCAGGCCCCTGCGCAAGGCCGCCGAGGCGATCGGTCGCCGCCTCGACGTCCCCCTGGTCTGCTTCGGCCACACCCACGAAGAGGTGCTCTGGCGGCTCAAGAGCGTGACCACCCGACCCTCTTGGTACCTCAACAGCGGCACCTGGATCGCGGTCTTCACCCACGACGTCTTCCTCCCCCGCGATCGGATCCAGTACACCTTCCTCCGGGTCGAGGGCGACGCCGGCAGCGTTCTCCACTGGAGCCCTGGCCGCGGCAAGGCGCTGCCGGTGATCCTCCTCGACGAGCGTGAGGCTGACTCGCCGCCGCCGCGCCCCCACTAGCCGCGAGCGCGTGCGACCGAGCGCGTGCGACCGAGCGAGCGCGTGCGACCGAGCGACCGAGCGACCGAGCGACCGAGCGACCGATAGCCGCGGCCCCCCCACCGTGCTCGCCGCGCGCTCCCCCGTTCTCCCCGAGCGTCCTCGCGGCGACGATGGCCAAAGAACGCCGCAGGACCGACAAAACGACCGCCCTTCGCCGAGCGGCGCGGCTGCGGTCGCGACATTGACCGCAGCTCCTTCCCCGCGAGAACGCTACGATGACCGAGATGAGCCTCTGGCGCCGACTCTTCCGCCGTTCGCGCCCGCTGGTGATCGACGACTTCGGCGCTCTCTTGACGCTCGACCTACCGCCGGGGAAGACCCTCGAGATCACCGGCACGATCGAGGCGCTCCAGCACCTCACCGACCCCTTGAGCGGCGAAACCTGCGTCGCCCTCGACTACAGCGCTTGGCCGCCGAGCACCAGCGTCGGCGTCGACAGCGCCTCGCCGACCAGCTCGCGCGCCTCCCCGATCACCTGCCATCAGGCGGTCGACTTCCTCCTCTGCCACGAGGGCAAGCGGATCCACATCCGCGTCGATCGTGGGCGCGATGTCGCCGGCCTCCACCGCCAGCTCCTCCACCGCCACGGCGTCAGCCTGAACGCCGAGACGGAGCCCATCCGCCCCGGCGATCGAGTCAGGGTGATAGGCGAGCTCGACCGCCCCGGCCCCGCGGCCTCCCCCCACCGCTCGAGCCCAGACGTCGCGGTGATCACCGGCCAACGGATCTGGCGCCTGGTCGGCGAGCGCTAGGAGCTGAGTCGTGAAGATCTCGTGCTCCCGCGCGCCGATCGTCGGTCCCCTTGGCCGCGACGAAACCCCGCTGTGCTGGGTCGTAGTACAGGCTTCGCGAGGGCTGGAGAGCGCGCGGGACCTCTTCATCGGCCTCCTAGCGGATCGCGCGAGCACGGCCGCCCTCAACCGCGCCGCAGATCGTCGAGCTTTCGCCGCTCGCGCTTGCTCGGTCGCCCGGCCCCCCGCTCTCGCTTGGGCAGCGCCATCGCCATCGAATCCTTCTCGGGCGGCGGCGGGCTTCGATCCTCGTAGAGCTCGCGGGCGACCGACGCCGGGCCGCGCTTGTCGGCGAGGGCGACGACGATCAAGATCCGCGTCCACGGGCCTAGGCGGACATGGATCTCGTCGCCCGGGCGGATCGACTTCGAGGGCTTCGCCCCGGCGCCGTTGACCTTGATGTGGCCGGCCCCGCAGGCCTCAGAGGAGAGCCCCCGGGTCTTGTAGCAGCGGGCAGCCCAGAGCCACTTGTCGAGGCGAACCGAGGTCAGCTCTTCCTTCGCCGGCATCCCCTCAGTCCTAACACGTACGCGGCGCAGCCGCTTGGCCGACGAGCTCCGCGAGGAGCAGCTCGCGGGCCGCTGAGAGGGCGACGAGGCGGCGCCGCTTGGGGATCGGCGCCCCCCGTACTGCCGTCAACGCGACCTCGCAGCGCTGGAGCTCGACGGCGACGTAGCGCTCAAAGAGCGGCCCCCTTCGAGCTCGGAGGATCGGCCCGAGGCGCCAGTCCGCCGCGGCATAGCGCCGCCGACCGCCGACCCCAGCCTCGGCCGCGAGCACCGTGTAAAAACGGCCCCGGTCCTCCACCAGGCGCTCGTCGACGAGGTCCCAGCCGCGGCTGACCAACCATCGACGGACCGGCTCGACGTCGCCGTTGGGCTGGAGGACGAGGCGCTCGACGGAGGGGAGAAGATCGACGCCCGCGCTGAGGATCGAACGAACGGAGTCGGTCCCCATACCGGCGACGATCACCACCTCGACCTCCCCTTCGCAAATCGCAGAGAGCCCGTCGCCGAGGCGCAGGCTCACCCGCTCCTCGACCCCGTGGAGGGCGACGGTGCGGCGAGCCGCAGCCAGCGGACCGGGGCGAAGGTCGCAGGCGATAGCCCGCTCGATCCTCTTGTTGACGATCAGCGAGGTCGGAAGCAAAGCATGGTCCGTGCCGATATCGGCGACGACTTTGCCGTCGGGGACGAGCGCAGCGATCGCGGCCAATCGCGGCGAGAGGGCAAGTCCTGGGCGCACGTCGACATCCTACCAGGCCGCGGCGAGGGCCATCCGCGCTCTCCCGCCCTCACTGCGCCAAAGGAGCCTCAGGTACGCGCCTCCTCGCGGAGCGCCGACGTCTCGACCATGTCGACCAGAGCGACGATCGGCGTGCGCTGCCGATGTTCAGCGCAGCCCGCCACGCTCGACGCTGACGCTGACAAGAGCGCGAGAACGACCCGGCGAGCGCAAGCCAGTCAGCCTCGCGCCTCGTCGCGGGTCCACCTCCGCGACGCCATCGCTCCGTCCCGGCTCCGCCGCGGAGGGCGACCCCACGACGCGCGCGGCTCCACCACGACCGCGCCTCCGCGCACTCCTACGCCTTGCGAGAGTCACAGTGAGCGCCCACAGTCCACCCCGTCGCTTGACAAGCATCCCGCGATCACACGACGCTAAACACGTCCCCCGAGCAAACATGGCCGACACGCCAGTATACGATGATAAAGCAGCGGTCGAGGCGGCCGGCCGCGGTGACGCCGACGGCATCGCAGCCCTCTACGAGGCCTACTCACCGCTCCTCTTCGGCGTCGCTCAACGGATCCTCGGCGATCGCACCCTCGCCGAGGAGGTCGTCCGCGACGTCTTCCTCGAGATCTGGACCAAAGCGTCCAACTACGATCCGAAGGGCTGCGACGTCCGCGTCTGGCTCTTGATGCACCTTCGCCAGCGTGCCCTCGAGCGCCTCCGCACGGGCAAGGCGAGCAAGATGGTGTCGATGGAGGACACTCAGATCTCGTACGTCCTCGGCGACGACGAGGCCCCCTCGCTGACCCCGGATCGCGAGCAGATCCAGCGGATCATCGACCTCCTCCCGTCAAAGCAGCGCAACATGCTCCAGCTCGCCTACTTCGAGGGTCTCTCGTCAGAGAAGATCGGCGCCCGAGCCAAGGTCCCGACGACCCGCGTCGCCAGCGAGATCGCCAACTCGCTCCAGACGATCCGCGACTCCTTCAACAATTGAGCCGCCCTCAAGGAGACACGACGATGAGCACTCGACCCGAAGATCTGATGGCCGGCTATCTCCTCGGGGAGCTCTTCGCCGATGAGCGTGTACGGATCGAGTCGATCATGGCGACGGGCACGGTCGCCTCGCCCGAGGAGGCGGCGGCCCTCGCCGCGGTCCACAGCGTCGCGCTCTACACCATCCCGACCAAACCTTCGCCGCGGGTCTTTGAGAACCTGCTCGCCTCGCTCCAGGGCCGCAAGCGGCTCCTCCCCTTCCGCGACCGGGTCGCGGCCTTCCTCGAGATCGACATCGACACCGCCTACACCGTCTTGACCACGGTCGATCATCGGGTCGGCTGGACCGAGAACGACGGCGGTGTTCAGACCCGAACCGTGCTCAGCGGCGATCACCGGGCCGAGGCGACGCTCGTCCGCGCCGGTCCCGGCGGCGTCCTGCCGCGCCCCTCGCAGGTCACCTCGTCGGAGCTGCTGGTCCTCGAAGGCAAGCTCCGCGACGACGACGGGACGATAGCCGGCCCAGGCGATCGCCTCTCGCGCTCCAAGGGCTCGCGCTACCGCCACGAGGTGCAGGGCGACGCCGAGGCCGTCGTCCTCATGCTCACGCGCGAGCACGCCACCGAGGGCTGACCGGAGCTGACCCGGGGCTGACCGGCATCCCACAGCTCGCTCCAACCCGCCGTGGCGCCGAGCGGTCGCGACGTTCGCACCAACGCCGAGCGCGGCGGCGCCTGCTCACGAGCGGGCGACGAGCACCCGAACCACGAGCAGCCTGTCTTGATGTGAGAGTCCTAGAGCCCCTCGCGCGACAATCGTCGGCTCCGACGCAACGCCGCAGTACCGGGCCCTAGTGCAGGATATAGCGCAGTTGAGAGCGCCTGCGGGGGCACGCGAGGGTTCGCCGGACTCTCACCGCAGCCTGCGGGGGGCCTGAGCCGCCGGTTCTCGGCTCTCGCGAATGTGCTACGACCGGAGGCATGTCGGGCCCTGCTCAGACCGCCCCCTCCCGCGACCTCCTCCTCGCCAACCACGACTTCCCCTGCGCCTACGTCATCAAGGCGTTCGGCCCGAACAACGACGCGTTCCGGTCGGGGATCGTGGCGAGTGCGGTCACGGTGCTCTCGGAGAGCCACGTCACGACCAGCGAGCGGACGACCAAAAACGGTCGACAGATCTGCGTGACCCTGACCCTGAGAGCCCGCACCGTCGAGGACGTCGAGGCCGTCTACGCCGGCATCTACGATGTCGAGGACCTGCGGCTGATCTTCTGACGAGCCACCGCTGGTGAGCCGTCAGCGGCCATCGCTCAGCCGGCGAGGCGCCCGCGAAGGTGCACACCCCAGCTTCGCCGAACGGTCTGCGGCGGACCCCGCCTCGACGATGGCCCAGCCCGCCTCAAGCGCAGGCGCAGGCCAATGCCTGCTCAACCGTGCGAGCTGGTGCCGTCCCAGTGGTGCGCAGGGTCGGCGTAGAAGAAGCATCCGCCGGTGTCGCGGTACTCCTGAAGAACGTAGACAAACCAACCACCGGGCACCTTGGTGCGATAGGACTCGATGTTGTTGCTCGACGACAACTTCTCCCAGACGAGATTGGGACGGGTCGTCCCCCTCTCCTTCCAATAGGCCTCGTTGTTGGGATCGAGCACTGGATCGGGTGGATTGCTCATGGGCGGACGGATGGTCGCACACCTCGCGCCAGGCCAGCAAGATGCCCCGACGACGAGCGCCGCTGCGAACCGCCGTCGTCGACATCATCGACCCTCGCGCCGCGCTCGTCGGTCCCCCGACGCCGCAAAATGCCGCTGCGCAGGGCCGTAGCCCAGGTCTAGGCGGGTCCGCCCGGACCGAGCGCCGGGGCGGGGTCTAGAGGCCTCAACCGCGAGCGCTCTGCGCTCGCTCTGGGATCGGTCGGATCTCACGGCCGAAGGGCAAGAGGGCGAGCACCGCCAGCTTGAGGTGCTGAAAGGCGAAGGGGATGCCGATGATCGTCAGCATCAAGGCGACCGCCAGGGCGATGTGGGAGAGGAAGATCCACAGCCCCGCGACGAAAAACCAGACGATGTTGAAAAGCGAGCCCGTCAGCGCCCCGAGCACGCTCTCCTGCTTCGGCCGCCCGATCTCCTTGCCGAAGGGCGAAAGCGCGAGCCCGGCGATCTTAAAGCACTGTACGCCGAAGGGGATGCCGATGATCGTCAGGCAGAGGACGAACCCGACGACGACGTACTCCACGGCGATCAGGAGACCGCCGAAGATGAGCCAGAGGATGTTGAGCAGGAGGCTCATCGCTGGCGGGCCTTCGCGGCCGCCAGCGCCTCTTCGACGATCGCGTCGTGCTCTGCCGGATCCGACCAGCGCTGCTGCCCCTCGTTCGGCAGCAGGTCGACCGGGTCAAAGTAGCAGTAGAAGGCGCCAGGGTCGACGTTCGGGCTCCGGTAGACGGAGACACCGGTGACCGGGTTGTAGTGCTCGAAGGAGTGGACGTCACGCTTGCCGCCGCCGCCGGGGGCGTCGACGATGAAGAGCGGCGAGTTGTAGCCGGCGGTCATCCCCCGGACCTGCTTCTCGAGCTCTAGGGTCGAGCCGACGGTGGTCCGCAGGTCCTCCACGCCCTTCACCAGGTCGTGCTGGTAGACGTAATAACCGTGGACGTTGACGTAGCTCATCCGCTTGATGAGCAGCCCCATCGCCGCGACCGAGTCGTTGACCCCGCGCAGGAGCACCGACTGGTTGCGGACATGGATCCCCGCCTCCATCAGCCGGTTCATCGCCCGCTGCGTGATCGCGGTGATCTCGTTGGCGTGGTTGAAGTGGGTGTGGAGGGCGACGTCCTTGTGGACCTTGCGCCCGGCCTCGACCATCTCGGCGAGGGCGCCGAACCAGGCGTCGTCGGTGAGGATCTTCTGGGGCATGACGGCCGGCCCCTTGCTCGCGAAGCGCATCCGCTGAAGATGGGGGATCGCCAGCAGCCGCTCGCCGATGAGCTTGAGCTGCTCGGCCCGCAGGTTGTAGGCATCACCGCCGCTGATGACGATGTCCTCGAGCTCCGGCCGCGACTCGATGTACTTAAAGATGTTGTCCCAGCGGTCGACCTTGGCCTTGAGGCTGACCTTGTGGACCTCGTCGGTGTCGACCCCGACCGCGTAGGAGCGGGTGCAGTAGCGGCAGTAGACCGGACAGGTGTCGAGGGTCAGGAAGAGCGCCTTGTCGGGATAGCGGTGGGTCATCCCCGGCGTCGGCGAGTCCGCCTGCTCGTGCAGCGAGTCGAGGTCGAGCTTCGGGTGATCCGGGAAGAGGCGGCTGGCGAGGGGGACAAACTGGCGACGCAGCGGATCCTGGTAGGGGCTCGACCAGTCGATCAGCGCGAGGATGTAGGGCGAGACCCGTACGCTCATCGGCGCCCGACGAAAGCCGGCCTCGGCGTCCGCGAGGAACTCTGGCGAGGCGAGCTCGCGGACCGCGTTGAGCAGCTTGTCCGGGCGGGTGATCGAGTTCTTGCTCTGCCAGCGATGGTCGAGGAAGGTCGCCTCGTCGATCTCGCGGTAGGCCGGGATCTTCCTCCAGAAGTCTCCGCCCACCAGATCTCGGTGGATCAGCGTCGCCGGGTCGACCGGCGGCTTGACCCTGTGGCCCGGGGGGGCCTGGAAGATCGGCAATGAACGATCCTGGGGCGTATCACCTGCTCGCATAGCCAATTGGTGTACGCTGGAGACCGCGCAGGCGCTAGAGCGAGGGCTCGGACGACCGCAATTTTGATGCACTTTTTCGCGTGAGCGAGCGCCGCCTCCGCAGGTGCGGATCGCTCGCTCGCACCCTATCCTCGGCGGGCCGTGGTCGACCGCACCGCACCGCCGCCGAGGCGCCCCCAGCCCTCGAGCAGCGCGCACCACCCCGCGCCGGCCGGCCACGCACAGCGAACCCAGCCCCCAGCTCCGCACTCCCGCGCCCAGAGGCCCCCCGCTGAGCCTGTCCAGCAGCGCACCCCACCCGCCGAGCACACGAGCGCGCCTTCACCCGCCGCGATCGAGCTGCGTACGCGCGAGGAGGTCAGCGCCGAGGGCCTGCGCCTCGCCCAAAGACGACCGCAGGCCCTCGGCCTCGCGCTCCTCCTCGCCGACGCCGAAGAGCTACCCCGCGACCTCCGCCGCGATCACAGGCGGGCACGACCGGCCGCGCTCGCGATCGCCGTGACGGGCGAGGCCACCGTCGTCCTCAGCGGCGCAGCCCTCGAAGATCTCTCCCCCCTGGGGCCCGCGCTCAACGGCGATGGCGCCCCCTATTCGGTGATCCACGACGCGCACCGGACCCTCGGGGTGCTCCGCCGCCTCGGCCTCGAGATCCAACGCTTCGGCTGCACCCTCACCGCCGCGACCCTCCTCGCCGAGGGCGCCGACGGCCATCGCGACGACCGGGAGCTCGCCCCTCTCGTCAGCCAGACCCTCGGTCGTGAGCTCCCCGAGGGCCTGCGCCGCGGGCTCGTCCCGCCGGCGCTGGAGCACACGGTCACGCCGATCGCAGCGGCCCGCGCCGAGATCCTCGTGCCCCTCCTCCGCAAGCTCGTCCCGCACCTCCGCGAGCGTCGCCTGGCGACGATCTTCGAGCTCGAGTGCAACCTCGTGCCTGCGGTCCTGGCGATGGAGAACGCCGGCTTCGCCCTCGACGCCCGCGCCCTCCAGCGGCTGGTCGACGCCTGGCGCCTCGAGCGAAGGACCGCCGAGGAGCCCAAGCGGATCTCCCGCCTCGACAAGCTGATCTCGACCCTCGGCTACTGGCCGCGCGACTACGTCGAGCTCGACGGACGGATCCGTTGCCGCCTCCACCCGCTCGCGACCGACTCCGGCCGCTTCTCCTGCCAAAGCCCCAACCTCCAGCAGGTCCCCGCCGAACACACCGCCCCCGGCGTCCGCGGCTGCTTTGTCGCGCCCCCCGGACGCCGCCTGGTGATCGCCGACTACGCCCAGATCGAGCTCCGGGTCGCGGCCCACATCGCCCGCTGTGAGACGCTGCGCCAGGTCTTCGTCGACGGCCGCGATGTCCACCGGACCACCGCCGCCGGCCTCGCCCGCAAGCCCGAAGAGGAGGTCACCGATCGTGAGCGTAAGCTGGCGAAGGCGATCAACTTCGGCTTCCTCTTTGGCATGGGCGCCCGCCGATTTCGCGAGTACGCCGCCAACAGCTACGGCCTGCAGCTCGACCTCAAGGCCGCCGAAGCGGCCCGCGACGCCTTCTTCGCCACCTTCCCGGGGATCGCCGCCTGGCACGGCAAGGTCAGCGCCCTGAGCCAGCGCGCGCGGAGCGAAGACGTCACGGTCCACACCATCCTCGGCCGCCGCCGCCGCTTCCCCGCCGGCACCTTTTCCTTTAACAGCGCCCTCAACATCCCCGTCCAGGGCACCGCCGCCGAGGGTTTCAAGCTGGCGATGATCGACCTCCACCGCGAGCTGCGAGCGATCGACGGCCAGGGGGTGCTCGTCATCCACGACGAGTACATCGCCGAGGTCCCCGAGGAGCGCGCCGAGGAGGCCCGGGTGATCGTCCAGCGGACGATGGAAGCGGCGATGGCCCGGGTCATCCCCTCGGTGCCGATCGTCGCCGAGGCGCATATCGCCGGGTCCTGGGCCGAGAAATAGGCTGAAGGGCCGCGGGTGAAAGCGCGCGCGCCAACGCAGACGCCCGCCAACCGCCAACCGCCAACCGCCGGCTGACCGCAACGCCGAACGCACGCGAAATGTGCGCATCGCCCACCGATGCAGGTCTCCCTTGATCTGCTAGGTTCGGCCGATGACCGAGCCCCAGGACCCCATCCGCGACTTCTTTGACAAGCATATCGCCGACTTTCGCACGGCTCGCGATGAGATGAAGCTCAAGCTCCACCTCGCCGGAATGGACGCAAAGAAGGCCTGGAGCGAGCTCGAGCCCCGCCTCGCAGCCTTCGAGAAGGAGGCCGCCCAGGTCACGGAGGCGACCGCACAAGCGACGGTCGACGCGACCAAGGAGGTCGTGCACGGCCTCGTCTCCGCGATCGAGGAGCTCCGAGCCGGGCTCAAGAAGACCGGCGAAGGCAAATCTACAGACAAGAAGGGGTGAGGCGCCCCCACTTGGACCCTCTGGGGGGGCTTCGTAGGCACGTCAGCTCACCCTCGGCCCCCACTTTGCGCGAAACCCAGAGCCGCTTGGCGGGTTCAGAATCGGCACAAACATGTCCGATCCGCTCTGCACTCGCCGCAATCTCCTCAGGGGCAGTATGGGCTCCGCGCTCTGGGTCAGCTCCGGCGCGGGCCTCAGCAGCTTGCTCACCGGCTGCACAAAGCCTACACCCCAAGGCAAGGCGATCGTGTCGCCTGACGTGCCCATGATTCTGGAGACCCAACAAACCTTTTCCTGGTTTTCGGTCGACGAGGCGACGATCCGCAAGGTGATGGCGGAGCTCACCGCCCGCGGAGCCGACGCTGCCGACCTCTACTTTCAGTACTCGCGGTCGAACTCGATCACGATGGAGGACGGCCTGATCTCGCGCGCCGCCTCGTCGGTCGATCAAGGCGTCGGCCTTCGGGTCGTCGTCGGCGATCAGACCGGCTACGCCTTCACCGAGGATCTCTCGGCCCCGGCGATGATCGCCGCCGCCCGGACCGCCTCGAGCATCGCCCACAGCGGCGCCGCGGCGGCCCCCGTCGACCTCAACACCCGCGAGCACGCTGACTACTACCCGATGCAGCGCTCCTGGGTCGACGTCGGCATTGCCGAGAAGCTGCCGATCATCCAGCGCCTCGACGGCATAGCCCGGCGCCTGGAGTCGGCGATCGACAAGGTGACCGTGAGCTGGGCCGACTCTGAGGAGACGATCCTCATCGTCGACATGCACGGCAACGTCGTCACCGACAGTCGACCGATGACCCGCCTGTGGTGCATGGTCACCGCCAAGAAGGGCGAGGTCTCGCAGTCGAACTCGGCCAACGTCGCCGCCCGCCAGGGCATCGACTGGTACACCGACGAACGCCTGCAGATGGTCGCCCAGGAGGCGATCGACCGGACGATGATCCTCTTCGAGGCCCGCCGTCCGCCGGCGGGCGAGCTGCCGGTGGTCCTCGCCGCCGGCGCCAGCGGGATCCTCCTCCACGAGGCGATAGGCCACGGTATGGAGGCCGACTTCAACCGCAAGGGGACCAGCATCTACGCCGACATGCTCGGCAAGGAGGTCGCCCCCGACTTCGTCACCATCGTCGACAACGGCACCCAAGAGCACGAGCGCGGCTCCCTCAACGTCGACGACGAGGGCTGCCCCTGCGAGCGCACGGTCCTGGTCGACAACGGCCGCCTCGCCTCCTACCTCCACGACAGCATCTCGGCCCGCCACTACGGCGTGGCGCCGACCGGCTCCGGCCGCCGACAGTCCTTCCGCGACATCCCGATGCCGCGAATGCGCTCGACGTACATGGAGAACGGCCCGCACACCCGCGAAGAGATCATCGCCGCGGTCAAGAACGGGATCATCGCCGAGACCTTCACCAACGGACAGGTCCAGATCGGCGCCGGCGACTTCACGTTCTACATCAAGAACGGCTGGCTCATCGAAGACGGCAAGATCACCGCGCCGATCAAGGACATCAACATCATCGGCAACGGCCCCGAGGCCCTGCGCAACGTGACGATGGTCGCCGACGACACCAAGCTCGACTTCGGCGGCTGGACCTGCGGCAAGGACGG
>Ga0316189_10004008_pt1 | contig 14229 bp, 12 predicted proteins | sample LowCovwburrow_MG_FD_204930 | JGI IMG/M metagenome (GOLD analysis project Ga0316189, IMG submission 204930) | Coastal sediment microbial communities from Maine, United States - Lowes Cove worm burrow | ecosystem: Environmental > Aquatic > Marine > Coastal > Sediment | place: USA: Maine...
GGGTGGTGTTTTTATAGGGCAATAATTGCTTTGGTTTGCCCAATCGTTTAGATTCGCCAGCGGCAAGAATTATAGTTGCAACGTCAGCTTTAATCATTCACAGACTAAATTTATCATTCAACTGTTAAACTAATACACTCGTTATTGTTTGTTATGAGTAATTTCTGCCATTTTCATAAAAGATTGTTTCTTTTAGGTTGGTTGATGGATTATTAGTTTTTTGGTTAAAGAATATTACAATCAACCTACCAGGCTAAGTTTGCATTTAGCAAATGAGTATTCACCAAACTATGAGATTAATCTTTTTGCTATTAATTATTGGGTCAATTCAAAATACAATAGCCCAGTCAAGGCTTGACAGGGCCATCGGCTTTTACAATGAGGCAAAGCAGGCCTATGATCGAGACGATTATCCGCAATACCTCCAAATGATGATCGCCGCCGATTCTTTGCTGCCGCATAGCCGGTTTGTTAAATACAATTTAGCCGCTGCTAATTGGTTAGAAAGCCATCCCGACAAAAGTTTTGAAATGATCGCTGAGCTGATCCAAATTGACACACAAATCGCCTTTGATGCTGATTCGGTTTTTGAGGACATCAGATCCAATGAAAAATACATCGAGCACCTGAAAATGAAGGATGAGCTCAATAAGCCAGTCGTTAACAGCGAAATCGCTTTCGAACTGGAAGAAACTGATTTGCATCCCGAATCGATAGCCTACAGCGCTGAAGGAGGCGTTTTTTACATCAGCAGCCTAAGAAAGCGAAAAATTGTGATCTACAACCCACGTAAACTGACCACTGAAGATTGGCTCACCACAAAAGAAATTTCTGAGCTATACGGAGTGATGGGGATAAAAACCTCTGAGGATGGGGATTTCATTTGGTTGTGCTCGTCACCGCTTCCTGAAATGGAGGGATATGAGGAAGGAAGGTTTTACAAACCCTCCGTTTTCAAAGTGAACCTTAAAGATAAACTGGATATTACCCGGTTTGAATTGCCGGAAGGCTCAGTTCCGGGAGATTTGGTTTTGGGACCAAAAGGTGAATGCTATGTTTCTGACAGCGCATCGCCTCGTATTTTCAGGATCGTCAAAAACAAAGTTGAGGTGTTCTTTAGCGGCGAAGAGCACTTGGTAAACCTTCAGGGCCTAACCATTCATGATGGCCACCTTTTTATTGCAGATTACCTGACAGGTATTCATCGATTATCCCTAAAGAAAAAGAAACTAACACCTGTTTCAATTGATAGCCCTTTCAACATTGCAGGCGTTGACGGAATGTACTTTTACGACAATTCACTGATTACCATCCAAAACGGAGTTTATCCTTTTCGCATCGGACGATTTTATCTCGAAGAGAATTATTTGGTGACCAATTTTGAATATTTTGATAAAGCCGCTGACTTCCTGGATGAGCCTACTTTGGGCGTAATTGTAAACAATGATTTCTATTTTGTGGCCAATAGCCCCTGGAGCTATTATGAAAATGGAGTCTTGCAGGTAGAGTTTATTAATAAGCCTCAGATTCGAAAAGTTCAGTTAAACAGATGAGAATTTAAGAGCAATTTTCAAATCAAAAGGTTTTACAGCTTATCAGAAAACTTGAATTACCAAGGTTAGAATTCTCTGACTCTGTTAGTTTCCAGTATTGTTTTATATTTAACACTTATCAAAAAGAAATATGAAAGTCTCGTACGATAAACTAATCAAAGGAAACGAAGATTGGGTCAAAGGTAAGCTTGCCCTGGAGCCTGATTACTTCAAAAAATTAGCACAAGGTCAAAAACCTGAGTTCTTATGGATTGGCTGTTCTGATAGCAGGGTGCCAGCCAATGAAATTACCGGAACGGAATCAGGGGAAATATTTGTACACAGAAATATCGCCAACCAGGTCATACATTCTGACACCAACATGTTAAGCGTTCTGCAATACGCCGTTGAGTATTTGCATGTAAAACATGTCATCGTATGTGGACATTATGGGTGTGGTGGCATCAAGGCCGCAATGGACACGGAGCATGTAGGTTTGGTGGGACGTTGGTTAGCGCATGTTAAAGATATTTATCAAAATCATAAGGAACTCTTGGAATTGATGAAAGATCCTGAAGAACGAGAGAAAAGAATGGTTGAATTAAATGTCATCGAACAGGTTCACAATCTGGCCAAGACTTCATTTGTACAAAAAGCCTGGAAAAAGCGGGAACTGGAAATTCACGGTTGGGTGTATGCCCTGGAAAATGGTAAAATAGTCGACCTGAAATGTAAGTATTCAAATATTGACCAGTTGGAGCCGATCTATCGATTCTCGGGACTTTGAGTAGTTTCTCAATAATCAGCCAAACTGAAAATCATAAATCCAATAGTCTTAGGTGAGCGCATCATCTGAACACCTATTTTTTCAGCATGCTCTTTGCCTTTTCAAGATCCGCTTTGGCTCCATCAAGGTCGCCATTCATTTTCTTGCTCTTACCCCGTCGTGAATAGGCTTGACCATTATCAGGGTCTAACTGGATGACCTTATCATAATCTTTAATTGCTTTTTCAAGCTCTTCAGTTTCTGTATAGGCAAAGCCACGAGCAAAATAATACATAGATTCCTCAGGGCTGCGCTCAATCGCTTCGGAGTAATCTACTATGGCATCGTTGTATCTTTTAAGTAGCGCTTTATCATGGCCTCTTTTATAATATACATCTGCTAAATCAGGATTGATTGAGAGCACCTGATCATAATCTAAGATGGCTCCTTCCAAATCATTATTAGCAGCTTTATGAAATGCCCGCCGATAATATGCATAGTCGTTATCCGGATCAAGTTCAATATCCCTGTTAAAGTCCTCAAGGGTTCCCTTCATGCTATAAGGATCAACTTCATAATCCCCCAAATAGGTATAGTGACTGGCAATTTGAGGTGAACACCCGCCAATTGCAATTGCGATGAGAATCACTCTTAATTTCTTCATGTTTTCAAAATTCAGTATAAGGAATGACACTTCCAATACAGAATGTCTTCAGATTCATAAAGTAGTATTGTATTAGTAACTAAACGATAAAAAAATGAAAAATATCATCATCGCCATACTCACCATCGCTTTAATTGGCTTGGTGCTTTTTTTAGCAGTAACCTTCATGCAAAAGAGCGATTATAATTCTGAAAAGTTCTTTTTGTCAGACTGGGCATTAACTGCCGACAATCATTTAACCATTGCCAGCACTGACCTGGAGAAAGCCTCCTATGATGCAAGTGCCCGTAATATTGAAACTGCGATTAATGAGATGAAATCCATTGAAGCCATAACCGATTCGGAAGGTGTCAATCTTGTTGAGAACGCAATTGACCATCTTATTAAGGTTGAGGAGGAAATAAAGTTGAACATTACTGATACTAACCAGTTGGAGGATGCATCGATCCAGGCTTTGAATACCCTGGCGTTGGTCCACCTGAAATTGTCCGATGAATTGGCCAAAGAGGGCGCCAATACCGATGCTATGAAATCCATCCGAATCGCCATAAAGCACCTGCAGAATGCAGTTGAGATGGCTCACCTGGGCAGTCAAAGGGTAGGTGAACGATTAGTTATTGACGAATTGAACATACTGCTTGACAGCCTCGAAAAAAATGGCCATCTAGATAAGAAAGAATACACCATTTCAGCCAATGACCTGGTTAAATTGATAAAGAGTAATTAATTATAGTTTTGAGTTTAGACAGTAGGTTTTTTCAAAAAAGGATCATTATTTGATCCTTTTTTTTTGTCATTATAATCACCTACTACCCTCGATCAGGCGGTGTCGACTTAACATGACCCGCCAATTAGACCAAGCTTGATCAGTTGGTAAGAATCTTAAGATTAATAATTTCAGCAGGTCCTGATATTACTTCTTGGAATATATCCTGATGCCTGTCATAAGTAAAGCCTTTCACAGAAATATTTTTTTTCACCATCAAATCAGATATTTGTGGAACATATTTTAATCTGTCCATCTGCTCCCAAACATTGATCTCAGCCATCCTTTTCAATTTTTGATGAGCATTAAGGAGCGGATCATTGGCAACATGATAAGCCGATTCTACCTCCTTAATTACTTTGGCTGCGTAAAACTCGTTGATACGATCATCAGGTTCAATAGCATTTTTAAAAAACGAACAGTTGAGATCATTGATCACATTGATCTCATCTATATTCTGTTCGTCAAGGAGATTTTGGATAGAATCTCCAAAGCTGTAGTTAGCCAGATCGAAAACGGCACCTAACATTGTTAGGAAAAAATTTCTTCCGCGAAAGTGCCTCCTTAACGTTTCTTCCAGGCAACACTCCGGGCAGATCAGATAAAGGTGTCCTGAGTTACTCATTTCTTCAAACATGCCTTTACTTTGATTCTTGCTCTATCGTTTCAATTTCGTTCATCAGAGTCATGCAAAAGTATTTTCCAAACTTCACAAGTTCACTAACCGCGACCACATCAGGGTCTTTGCTAAAGGGGTAAATCAATACTGACTTTCCATTACTCTCAATATGAAAATTGGGTTTATTTTCGATCACCCTAATGAGATCGTCCCTGAAGAATCTCCTCACATTTTGTTCGTCTTCACCCTTCAATAGAAAATAGTCAGAGAACTCCGGATGGTCTTTAAAATCAATATCTTCATATCCCGCTGCTTGCTTCACTTTCTCAAAAAAACCTTCTTTCTCCAAAGTAAAGTGTGGAAGCTCCATATGATCAGACAAGTTGCTAACCAAAAGTGCAGGGATATGTGTGTCTGGAGCTGCAGTTTCGATGTCACTATCCATTATCAAGTCACAATAGACATATCTCACTCCATCAATGTAACCTGTCATAATATTCTCAGTGTAATTGATCTTCCCGACCCTTTTTATGCTGAAGTTTTCGAATTCAGAATTGGCCAATGATTTGGAAGGTTCGAATTCCCATCGGGAGGAAAACGCAAGTTCCTTCAACGCTTTTTGTCTTTCGTTGAGAACAATCTCTGGAGCTTTCACACCATGTTTTCGGGCAACTTTAGCCGCCAATGGATGACTTGATACCGGTATAAGGTGATCGTCATTGATCAACTCTAAAACACGCCCTTCATCTTCCCAACGCTTCTTTAATTCATAAATATGATCCGTAAAGGTGTGATCAATCAGGTTCACCGCTTTAAAATCTAGTTTCAACCTCTCTTTGTCCTTGTGCTTTTCTATCTCCGATTTCATTGAAATGAAATTCGAGAATATTGCCGCATGCTCAATACGAATAATTCCTTCTTTTTCATCAGGCTCTTCGTAATTGAATTTTGCCTTAAATATGTTTCTCAAGGGTGCACCATAGGCGATGTGGATAATTATTTTGGTAACTATTCCAGCGGCAATACCAATAATAAGGTCTGTTGCCAGAACGGTTAGCAGCGTAACAACAAAAATTACCAATTGAGATTTTCCTATATGATATACATGCTTGAATTCATTTGGAGAAGCCAATCGATAACCGGTAAAAACAAGCATTGCCGCCAGGGCAGCAAGAGGTATCTGCTCAATTAATGGTTTTGCCAAAACAAGGAATAACAAAAGGAAACTACCATGAATTAAGTTCGACCATTGCGTTCGGCCACCATAAGTGATGTTTGCAGAACTACGAACAATCTCCGAGATCATAGGTAAGCCACCAATTAATCCTGATAATGCAGATCCGCTTCCTAATCCGGTAAGGTCTTTATCAAGGTTTGATTTTCTTTTGTCAGGATCAAGGGTATCAACTGCTGCAGCGCTGAGCAAAGATTCGATGGCCGTAACAAGGGCAATGCTCATTACCGCTACCCAAAACACACCAGTGGTTATTTTACCAAAATCGGGAAAAGTAAATCCGTCCATTATATTATTAGGAAGCTGCACAAGATGCTTGGGGCCAAGGATATAATCTTTGCCTCCAAAGTGATAATGATGCTCATGAAACAAATCGAAATAATGGGCCATTGGGATGGTGACAATTAGCACCCACATTGGGGCCGGCACTAATTTGATGAACTTGTTCCTGACCTTGGGATGGAGAATTAAAATAAGCAGGGTGACCAACGCGATTAAGCCGATATCGGGATTGGCATTTACCAGGGCTGTTGGTATTTCCATCGCCTGCTCATATATCTCATGCCCCTCTGGACTATAGCCTACAGCCACGAAAAACTGCTTGATCATGATAATAACTCCGATGGCGGCCAGCATGCCATGGACTGCTGCCACTGGAAAGAAATCGCCTAATTTGCCAACTTTTAAAAGGCCAAACAGGGCAATGATGACACCAGCCACAACGATTGCTGCCAAAGCATAATGATAACCTGCGATATTGTCGCCCTGGCCCAGGCTTTCCACTGCACCAAGGTTTACCACGATCAAACCCGCGGCAGGACCAGCAATTGTTACAAACGATCCGTTGATCCGGGACACTAAAAGGCCACCAATGATGGCAGCGATGAGCCCAGCCATTGGTGGAAACCCAGACGCTAGTGCAATTCCCAAACAAAGGGGCAATGCAATCAATGAAACACTGAAGCCTGCTTGAAGGTCTTCTTTCCAGTAAGTTTTTAAGCTTGAGAAGCCTTTTGACAAAAGAGTAGTTGAGTTATCCATTTCTATTCTTTGTAGAATCAAATTTGTAATGTAAAGTCAGTTGAATGGTGTCATTGGATTCCTGATGTATTCCATCAGCTTTATTGAGTATTTGCCACTGGTACGCCAACTCCAATGCTAAAAGGTTGTTAAGATTCTTCCCAAATCCAGTGTACAGCCAATTTTGGTCAAATATGTTTAGCTGGGTGTTCTCCCCGAAATTCACCCACACTTCATCGAAGACCTGAAAATACCAGGGGCTATCTGGTGTGATTGGCGCTTTAAGAGTCAACCGGTAACGCAGGCGGTTCTTATGTGAATATCCGCTTATCTCATTTTGGTTACTTAATGTGCTAATAATCCCCGTCCATCTTTCTTCAAAACGATAGCGATGAGAAACCCCAAGGCGTCCGACAGAGTGCTTCACCAAAGCCTGGATCCAGAAATTGTTTTCAGGTGTTCGAGCAACAATGGGCTGATCACCGTAGGGATAGCTCTCGATATGGGTATATCCCGCAAACAAATAAAGGCTACTATTCAGTTTGTAATAAACAGATGGCCTGATTAGGATTTGTTGTTTTTCATGGCCCCAATCAGCTAGCCGAAGGTGCAATTCAGAATCTATTCCCCATTTTGAACTAAGGCTGTAATCCCCATGAAGAAGATACCATAGATCATTATTGTGGTTGATGACCCTGCCTTGTGAGAAGGCACACCGACATGAAAAGACCATGAGAATTGATATGAAGGCAATCCTTTTCATTTACTCCTAATTAGGTCTAAAATTCCATTAACAAAAGTTAGCGGGTGCGGAGGGTTTCCCGGCACATAGAGGTCAACCTTGTGTTTATCCAGGATACTTCGGTCAAGTGCAGGGCTGTCTGTAAAAATGCCCCCGCTGATTGCATCAGTTCCTGCCAAAATGAAAAGCTTGGGTTCGGGAATGGCATCAAAACAGATTCGAAGTGCGCCTGCCATGTTTTTAGAAATTGGGCCCGTAACTACCACACCGTCCGCATGTCGTGGCGACGCCACAAATTCAATCCCAAAACGGCCCATGTCAAAATTCACATTACCACAAGCACCTAACTCCATTTCAGCGCTGTTGTCTCCCCCGGCAGAAACCTGCCTTAGTTTTAATGACCCACCGAATATCCCTTTAATCTCTTCTCTGACTTTATCGGGATTTAATTGAATGGGCTGGTCAGATCCTTCCTTTACTATGAGTGCCTCCCTGGTGTTGGCAGCTATTTTATGATCGTTTGTAAACTTTATTTTATTAGGGAAAGCATGGGCGCAATCGCCACAGAAAACACATTTGCCCAGGTCGATACTCACAGGTTCTGCGGAAATGGCCCCGACCGGGCAAAATGATTTTAATTCATTACCGTCAACAGTAGATTCATTTATTATCGGCAGACCACGAAAAGGCATCGGTATTTCGGCTTTTCTGATATCCGGAATGAACTGTTTACCGTGTTGGTCTAATATTTTTAGTTCTGATAGCATATGTCATTCTATAAATCGTGTCCACAATAGGATAGATCGAAGCTTTTATTGTTTATTGGAAAATCTGATATCTCCAGATCTCTCAACGCCAGTCCCAATCCCATCCAGTTATGGAATGATGGGTCTTTGATCTTGTAGTTAATGATATCCCCGTTTTTATCAGTAATGGCAGAGTGGCAAATCTCTCCCCTCCAGCCTTCGGTCATTGACAGGTTAAAGGCATTTGATTGCAACTTGATCGACCTTCGGGGTTTCTCCAATTCAATCTCTTTAACGTCATCCCATTTATGGATCAGGTCTCTTAAATAATCAATCGATTTCTCAATTTCCCTTCGACGCAACAATGCCCTGGCCATCACATCGCCGGTGGTTAAAACTTCCGGTTCATAAGGAACTTGTTTGTAGCCTGATGAGGGGTGGCTCCACCTGACATCCCTTTTGATGCCAGCCATTCTTGCCACCATCCCTACCCCACCAAACTGACGGACTTGCTTTTCAGTGATGGTTCCGATATCATCAAACCTTCGGAATACACTGTCGAGGTCGAAGGTACGGTCAGCTATGGTTTCAAAACGCTCGATAAACTCATCTAGTAAAGCCAGCAACCTACTTTTTAGCACGTCATTAAATGGATAATAGGAGCCACTAACGCGTATCAACCCTTTGCCGAAGCGGTTGCCACACCAGCTTTGAGTATAGTTGACAATGGGTGTCCTCAACGCCCCAAAAACTGAGCTGCCAAATTGGTATGCCACATCAGTACACATAGCGCTGAGATCGCCGGTGTGAACAGCAATCCGCTCAAGCTCAAGGGCAATCGACCTTTCCAGTTCCAGTCTTCCGGACACTTCAATTCCTGCCAGGCCTTCCATCAATTGGGCGAAAGCCAGGCCATGACCAATTGCAGTATCGCCGGTAATGCTTTCAGCCAATATGTTTTTTTGGAGTAAGTTGGGTTTGTTGAGCATCAACTTTTCGATACCCCGGTGTTGCCAACCCAATTGTATCTCAAGGTGTAAAACAGTCTCCCCATTACAAATAAACCTGAAATGCCCGGGTTCAATTACCCCGGCATGGATCGGCCCAACACCAACTTCATGCAAATCTTCACTATCAATTCGATAAAACGGATATTGACTGATTTTTAAACCATGGGTGGCATCATGTGGAAACCTGAGGGGTTTGGGCCAGGGATGCCATAGGAATTTGATGCCGAAATTTTCAGCCATTTCTCTTTCATAACCGTGAAATGATGGAACCTCTTTCGTCAGGGCCAGCAATTCAGCTTTTTTATTGATAAGCTGATGCGATACAATCTCAAGTTCATGCGTCTCATCATCGGCGAAGCAGGCGAAGAACTGATAGCCATTATCAACAGCACACGCATAGTATGTCACACAATGCGCTCCTGGCCTCTTATTATATTCATCGGCTTTTTGCTGAAAGTGTCCATAAGATAAAACCGGGATTTTATCAATGGAGGTAGAAAATCCGTTGACTGTCTGTACTGATGAATTGGTTGCTGTTGACATTGGTTATTTTATTATGGTAAAGTTTGGACAGCGGTTTGAATCATATTCACGATAAATGTTGGTTTAAAGAAGCCTATATAAAACACCGCTACAATCACTCCGAGTTGCACCAGCGATTCGCCAATTCTGGCGTTTTTCGTATTCGGTTTATGCCCCGTGTCGTCATCATTAAAAATGATGGTCAATAATCGACTTCCCATACCATAGATGATGAATAGTAACAGCAGGAAGGAAAGCGCTAATAACCAAAATCGGTGTGATTCAAAAATGGACTGGAATATCAGAAATTCACTAATGAACATTCCCGAAGGGGGAAGGGCAATGATTGAACAAAAACCTGTGAGTAATACAAGCCCACCTACTGGGTTCACTTTCAAATAATCCTTTATATCAATATCCAGTTTGCTTCCAAATACATTGTGCAACTGACCTATTTGAAAAAAGATGGAGGACTTTATCAATGAGTGCAATACCAGATGGAATACCGCCGCAAAATATCCGATACCTCCACTTGCGAAAGCCAACATGGCGAGGGCTGCATGCTCCATACTTGAATAGGCCAGAAGCCGCTTGATATTCCTTACTTTCAGCATGTAAACAGCCGCAAAGAAAAGTGAGATGATTGCCGTGATAATGATGACCCGATTCATCCATTGATGAATCTCTGTTCCTGAAAAGACTTCATAAAAACGATAAATTGATACAAATCCTGCATTTACCAATATGCTTGACAACTTGGCCCCAACCGGTGAAGGGGATACGTCCTTTGCATCAATATCCACGTTGAACATGGGCACCAATCCCATTTTCACGCTAAAACCAGTCAGGACAAACAGAAAGCAGGCCTTAGTCCAATTAGGATCAAGAATGGACGCCACTGATTTAATTGAGTCAAAAGAGAAATCGAATGACTGGGCTTCTTGAGTGGCAATACCGAGAAACAACACCCCTGCAAAAGCAATGGTAATGGCTATAGAACAGACGAATAAGTATTTCCACGTTGCCTCCATCGAAGTCTCATTTCTGTCGTGCTGAATGAGCATGGCGGCTGTCAATGTTGTCAACTCAATCATGGCCCACAACACCCCAAAATGAGCAGCCAGCAGGACACCGACAATGGCTGTATTGAAGAGGATTGTACTGAAATTATGAATGTTGACGAATGACATGGGCACCTCACCTCTCACAGTGTAGCTGGTATAGTGCAAGGACGACATGAAGGTGACCAAAGAAAGGACGGTGAGAAAAATAATGCTTAGGCTATCCGCCCTGAAGTAGACAGCCTGAATTTCTCCAAGGTGCCTGAATTCATAAATGGTGAGGTAAAGTGTAAATAAGGAATGAGCCATCACCAGCAAATGATTAACGTTCCTGTTTTTGATTAGGAACGCTGCCCCAGCCAATAAAATTGATACTATGAAAAAGTTGATGACCATATTCTAATCTTTCAAATGAGTGAGTTTATCAACAAGCGCCTCATCAAAGTATTGTTGTACCTTGTTAAAGAACATCCCCATTATCAATACTGTGGTGAAAATATCCAGTAGGATTGCAGCATTGACAAACATGGGCATTTCAGAACCCAGCGCCAGTGATAAGAGGAAAATGCCATTTTCAATCACTAAAAAACTGATGAGATGAGAAATGATATCCTTATGATTTACAGCTATATAAAAGCCGATAGCCATAGCCGACATGGCTGCTGTGAAATACTTAATTTGTAATTGCTGATCATGAAATGCATGGGCGATGGTGAAGCTGACGATTACTATTAAAATGGCCATGCCAATTGATGCATTACCGGAGAGCAAGCCTTTGTAGTTCCTTCTGAGTTTACCCCGTTTGGCCAGCCTGTAAAGGAAGATGGGAACAAAAACCCCTTTGAAAAAGAGTGTTTCCAGAAGTATCAACAAAAGATGCGGGATATCTATATTCTTTAGTTCCAACAAAGCAACTACGAATAGGATCAAGCCTTGAAAGGCCAGGATAAATATGTACTGCTTTATGACATCATTCTTTGCCATGTAGAGCAGGGTTATAATAAAAATGATGATGAGAAAGTTGACCACAATGTTCTTTTTTAAATGTTGTTATTAATGATCATTACCACAAAAATCAAAAGCACGGCAATAGCTGATAGGTTGATGATATATTGGGGGTTGTAGTGCATCTTATTTCTAGCGCGAAAAGATTCATACAACCCAATGCTAAAAGCGAATGCAACCTGCAAAGCCAGGTACAGTGGGATCGTAACCGGTAATCCCCATTCTGCATGAACCAGGCAGTTGCCCATCAAAGCACCGAAAATGGCGAATTTCAGAGCACCACCTATGTGGATCAATGCAAGGTCAAAGCCGCTGTGGTCAAGCACCATTACTTCATGCACCATCGTGAGTTCGAGGTGTGTTTTTGGATCATCCACAGGAAGCCTGCTGTTTTCAACCAGGCAAATCTGGCCAATGAGGTAGACTGCCAGGAAAGCAATCAAAACCGAGAAATAAGATGTGTAGTGAAGGTTTGAAAATATCTCGTGGAATGATGTGTAGCCCGTGAACATGGCAAGCGTCCCTAAAAGGATAAAAAAAGCGGGTTCAACAAGTAAACTGTAAAAAGCCTCCCGATTGGCTCCCATGCCTTCAAACCCACTGGCAGTGTCAAGGGCTGCAATAATCATCATAAAACGCCCCAGTGCCATGATGTAAGCAAAATACACGAAGTCCCCATCGAAAGACATGAGCCCCTCATGGTTTTCGAAAGGAACAACAAGTGCCGCAGTGAAAAGGGCTGCCAGATAGACAGGAATGGTAAATTGAAAAACTATCGAACTGTTTTCGCTATAGACACTCCCCTTTTTTAATAGCCTTACTACATCTTTGACCGGTTGCCATATTGAAGGCCCTTTCCTGCCACTGTAAATGGCCTTGACCTTGCCAATGACACCCGGGAAAAAGAAAGCAGTTGTAATAATTAAGAGTAGAGGTATCATGTCAGATGAAGTTGAAATAAGTGATCAATCCGATAATTATCATAAACACAACAGGGTATAGTAGGTAATGATGAATACTTCCTGTTTGCGCCATGCCTGCCTTTGGCAATATATCTTTCAGCCAATTGGCTGGCTTAATGATCAAGTCCCTCTCTATTCTGTCATCTACATGGACATGAAACTCTTTATCGGGAGGAAATAAATCTGTCTCTTTAAAACTTGAGTACTTTTTATTAAACCCAATGATTGGTTGCGCAATCTGGCGGAGGTTATTGGCGTAGGAAGTACTTGTATATTGATGCTTAAAATCACCAGCAGTATACCCACATCCCCAGGTTGGGCCTGTGGTAACTGTCACACTTTTTTGCCGGATGTATCTCAGTGCAATAAAAAAGATCACCAAAGCAGTAAAAACAAAATTGATGAGCCCAACTTTTACTAAAGTCAAGTGCGTTGTATGAACCGGAGGAATGACTGTGTCAACGAAGCTGAATTCACTATTGATACTGTAGATGAGGCCAAAGAATGGGCTTGGGAAGAAACCAATAAACAAGATGACAAAGACAATCATTATACCCGGTAAGATCATACTGATGGGACGCTCCGTCACCTCTTCAAAATCTACCTGACGCCTCACCCCTAAAAAAGCAACACCAAAGGCCTTGGTGAAGCAGAATAATGCCAGGCCACCTATTAATGCCAGGCTTACAATCGTGGCAACTGAGATCAGAGAATTGGTGTAACCGGCATGGGTGAGGTTCTGAAATACGCCATTGTATATGAGGAATTCTGAAATGAACCCATTGAAAGGTGGTATGCCACATATCGCCAGGGCGCTTATCAAAAAAAGCATACCCGTATAGGGCATTCTCTTCATCAAACCGCCCAACTGTTCAATATTTCGGGTGTGCGTGGCCTGGTATACATTGCCTGCGGAATAAAAAAGTGCTGACTTAAAAAGGGAGTGGTTCAAAACATGCAACAAACCGCCGCCAAGGCCGAGGTATACCAGGGTATTATTACCAAAATGTTTACCCAATAATGCCACTCCAATACCAATGCCAATGATGCCAATATTTTCGATGCTGTGGTAAGCCAATAGTTTTTTCAAATCATGCTGGAAAATAGCCAGCAAAACCCCAAGCAAACCCGAGATAAGGGAAACGATCAAAATGGCACTGCCTATTTCCATAAAATTGGCTTGCACATGGGTCAGCACTCTCAGGATGCCATAAATACCCATTTTGATCATTACCCCGGACATAATGCCTGAAACATGGGAAGGTGCCGCTGGGTGTGCGTGTGGAAGCCAGCTATGCAGTGGAATAAAACCCGCTTTTATGCCAAACCCAACGAAGAAGATGATGAATAGCCAAAAGTTGCTGTTTGTCGAAAAATAGGTAGCCAGGCTGTCAAAGGACATGGTTCCGGTACCCTGTTCGAGGATAAAAAACCCAACTAAAATGAACCCAAACCCCAGGTGCATCTGGATGAGATAGTTAATCCCGATCTTGAGTACATTTTCCTTGTTGCCTTCAAATATTACCAGTAAGAAAGAAGTGACAGACATTATTTCCCATACAAGCAGAAAGGGCAATCCT
>Ga0316189_10004009_pt1 | contig 14227 bp, 13 predicted proteins | sample LowCovwburrow_MG_FD_204930 | JGI IMG/M metagenome (GOLD analysis project Ga0316189, IMG submission 204930) | Coastal sediment microbial communities from Maine, United States - Lowes Cove worm burrow | ecosystem: Environmental > Aquatic > Marine > Coastal > Sediment | place: USA: Maine...
TTCAATGTCTTCTTCTGCGGATTAATATTTACTCCACCGAAGACTACACCGTATCTAAGCTTCTCATGTGTGCCATAAGTCTGAATACTGTCTTCAATCTGAGCCGCTAGTTCTCTAGTAGGCGTTAGTATCAGAGCACGAAAGCTATTCCTATTTCGATTGGGGCGCCCGCTTATCAATTGCAACAATGGCAATGTGAATCCAGCAGTCTTTCCCGTGCCCGTCTGTGCCGCAGCCATTACATCACGGCCGGCTAAAATTTCTGGGATGGCTCGTTGCTGAATTGGTGTTGGCGATGTGTAGCCAGTTTGTTGCACAGCTTGCAACAGTGTGTCGGATAGTCCGAGTGTGTTAAATGTCATTCAAATTCTCTTAGTTAGTAAGTATGCCGAAGCATTGTATTTGTTCGAAACGCAAACGCATTGCCTACTCCTCAATAGAAGGAAGCTCGATGGTTTCTCGTTAGGGTTTTCCGAACTTTAAACTTTTAAAAATAGTTCTATTGCACGGATGTGCATTCGATAGCTAGTTCGTAGTTATTCGCGATTTGGCTGCGAATAACTAGAATTGAGGTGGCGACTTGTAATTCGAGTCGGATCGAAAATCGATTCGCTGAATTGAAGCCTGCAGACTGCGATTTGGCGCAGTAACGTGACCTTATCTAAGTATGATGCACCGTCTAGAACTAGCTAAAACAGGCGTTAGCACTGAAGAGCCTTGTCTAAACGTGGCGGCACTTTAGCACAAATCGAGGAAAAGTATCGTTTTTATCGTTAATTCAGAGGGATGCAGGCTCACACGAAGCCAATGCACCTATCCTAGTCGCAAGACCTAATAGAGGAAAAACCCGCCATCAATCAGCAAACTATCACCTGTGTGGTAGCTGCTGGCATCACTCATAAGATAGGCAGCTATCCCCTCGAAATCCGACCTGTCGCCCCAGCGACGTGCGGGAATTCTCGGCAGGATTGCATTGGCAAATTTTTCATTGGCGTAATTGTCTTCGGTCATCGCGGTTTCGATGTGCCCCGGCAGTATCGAGTTGGCAGTGACTCCCCAGCGCGCGTATTCGACAGCCAATGCCTGCATCATCGAAATCACCGCTCCCTTACTTGCTCCATAGGCTTCCACTCTGGCCATGCCCATTAGCGCGCCTAGAGATGAAGTCCCAATCAGTCGACCTCCCGGATCGCCAGCTTCGGCACGCTGCTTCATATGTTTGGCGGCACAACGAAGCGTATAGAACAGGCCATCCAGATTTACATCCATAATATGTCGCCAATCTTCGGTAGAGAATTCTTCGAAGCGACCCGATCTGGCGACCCCTGAATTTGCGAAACAGCCATCCACTCGACCGAAAAGCTCTAAGGTTTCGGAGAAGGATTCCTCAACCGCTGCCTCAATCGACACATCGCAACCTATGGCATGTACCTTAGTACCGAACTCAGAGAGCCTCTCTACGACCGCGGCATTCTTCTCAAGGTTGCGACCCCAGATGCAAACATCTGCACCCTGCTTGGCAACCCCTTCCGCGAAGCCTAGACCGATGCCGCTATTGCCGCCAGTAATGAGAGCTACCTTGCCAGTTAAATCGAATAAATTCTTAGTCATTGCCTGTATTCTCTTGCGATTTTAGCCCTGTGTTCCCTGCCAGCGCTTGACTAGGCCCGGGTCTATTTCAAAAAGATCTAATACTCTGCCGACATGATGATCCACAAGGTCATCAATCGACTGTGGTTGTATATAGTGCGCTGGCATTGGAGGCGCCATGATCGCGCCATTCTGACTCGCACGAAGAAGTAGCTCGCAGTGGCCAGTATGTAAAGGTGTTTCTCGTGGCACTAGGACCAATCGTCTGCGCTCCTTCAGCATCACATCGGCGGCACGCACTATAAGAGAATCTGCATAGCAATTCGCGACTGCCGACAGTGTCTTTATAGAGCAGGGGGCAATAATCATCCCATCAGATCTAAACGATCCGCTCGCAATCGTGGCACCTATATCCTTGTTCGAATGCACATGATCGGCCATCCCCTGCACATCCTTGGACGAGAATTCAGTTTCCACTGCAATGTTAAGCTTGGCTGAATCCGACATGACCAAGTGCGTCTCTATGCCCGACTCCTGCTGCAAGACTTGCAGCAGCCGTATCCCATAGATAACGCCGCTAGCTCCAGACATTCCTATAATCAATTGCACGAGTTTCACCTGTTCCGAATAGGGCTTCGAATGTTGCATCAATAGATGAGGGCTGGCAAGCGTTTGAAGTACTATCTCACAGCTTGTAAACTGCCTGTTCCTCGGACGCCGGCAAGCACTGACGTCTCCACCGGAACTAATAAGCGAACACATTCTATGAGCAAAGCTAACCTTTTCTACGCCCAGTCCGGCGGAGTCACCTCCGTTATCAATGCTAGCGCCTGCGGCGTCATCGAGACTGCACGGAAAAACAAAGACAAGATTGGAAAAGTGTATGCAGGATTAAATGGCATTGTCGGCGCCCTTAATGAGGACCTCATAGACACCAGCAAAGAATCTAAGCAGGCGATTGCTGCATTACGCTCAACACCTGCCGGCGCATTTGGATCTTGCCGCTACAAGTTGAAATCCTATGCCGAAAACAAACGAGAATACGAACGCCTTATGGAAGTGTTTGTCGCCCACAATATTCGCTATTTTCTCTACAACGGTGGCGGAGACTCTCAGGACACTGCCAACAAAATTTCTCAACTCAGTCTAGAGAAGGGCTATCCAATTACCTGCATCGGTGTGCCGAAGACCGTCGATAACGATCTGCCAATAACAGACAATTGCCCTGGGTTCGGTTCTGTGGCGAAATACGTCGCGGTTTCAATTCGCGAGGCGGGACTGGATGTTGCGTCCATGTGTGATTCTTCGACTAAGGTCTTCGTCATGGAAGTTATGGGTCGTCATGCAGGCTGGATCGCAGGCGCCGCCGGTTTGGCGACAGAACAGATCGGTGACGCGCCGCATATAATTCTCTTCCCAGAAATCTCATTCAACAAAGAAAAGTTCATCCGCAAAGTAAAATCTTGCGTGCAAAAATATGGCTACTGCGCCATCGTTGTTTCCGAGGGCGCACAGAACAAAGATGGATCTTTTCTCGCTGGCGCTGGCGGCAAGGACGCTTTCGGACATGTACAACTCGGCGGCGTCGCACCCTTCGTAGCAAAGATGATTAAGGATGAGCTTGGCTACAAATACCATTGGGCCGTGGCCGATTATCTACAGCGCGCAGCGAGACACATCGCCTCTGCTACCGATGTGAATCAGGCCTATGCCGTTGGCGAGGCAGCCGTAGAATTCGCATTGGCCGGCAAGAATGCCGTAATGCCAGTGATCGTTCGCGGCAAGGGAAAACGGTATAGCTGGAAAATTGGTGAGGCAAAATTATCTGCAGTCGCTAATGTAGAAAAAAAGATGCCGAGAAACTTTATTTCCCGTGACGGCTTTCATATTACTGATGCCGCGCGCGAGTATCTCTCACCACTGATTCAAGGCGAGGACTATCCCGAGTACAAAAACGGCATTCCACAGTATGCGAGACTGAAGAAACAGTTGGAGAAGAAGAAACTACGGAAGTGGAAGGCGAGTTAACAGGACTATTATCCTGAGGTTTATCCTAGAGTTTATTCTAAGGAGCCAGCCTATCGATGGACCAACTCCCGTCACTAGATAGAAGATAGCGAAAGCGATCATGCAGGCGATTCGCCCCTCCCTGCCAGAATTCAATTTCAGTTGGCTCGACCCGATAGCCTCCCCAGAAGTCCGGTAGCGGAATCTCACCGTTACTAAACTTTTGCTTTAGGGATTCGAACTGATTCAAGAGAAATGACCGCGACGTCAGAACACGGCTCTGCTGCGAGGCTATTGCCGCAATCTGACTATCCTTAGGTCGGCTGACAAAGTACTTGAGCGACTCTGCAGCAGTCACTTTGACAGCCTCACCACAGACCTTTACCTGCCTATCGGCGGTATGCCAGGGAAAATGCAGACTTATCTTTGGATTTGTATCAAGCTCATCTGCCTTACGGCTACCGTAGTTGGTATAGAAAACAAAGCCGCTGTCATCGAAGTGTTTGAGCAACACGATACGCTGACTAGGCTGACCCTGCGCCGAGACGGTAGCAATAGTCATTGCAGTGGGGTCGCCAATCTCTAACTCGATGGCCTGCTGCATCCAGAGAGAGAACTGATCAATCGGGTCTGCTGCAAGCTCGTCGCGACGTAGGCCGCCGTGCAAATACTCGCGGCGCAGTGATTCAAGATCCATAGTGAAATCCAAACGCTGCTTCCAGCCTGATGACTCGAAATAAGAGCCAAAGACTTAAGTGCGTAGCTAGGCTATCTAATGAAATTGCCGTAGTCCCAAAGTTGCTGTCGCGGCGAACCGGTAACGTAGTAATAGGTCCCGTGACCATGCTTCTCATTGGCAAAGAACCTACCAACGTACTTTTGTCCCCCCGACCAACGATAGGTACCCTCACCGTGATAGAAATCGTCTTGAAACGTGCCACTGTAGTTTTCAAGGTTCTCTTTCATCCAATACTCACTATGCTCGTTCTCACGCCACTCGGCTAATCCGATGAAGTAGGTACCCTGGCCGTTGCGTTTGTCGTCCCGCCACTGACCGATATAAAGATTTCCTTTCCCGTTCCAATAGGTGCCGCGGCCGGAGCGAATACCCATATCATAATTGCCTTCATAGATGGACTTGGCGGTGAACGAGATGGGGACTTCGAGGCGACCCCTACCGTTGAATTCGCCGTCTCTAAAGTTTCCGAAATACTCACCCTTGCCCCATTGAGTGCTGAGTTCCAACCTGCCTCTGCCGTTGACGCAATCCCCAAGAACGCATTCTTCGGCAGTTACTTCAGCGAGAGACTGTGCGGTGACTGGGATTGTAGACAGCGAAAACACTAAGCCTGCTGCCAACTGGAATAGCCTGCCTCGTCTAATATTCATAGGAATAACCACTTGTTAGGGTTCAACTTTCGTTTCCATTCACAGGAACATGCTCTGTCTGAGATTATAACGCTTAGCGAGCTGCGCTCAAGTAGTCAGACATCACTCGCTGGCATAAATCTAGGCCTAGACGACCCTGCGCAGCACATTGAGAGGACTGGTACTCACGACCTGTCGAGTAGAATTCATGCCTAAACCCGCGATAAGTACCATGCCAATTAGCGGCCCAGCTATCCATACCCAGTAGTGCATGTTGAATTCCTGTTCAAACACTTCTTCCTGAAGATAGTAGAGGCTGGCCTCTGCTCCGACGGTCGCGATGATGCCAGCCAAGGCACCAATACTCGCAAATTCTATCAAGAGACTAGTGAGTATAAGCCTCTTCCCGGCACCTAGCGTGCGAAGAATCGCATTCTCGTGAAAACGCTCATCGAGTGTTGCGTTAACACAGGCCAACAACACCAGCGCGCCACACACGAGCACTAACACCGAGATCAATTCGATAGCCGACGTCACCTGAGCGATAATATTCTGTATCTGCTCAATCAGCGCATCTATTTCTATAACAACCATCGTAGGGAATAGTCTAACCAAATCATTTAGCAGTATCTTTTGATCTCTCTCCATCAATACAGTCGACAGGAACGTCGCACCTAAGTGATTAATTGTCCCCGGCGAAAAAATGATAAAGAAGTTCGGCTGCATATTGTCCCAACGCACGCTGCGAAAACTGCTCACTTCGGCAAAAACAGTCTGCTGATTAATCTCGAACTCAACGCGATCGCCGATTTCAATATCCAGCCAGCCGGCATAGTCGTCTTCGATAGATACATAGCCTGCATCGATAGTCTCGGACCACCAGGCACCGTCAGTAATTAGATTGTCTGGAGGCAAATCATCAGCCCAGGTAACTTGACGGCGGCCTAACCGACCTCGAACCTGCCCTTCTTCTTCCTCTTCCGCCTCTGTGCTATTTCCCGTAGCGGCATCGAGCTCGCTGCGTGCTTGATCGTAGCGGCTGACTTCTTCCTCGGATTGGGCGCCCTCGCTAATGCTGCTGCGCTCATCATCCTCACCGAGCTGTTCCTCAGGCTCGGGTATCTCACCGTTCACCGAAATGACTCTAGCGCTAATAAGAGGATAGAACGCATTGCTGTCGACGCCGTTCTCGGCGAAGAAGCTCTCGATCCCATCGATCTGGGATTCGGTAATGTTCATCATGAAATGATTTGGCGTATTCTCTGGCAACTGACCCTGCCAGTCATCGATTAAATCTGTGCGCAACAGCGTTAATACTAAGAGTGACATGATCGTCACCGAAAACACCATCACCTGCAGCACATTCTGTTTGCGTCGTCGTCGCGCCGCCGTCATGGCCAACTTCCAAGCACTGCCCGCCTTCATGCCAACCGAACCACTGGTTCGCAGCAATATATAGGAAAGTACCGAGAGGAACAGCGCGATAGCCGCAACCGCAGCCACTAAGACCGTCGTAAGCACCAAACTCTGGCTATACCAATACACAAGAAAGATAGTGCCCAGAATGCCGAAGACATAGGGTACGTTGGCACCAAACTCCTGCTGATCGAGATCTTTGCGCAATACGCGCAGCGGCGGCGTAGCGCGTAACGCTAGCAAAGGCGGCAAAGCAAATGAGAGCAAACATATAACAGCTGTAAGTGACCCGATAACGAATGGTTCAAATCCTGCAGCAGGAAGCTCTACCGTGATGACTGCCTGCAGAAGACGCAGAATCACATGATGTACTAGCCAGCCGAGGACGCAGCCGACAACGATAGATATGAAAACCAGAACCGATTGTATGGCCAAATAGATTACGCCGATCTCGTTTGAAGTACAGCCGAAGGTCTTCAGAATAGCCACATAATCATAGTGACGCTCGGCATAGCGCTTGGCGGTCAATGCTATTGCGACCCCAGCAAGAAGTACTGCAAACAACGAGCCTAACAGAAGGAAACTCTCGGCCTTACTCAGCGCGTCACTGATCTCTTCGCTCTCATCGCGCACATCTCGAATCCGGTATTCATCTGGGTACTCCTCGGAAATCCATTCGGAAAACGCTTCCAGTGTTGCTAGTTCTTCGCCTGCGAACAGGGCACGATAAGCAACTCGACTGCCGAGCTGCACTACATTGGTTTGCGCCACGTCATCCATGCTCAACATTAGACGCGGACCTGCATTGTCGAGCATCCCTGCCTGCTGTCGATCCGGCTCGGCGATAATGATCTTGCTGACAGTCAGTTCTGCCTCGCCAACGAATACAGAGTCCCCTACATCGATCTCGAGTGCTGACAGTGCTCTAGACTCTAACCACACCTCGCCTGGTGGCGGGCCACTTATAATTGGATATCCACGAATAAAAGGTTCATCCGCGATGATCACTTCACCACGCAGCGGATACTCAGAGCTCACCGCTTTTGCTGCAACTAGCATATTGCCGGACTCAGAGAACGCCATGGAAGTGAATGAGAGAACCCGCGCAGTGCGCAGGCCCAGAGATTCGGCGTAGTCTAGGATAGCTTCCGGCGGAGGCTGACGACTGATCAGCACCCTATCCGCTGCGAGAATGTTTGCGGATTCGAGTATCAGGGCCTTTTCCAATCGATCTGTAAAAAGCGCTATACCGGTTACTGAAGTTACTGCCATGACTAAGGCGATAAACAGCAGACGAATCTCACCGCCCCGCCAGTCACGCCATAATAAACGCAAGGCCAATCCGAATAGAGTCGAGAAGGTTTTGTTGCCACCGCTTGCTGCAGTCACTACATTAGACACTTGCTGCTTCCTCATTTCTAGCGCTGGTCTTCTCATCGCTTACCGCTTCACCAGCAACCAGCCGAATAATGCGATCACACTGCTGCGCGAGTCGCTCATCATGAGTTACTAGAACTAGAGTAGTGGAAAATTCACGATTGAGATCGAATAGGAGTTCTACGATCTTCGCACCGGTCGCCGTATCGAGATTTCCCGTAGGCTCATCGGCAAATAATATTTGCGCCTCGGTCGCGAAGGCGCGGGCGATAGCTACGCGCTGCTGCTCACCCCCGGAGAGTTGATTCGGATAATGATGACCGCGCTCTTCCAAGCCCACCCTCAACAACAGGCGCTTGGCCTTCTCGTTCGCCTGAGCGTCGCCCTTTAATTCGATGGGCAGCATCACATTCTCTAACGCGGTAAGGCTGGGCAGAAGTTGGAAAGATTGAAAGACGAATCCGACCAGCTTGCCACGCAATACAGCGCGCTGCTCCTCATCCATAGCATTGAGGCTCTGCCCATCCAAAACCACATCGCCGGAAGTCGCCGTGTCAAGGCCGGCCATCAAGCCAAGCAGCGTCGACTTGCCAGAGCCGGAGGCTCCTATAATCGCTACGGCTTCTCCGGTAGCAATATTCAGGCTAACTGATTTCAGGATGGTCAGCAGACCCTCGCTGGTATCTACGCTCTTAGTCAGGTTTTCGATTCGAATCATGTACTCAGGGCCTCTTCTAGACACGTGTCAGGCAGCGATTATAGTCCAAAATGGCGTGTCAGTATGGATTGCAATAGGCATTCGTCTCTATAGAATACAGACTTAAGCTGTTCACTTACGTTCTCTACGTAGTTGAGACAATACTGGTTTACCATATTATTCCACCCCATATGCTTTTGATGCGATGAGACCCCTTTTAACTCGACCATGCGTTTAATACGACTATGCCTTTTCTGTCTTAGCTGCTCGACCTCTTTCAGCAACTTGGCTGCAGATGGAAATCTGACCCTCCTTATCTATGGCGACAGCCTGAGCGCGTCCTATGGCATCGAAGAGGAAAAAGGCTGGGTCAACCTCTTAAAGATCAAACTGCTCTCGGAAGAATTCCCCGTAGATGTAGTCAATGGCAGCGTGAGTGGCGAAACCACTACCGGTGGCTTGGCGCGATTACCTGCGATGTTGGATAGCTATCAGCCAGAGTTATTAATTCTGGAGTTAGGTGGCAACGATGGACTACGCGGCTTGCCGCTGGATCTGATGCAGGCGAATCTGGCATCTATGATCGATCTAGCTATCGCTAACGGGGCCAAGGTTATTCTTACCGGGATTCAGATTCCACCCAATTATGGGCCACGCTATACCGCCCCATTCTTCGCGACCTACGCAGCTCTCGCCGAGGAAAAATCCCTACCCCTGGTACCGTTCCTGATTGAAGGCATTCCTGAGCAACCTGAGTTAATGCAGAACGATGGCATTCATCCACGCGCAGAAGCTCAGTCGATGATACTCGACAATGTGTGGCCCATTCTCGAGCCACAACTGGAAAGCTTGCTTAATAAATAAAGGCTGGGAAATACAGCTGGAGTAACGCCACGGTCGTGGAGCTGCTTGCTTTAGAAGGAAAGCTGAATGTTGTCTACGCTATCTAGATCGAAGCCCTTGCCCTGATACCAGCGGCGCAACTCCTTAGATTCACCCTTGGCCTCCCCAAAGATGGACACTACCTGCTCGTCTTTGCAAAATCCGATTACCTCATCTAACAGAGCAGAACCAATACCCTGATTTCGGTAATTCTGGCTAACCTCAATTATTTTCAGGCAATAGCTAACACCGGGTGCTGAATCAGCATTTGCCGCGCGCCGGGCAATAGATCGCCTGTGATTGTTCTCAGAACGAGAACTCAGCTGTGCAAACCCAATAGCATTGGTGCCGCTGTAGACATGAAAAAACAAGCTCGAGGCCAAGCCACTGGGTTTAGTCACCTTCAAGTCTGGTATGCCACACTGCAGTATCTGAAACATCGTGAATAACCCAATTGGCTCTTCTAAGTAGATGTCTCTATTTTCATTCAGTTGGCTCACGAATACCTGAGCCATGTAGGAAAGTGTGAAGAGAATCACACAAAAAATGTTAATAAAACCCGCTACTTACGTGGCTTTCGCTGTGTTAGCTAAGCGGCAGTGTCACGACTAAGGTTTACGCTTTCTGACTGACTGGCTTACTTTTCATGCGGTAGAGCATGATTGCGGAGGAGATGTTGCAGAGGGCAATCGCCAGCAGGGCAAGGTCATAGTTGCCAACTAGATCGTAGTAGTAGGCAACTAATACCGGACCCAGTGCCGACATACCAAAGGTAAATGGCATCGCGGTAGATCTTACCGAGCCAAGGTAGCGCCGCCCGAAGAATGTTGCCCATATCACTTCTTGTAAGGGTAACAAGCCCCCCCAACCAATGCCCATCGAGAGAAATCCAACGTAGACCAGTAGGTCTAACTCATTGGCAACGCTGAAGACAATAAGCATCACCGCACTGCCGGTAACCGCCGCTCCCAGAGCGGCTAGCTTTCGCGGGTTGTAGCGATCGATGAGGACGCCCCAAATGGGCTTACTGAGAAAAGCAGGCACTGATGCCAATGAAATCATTGTGGAGGCAACAAGCCTCGAGTAGCCGGCATCCGTCATCAGCGGAATCGTCTGAATTAGCATCACCGTAATGGAAATTTGAAACAAGCCGAATGCCAGCACCAAGAAGTAGAAACTGGAGGTGCGCATGGCCTGCGCACGGGTCATGGAGTTCTCGAAATCAGCTTTCGCTGCCGCGCCGTGACCCTGCAGCATCTGTTCTGCTGATTTTCCGTCGGGGTGTAAGCCGTGATCTTCGGGGCTACGGCGCATGATGAACGCCATGGGCAGGATAAGCAGTCCCGCCGCCATACCGAGCAGCTTCCATGAGGCTCGCCAGCCAAATTCATCCACCATCCAAGTCGACAACATAGGAAGTATGATGCCCGAGAGTGAAATCCCCATTCCCGCCATAGCGACCGCCCTACCGCGACGCTCGACGAACCACTTTCCTAGGGTGACATTGACTACCAGATTGCCTATCAATGCCGCGCCTGCGGTTAACATCAATCCATTCAGCAGCAACCACTGACTAAGCGTGGTGATGTTTCCAAGACTATATGTCGCAGCAGATAGAATGAACGCGCCCGCGATAATAAAGCGACGTCCTCCATAGCGATCTATATAGGAGCCAATCACGAAACCGGTAGCGGCAAGAACAATCTGTCCTATGGAGCGGGACAGGCTAAATTCAGCTCGAGTCCAGCCGAACTCTTCCGTCATCGGAATAAGAAAAGAACCAACGATATAGTTAGACATGCCAACGGCAACGAATTGCGTGACGAATCCCGCAACGACGATCCAATAACCATAGTAGACACGATCGGGTGGGAGGTTGTCGCTCAAGCTTTCTTCCAACAGTATTTAGACGAGCAGTGGTAAGTGTATTCTATCGCAGAAATGGTTACGGAGCGCGCAGTCTAATCGAAGAAAACCTTATAGTACATAAAGAGCAGAATTGTAAGAGCAATGCCATTAATAGGACACCTGCCCCCAATATGAGTCAGACCTAGTTTTGCAGCCAATGAATCTCACTATTAGTAGGGGTTCCTACGCCGGCCCTCAGACACCGCACCTCGACTGCCGCGGCCCCTCTGTACGTCGCTCCCCCTAGATGACTGACGCGCCGTGGCGGCTGGTCGATTGTTGCGAGCCCGGCTCTCCAACTCACGCCTAGCCGTATTCTGTCGGTCCTGCCTTTCCAACACCCTACTGCCATGGTCAAAAGACCTTGCATTCGGCACACCGCGTGAACCTCGATCCAATCCAGCTCTTCCAGGCCGATCTCTATCTCCACTCACAGCTCTTTCGCCTCTGCCCTCTCTGTCGCCCTGACGGCTGGGAACGCTGCGACCATTAGCACCACGAAACACCGAGGGAACTGCGCGCTCTCGATTGGGCTCTATGCGACCATTCGATCTAGAGCTGTGATCACGGCGATCATAATCCCGCGACCTGTCACGACGTGAATCTATGTCCCGTGAGCCCGAGTTACGTGAACCATAATTGTTTGAACCATAGTTGCTTGAACCATAGTTGCTTGAACCATAGCTGCGTGAACCATAGCTGCCTGAACCATAGCTGCGTGAACCGATGATTGCTATACCGCTGTAGCGTGAGTCATAGACTGGGCCATAGCTCTGCCCGCCTAATCCGGCGTAGTAAAACTCATCACTTAGACTCGCGAATACATTGCTCAGTAGATTTATCTCGCGATACAGGCGCGGGACATGATCGCGTCGATCGGCTGTAAAGAATGCTTGCTCGAGACGCTCATAGCCGCGCCGGACATCTTTGAACTGTGAGCGGATACGCGAGTTGCTGCGATTGCGTCTCAATGAGTCGGCAAGTTGTGAAGCCTCTCTTCTCAGAGTTACCGCACGTTGACGAACTGAGCTGTAGTGCCGAGTGTAACGAAGGTCATCCGCGAGCTGAGCACTGATCAATTCAACCTCGTTAGCGAGACGCGAGAGTTCGAAGTGGGTGGCGAAGACGGTACCGGGCGCCAGAATCACTAGCACAGCGGTAATGCTCGCCCAATGCGGTAGGCCTGCCAGGCTAGATCGTCTGCTTCTCATGATAGCCACTCCTTATCGGATGAACTCGATCTTGAACTCGCAGTATACGCGCGGGGGCTGAACACCAACTGAATAGGAGGCACCCTTGGGCTCGCGTCGCCGAGGCCCTCATGCTAGACCTTAATTCCCTTCTACGATAGCTAAGTAGCGCTCAATAACTGCGCCAACGCCCAGCTGCAGGGATTCGACGACGAGCGCATGACCGATCGAAACTTCGAGAATATTGGGTATCCGCAGAAACTTCGCTAGGTTTCCTAAGTTCAGATCGTGCCCTGCATTGATACCTATACCAAGCTGATCCGCCTTTTCAGCCGCCCCAAAATAGCGCTCGAAAACCGGCTCCTGCTCGGGACCTCCGTAGTGGCTCGCGAAGTCTTCCGTGTAGAGCTCGATACGATCCGCAGCTACACCAGTCACGTGATCAATCATTTCGAGATCTGGATCCAGGAATATGCTACTGCGAATGCCACTCTCGCGAAGCTCACTCAACACCTGTTGCAGCAGAGGCTGATTCTGCGGAATATCCCAACCGTGATCGGAAGTCAGCTGCCCGGGAGAATCGGGCACCAGCGTGCATTGATCCGGACCCACTTCGCACACCATCTTCATGAAGTCTTTCGAGGGATAGCCCTCTATGTTGAATTCCACCTGCGGCTTATCTTTGAGCATTTCGCTAAGCCCATAAACATCGCGTCGAGTAATATGACGCTCGTCGGGTCGGGGATGCACTGTGATGCCCCGAACACCCAATTCAATCAGCTGCTCGCTGAATTCAAGCACAGAGGGAAAATCTCGACCGCGAGAATTTCTTAGTAAGGCAATCTTATTTACGTTAACGCTAAGTACTGTCACAACAATTCCTTGAAGAAAATTCGAACGGGAATCGAGTCGATAGGAATCAACTCTGTAAAAATTTGACGAGTAGTTTTTGCAAGGCCTGAGGTTGCTCTGCATGCAACCAATGCCCCGCTTCCATGATTAGCTTTACCGATGCGAGAGGAAACAATTCTTTGATCTGTGCTTCATATTCGGATTTTATATAGGGCGACAAGCTACCTTTTACAAACAATACCGGCTTTGAAAAACTCATCGTCGCTTTGAGCTCAGCCCGAAGATTAGCATAGTTTCTCCGTATCGAATTCTTATGGAGCCTCCATTCGAAAGAGCCTTGCTTGTTACGCACTAAATTAGTTAGCACAAATTTTCGTGTTGCCTCTTCGGGAATAAATTCCTCGATAGTAGCCTCCGCCTCCGTTCTACTTTTGATCTCATCCAATTTAACCGCGTCCATAGCCGCCAACACATTCATATGGCCATCCGCATCCTCAGGATAGCTAACCGGGGCTATATCAACAACAACCAACTTCTCCACCAGATCAGGGAAGCTAAGAGCAAGCTGCATCGCAACTTTGCCACCCATCGAATGACCCACGATACAGCAAGATTTTAAGCCTAAGCGAATAATCAGCTGACGAACATCTTCCGCCATTACTTGATAATCGAGCTGGTCAGAATGCGGGGAGTCGCCATGATTACGCAAGTCGACCCCATAGACAGCGTACTGCTCCGCCAACTGCTTACAATGCCAGCCCCAGTTGCTCAGGCTGCCAAATAAACCATGAAGCACGAGCACCGGGCTACCCGATTCTGAATATTGTCTGTAGTTTAACTCCATAGAGGCCGGGCCTAGGGCAGATCCTTAAGCAGCTCCAACACATCATCATGATGAGTCTTGGTCTTTACCTTCGCCATAATATGCGCCAGGCGCCCC
>Ga0316189_10004010_pt1 | contig 14227 bp, 15 predicted proteins | sample LowCovwburrow_MG_FD_204930 | JGI IMG/M metagenome (GOLD analysis project Ga0316189, IMG submission 204930) | Coastal sediment microbial communities from Maine, United States - Lowes Cove worm burrow | ecosystem: Environmental > Aquatic > Marine > Coastal > Sediment | place: USA: Maine...
AGGACGTAATCAACTCAGTTGTTGGTTACATCGTATCAACAAACTATCAGGACTTCCCGGAAGTGGTTGCGCTGGTTGAAGATGCGACTGAGCAGTTGAACTTTGCTGCTGATGTCAAAAAGAAAGCCGAAGACTTTGCAGTCAAGAAAGATTGGCAGAATGCAACGCTCTGGGCTGGCCAATGGTGGCAGTATCAGGTCAAAGCCGCTGATATCGGTCTGCGAGCCAAGACTTTTCTTGAACAGAATGGCGCTGTGGTTAAGAAACAGTAGCCTCGCTGTTTAAGATCAAGAATAATGGGAGAAATGAGTCAGCCTATCTTTGGTTCATTTCGACTTCCCATGCATGGGAGGGGTAGAGCAGCCGATCTTTGTTCTACCCCGACTTCCCGTTTAAAAGGAGAGTTAAGTATGGAAAAAAGTATTGTCCGCAGCATCGCCTTATTTTGTGCGATTGTGATTATGGGAATGCTAGGCGTTTCTGCTGTCGAAGCGGCCGAAAAAAAGAAACGTGATCCTGGTAAAACAGTTTACATGAGAAACACCTGTCTTGCCTGTCATGGCAGAGACGGTGCCAAGGCCATCATGGATTACCCCAATTTGGCGGGTCAGGATGCCAAATATATGATCAATCAAATTAATTATATTATTAGTGGTAAACGCCTCGGCAGACCGGATGCGACGGGAAACCCTCGCAGTGAAGGAATGCGCGGTGCGCTGGTTCCTCCGGGAGAAACAAAATCCTCTCTGACCAAGGCACAAATCAAGCAAGTCTCAACCTGGTTATCCAAGCAGAAGCCCGCAAAAATTAAGCCACCAAAAACACCGCTTGATCCAGCCAGTGTTGAAGCCGGTAAAAAGTTGTTTAAGACAAAATGCCGGGCGTGCCATGGCAAAGAAGGCAAGAAACCTCTGAAGGGCAACCCGATTGTCGCCGGGCAAAAGCGTGATTATCTGCTGATACAGCTTGAAGATATTAAATCGAAAGCCCGTAAAACCCCAAAAACTGCCGCCATGTATTCAGTCGTGAAAAAACTCGATGGCGGACAATTGGGATCACTTGCCGACTATTTGTCTCAGGTCGAACGTTAAGTTCGATTTGAAACTGGCTATCTGGAAAACATGAGTAATGGAGAAGAGAATGACCGCAAGGTTTAAGTTACTGGCAATTGCCGCAGCTGTTTTTGCTGTGTCGCTGTCACCCGCAAGCGGACAAGCTGCTGATACCAGCACCTGGAATCAGGGCGGCGGAGAGCAGGATGAAGCGATGACGCTGACCCCGGACCGTGAAAACGGTATTGAAGTCTATGAAGTGTGCGCAGCCTGTCACTTGCTTGAGGGTTGGGGTAAGCCGGACGGAACATTTCCTCAGCTGGCAGGCCAGCACAAAAATGTGATTATCAAACAACTGGCGGATATTCGCGCCCTGAACCGGGACAACCCGACCATGTATCCGTTTGCCCTGCCTGAATCCATTGGCGGCGCACAATCAATCGCGGACGTTGCCGATTACATTGCCAAACTGCCAATGAACCCGGAGCCAGGGTTGGGCGCCGGTGATGATCTGGAGTTGGGTGGTAAGTTATACAAAGAGAACTGTGTCCGTTGCCACGGTGACAATGGACAGGGAATAGAAGATAAGTTCTATCCCCGTATTCAGGGTCAGCATTATAAATATCTGGTGCGTCAGTTTGAGTGGATTCGCGACGGCAAACGCCGGAATGCAAACCCGGACATGGTCGAGCAAATCAAGAATTTCTCTGACAAGGATATGAGAGCCGTTATGGATTTTGTATCTCGCCAGAAAGCTCCGAAGGAATTGATTGCTCCGGTTGGTTGGGAAAATCCTGACTACAACTAAATCTAATCTATGTCAGCGGGAGTTATCTTATGTTAATCAGATAACTCCCGTTTACAATTATATTCATCAATAGAGATGAATTACTAATGGCCGCTGATCTGGCGCTTGAGCACAGAGAATTCAATGACAACTCGTAACAATAAAAATTGGGCAATCCGGGGATTGGCATTTGCCGCGTTGGTCTTTCTTGCTGTGGCTTATGTTTCACCGATCTGGTGGGTGTCCCTCAAGGCTCCGCAGTATCCTGATGTTGCTTTCCCGGATGGCATCCGAATCCATTTTCACATGGATGGCGTGTTCAATGGTTGTCAGAAAATTGAAAGTGAAGAGAAAACGGAAGATGAAGCGCTGAATTGCAAACATGAGATGGATGCAATCAACCACTTTGTCGGTATGTACCCGATTGCTGCCGGTGGTCCTGTCGAGCGGTTGTTGTCACCGTTCTCGTTTTCGTTGCTGGGTTTGGCAATTATCGTTTTTGTCACGCCGGGTCGCAAGGCCAGGGTGGCGGTTATGGCGATTGGAGGAATTGCTATCGGGGCCTGGATGTCGATGGCTCTGTTCAAGCCGGGAGGACAAGCCCTATTGTCGCCAAACTATATCTATGATGTTGTCTCGACCATGGATCTTGACCCGGAAGAATACGCCGAGTGGTCTGGCCTCGAGATGATGAAAGAGAGCTATAATGAGGCTCTTGGGCGATATTTTCGCGACATGAAGGTGATTAACAATGCTATCATATTGATGACCAATGCCACCTATATTGCCTACGGAGCCTTACTGGCAGTCTGTGCGGCTTTAACGATCGGACTTTGGAAGCTTCGCTTTACCTATTGGTTGCTTCCTCTCATTCCGATGGCATTGCCGGTGGCATTCATCATTGAGTACGCCGCTTGGCTGTGGTGGTTCGGTCACAGCCTGCATGAGATGGGGGCGTTTACACTGAAGCCCTTTATGCCGACTGTCTTAGGTCAGGGAAAGGTGGCGCAGTTCTATACCTATTCATATCCTCATTACGGATTTGGACTGCTCGTCGGGGTTGCCTTGTGCATGCTGCTGGCGGCATTGATTCGTCGCAAACAAATTCGCGAAACCGGAGAAGAGTTATAGGGATCACCCAAGTGTCATGACCCATTCCTTTCGTATATTGGGACTGACGATTCTGGTCTTGAGTTTGACAGTGCTTTGCGCACCATTTCCGAGTTTGGCTGCGTCTCTGGCCGCCTTGCAGCGGCAGATTGATGTCGCTAAATCGGGGGATACGATTATCCCGGAGCCTGGCATCTATAAAGGCAATCTGATTATTGGAAAACCGATCACGCTGGATGGCCAGGGCAAGGTGACAATAGATGCCGACGGTGTCGGCAGTGTGATTATCCTGAAAACCAACGGCGCAACAATTCGGGGACTACATCTGAAAAATTCCGGGGAATCCCATAATGATCTGGATTCTGGAATTCAGGTTCGTGGCAATTATAATGTCATTAAAGATAACGAGATTGAAGACTGCCTGTTCGGGATAGATATACAGCAGGCCGAAAACAATATTATTTTGAGAAACCGGATCGGATCGAAGGCCTTTGATCTTGGGGTGCGGGGTGATGGCATTCGCCTGTGGTACAGCAAGAACAACCGGATCGAAGACAACACCATTCGTGATTCCCGTGATGTGGTGGTCTGGTATTCATCTGACAACGTGTTTAAGCGTAACAAAATCAGCGGTGGCAGGTACGGACTGCACTTTATGTATTCCCTGTATAATCTGGTTGAAGATAACCGATTGGATAATAATTCAGTCGGCGTCTTCCTGATGTATAGCGATAGCGTAATCATACGCAAAAACCATATCTCCCGCGCGATCGGGTCTACTGGTATGGGCGTTGGGATGAAAGAAACCAGTGACGTGACGATAGAGGATAACGCGATCATCTATTGTGCCATCGGAATCTACCTTGATGTTTCTCCCTATCAACCGGGAACGACCAACAAGATCCGTAACAATCGTCTGGCTTTTAACAGTATCGGGATAAAGTTTCACAATGACTGGACCGGTAATCTGATTGAGGACAACCAGTTGAAAAGCAATTATGTTCAGGTGTCAGTCAATGCCGGGGCCAGCGCTCAACGTAACGGCTGGGATGGGAATTTTTGGGACGACTACCGCGGATTTGATCAAAACGGTGACGGTATCGGGGATAGCCCACATGAATTGAAGGTCTATGCTGATCGAATTTGGATGGATGTTCCGGTGGCTTCTTTCTTTAAGAGTTCGGCAGTATTGAGCCTGCTTGATTTTCTGGAACGCCTTGCCCCTTTCTCTGAACCTGTTGTTTTGTTAAATGATCCTCGTCCCAAACTCACGGCCGAAACGGTGGTCGCGCGGGCAGAGACGAGTGAGAGAAAAGCAACAAAAGATGATCCGCCATTCAAGTATGATCCGTTTGGGTTGTCGAAGCGGGTGCCGAAGTATTTAAACAACGCAGATATTAAGAAATAAACGGGAATTTAATGTCTAGTACTCCTTCAACAAAAGGCAAAGTGACCGTTCGCCAGCTTCGTGAGCGGCGCCGAATTTTGCGCTCATTCGGTACAGGAATTGTGTTGGTCGGGGCGGCCATGCTTGGCTTTTTTCCAGTGGTCAAAAAATGGGTCGAGCGCCTCCGGCCCCCCGGAGCGATAGGGGAGAAAGATTTCCTCGCCGCCTGTATCAAGTGCGGCCAGTGTGTTCAGGTCTGCCCGGTCAAGGCAATCAAGCTGGGTGATCTCGACGAAGGCTTTGGTGTCGGTGTGCCCTATATTGATGCCCGTTCACAGGCCTGCGATTTTTCATGTGACGCTGTTCAGTGTGTGCTGTCCTGCCCAACCGAAGCGTTGTCTCACAAAACCGATGTCAAGGAACAGGTGCGCATGGGGATCGCCCGCTTGTCCCGCCCCAAAGCCTGCCTTGCGAAACAAGGTAAGGGTTTCAAAGGCACGGCACGCGGCGCCGACTTTAAGGGTTTGCATCGTTACATGCATGTTGACCGCTGGACGCCAATTCCGATGGCTGAGTACACCTATGATGAAGATTTATGTAATCTATGTGTTCAGGAATGCCCGATTGACGGGGCGATTACCATAGAACGCGAAAATTTTAATCCAGAAAAAATCCTCGGCACCCCGCTTGTGTTTGATAAGTGTGTCGGGTGTGGCATGTGTGAAATGGTTTGTCCTGTAGATCCACCGGCGATTGTTATCGATATTCGCAAAAGCTGGGGGGACGTATAATGAGCCTGTTCTCTTCTATTTTGGAAATGTTTGGTAAGGCGCCAGGCAAGAAGCCGGATGACAGCGCCTATTCTCCCGAGGCTTTCAAAATTCATGATACCAAGCGGGACCCGAAGGGCAAAAAAGAGCGCACGGATGCGATCCGCGCAGAACGTGATTTGAAGCGCAGTCACAAATGGCGTAACTGGCGTTGGTTCTCGATTATCATTGTCAATTTGTTGTTCGTATTATCGTACCAGCTTGATGTTCAATTGATTGAAGGATCGTTGTTGGCTTCACGGGTCATCGGATTTCATATGGCTGATCTGAATGCCTCTCTGCAGGTGATGATTGCCCACAAACAAATCCTGACCAACCTGGTAATCGGAACCATTACCGTGTTGATCATGTGGTGGTTGTTGGGAGGCCGCACGTTCTGCTCATGGGTCTGTCCCTATCACCTGTTATCGGAGATTGCGGAATATATTCACCTGAAACTGACCGCTGGTAAGCTGGTTCGCGATATGGCAATGCACCGGGGTTTGCGCTCTGTTCTATATGTTATCTTCGTGTTGTTGGCGCTCGTAACTGGTTACACCGTGTTTGAAGCGATTTCCCCGGTGGGTATTGTCAGCCGCGCCCTGATCTATGGTCCGGGTCTGGCTCTGATCTGGGTTCTGGCATTGCTTGCTTACGAAGTCTTTGTTACCCGTCGGGCCTGGTGTCGTTATATGTGTCCGATTGGCCTGACCTATGGCTTCGTTGGGATCACCTCGCCTGTACATGTTAAATATGATCTTGAGAATTGTCTGCATGAAGGGGATTGCCGCAGTATCTGTCTGGTCCCGCATGTGCTCGAGCCAACCAAGAAGGGTTTTGCGCTGGATACTCAAGTGACACTGGGAGCAGATTGCACCCGCTGTGGAATGTGTGTCGATGTCTGTCCGACAAAATCGCTGAGTTTTGATGTCAAAGGTTTGAACAAGTTATTATAAACCTGATCCGCCAAGTATATTGAGAGTAGAAGTATTTATGATTGAGTTTCAGTCGGTATCAAAAAAATTCCAGCGCCGGGCTGTCCTTGACGCAATTGATCTGTCACTGGACCAGGGCAGTCGGGTTGCCCTTGTCGGCTCTAACGGAGCCGGTAAAACGACGCTAATCCGCTGCCTGCTCGGGGAATATACTTGCGCCGGAACAGTGCGTGTCGATGGCCTTGATCCCCGGTCAAACCGTAGAGCTGTACTCGGCAGGGTCGGTTTTGTGCCGCAAATTCCCCCTCCCTTGAAAATCCCGGTCGGGGAACTGATTGGTTTTGCTGCCAAGGTCTGTGATACGGAACCGGCAAGAATCGAAGGTGTGGTGGAGCAGCTTGGTCTCGATATGGAGACGATCCGCAGGCAACCGTTCGTCAAGCTTTCCGGCGGGCAGAAACAAAAGCTGCTGATCGCCATAGCACTGGGTCGCGACACCGATATTTTGGTGATGGATGAACCAGCGGCCAACCTTGACCCGGAATCCCGTCAGGTATTCTTCCGCCTGCTGTCCCAACGCCCTGACGATACAATCATGCTGATGTCGAGCCATCGGATTGATGAGGTCGCCGCTCTGGTAAATCGAGTGATTGAGTTGGATCGGGGAAAAATCGTTCTCGATGACCACGTTGCTGACAATGTCGACCCATCGGCTATTCAGGATTGCAGCCTGACGCTTTCGCGCCACGAATCAGCGTTTGAGAAATCTCTGCGTGATTGGGGCTTTGGGTGTGCAGATGGGCCCGATAAATTGATCTGGAAGGGCCGGGTTGCCGGGCCGGATCGGTTGCGGTTTCTTGGAATGATCTCCAGATATGCGGGGCTGGTCCGACAATTGAACCTCAAGGAAGCCGGGGTGGGTGATGTGTAAATTGCATTTGACCCGCCGTCAGTCCTTAACCTTGATTGCGGCTGTTCCGCTTTTCCTCAGTGGATGTTTCGAAGATGGTAAAACAGGGCCGGTTGACATTAACTGGGACCGTGATAGCTGCACTCTGTGCAATATGTTGATCAGTGATCCCCGGTTTGCTGCTCAGGTCCGGGGCGGTCCCAAACGTAAAGTCTTCAAGTTTGATGACATTGGTTGTGCTATCAACTGGCTAAATGAACAGCCGTGGGCCGGCGAGACAGAGACTGAAATCTGGGTCGCAGATCAATCAAGCACGCGTCAAAACGTTATTTGGTTAAAAGCCCGCGACGCCCGATATTTGAGCGGAGAATTGTCCCCAATGAATTATGGCTTTGCGGCGTATGCGAACTCGTCTGACCCGGACAGTATCGACTTTGTCAAACTGACCCAGAACATCCTTGCCGATTCGCCAAATCATATTTGTAAAGTTCCGCACCGGAGTACGTCTTAATTATGTTCGCCTCACTTATTCAAACAGCTCGCCTTGATGTTGCGGAATCAATTCGTGCCAGATGGTTTTTAATTTATGCCCTGATCTTTGGCTCAGTGATGATCCTGCTGTTGACTTCCGGTCTGACGGAATCCCGCGTGATGGGCTTTACCGGGCTATCCAGGACCCTGACAACTTATATCCAGTTATGTATGGCAATCCTGCCGGTATTTATCCTGATCACCATGGTGCGCTCTGTCGCCGGGGATCGGGAAGCCGGAATCTTCGAGTATTTGCTGGCCCTGCCGGTATCGCTGGCCTCGTGGTATTGGGGTAAGCTGCTCGGGCGTTATCTGGTGGTCTTTGTTCCGGTTTTCATGTCGATGGTACTGGCGATTGTCTGGGCTTTAATAAAAGGATTCGGGGTGCCGTGGGGGGAATTTTTGTTCAGTACCGGACTGCTGATTTCGCTCGCCTGGTGCTTTCTCGGTCTCGGGATGTTGATCTCGACTCTGGCCCGCTCTTCAGATGTGGCGCAGGGAACAGCTTTCACCGTGTGGCTGATCCTGCTTCTGTTCCTCGACCTTGTATTGCTTGGGGCGATGATCAAGGAACAACTTCCGCATCAACTGGTGATCGGGATTGCCTTGCTCAACCCGATGCAGGTGTTTCGAACGGCGTCAATGCTGGTGTTTGATCCGTCTCTTATCCTGATGGGACCAGCAGCTCATATCATTCTTGATGCGTTTGGCCGGGTCGGGTTTCTGGTCTACGGTTTTGTTTATCCTGCGGTGTTCGGCACCGTCTGTGCTGTTTTCGGCTACTTGTCGTTTCGCCGGGGTGATCTGCCATGAGTAAGCGCGTTCGTCTGTTTGGCGGGCTGGTTATTGGGCTGGTCGGCATTTCGGTGTCACCTTCATCACCAAAAGCCGCTGATCTCTCCTACGGAGAAGAAATTTATGATACTTGCGCTCCCTGTCATGGTCCGTTCGGGCAAGGCGGGGGCGGCGGTCTGTATCCCCGATTGGCGGGAATGTCAGCCGATTATATAATCCGCCAGCTTGACAACTTTAAAACCCGGCAGCGGGAGAATATCCCGATGATCCCCTACACTGATGAGCGTGACCTGCCGGAAGATGATGTTGATGTTGTCGCGGAGTATCTGGAGTCAATCAAGCTGATGACCGAGATGCCTCCGGCAAATGGTGAGGTCGATGGTCTGATACGTCTGAAACAGGCCAAGCAGGTTTTGGCAATCCCCCGCCATCCCGGTAACGCCAAGGAAGGGGCGAAAATATACGCTGAGCTTTGTGTCAAATGTCATGGAGAAAAAGGTGAGGGGACAGTTAAGGGACCTCTCCTTGGCGGCCAGCATATTCCCTATCTGGCAAAGCAAATTCAGTCTTATATAGACGGGAAACGTCGTCACCTGAAATCCAAGCTGTATTTTAATCAACACAGCCCAGAAGAAATCAACAGCATACTGGCATATCTGTCTCTGCTGGATGACTAAGCTTAGCGGCCATAAATTTTCCGAGCCCGCGTTTCAAACCGGCTCAACAGGTTAGGTTGGATGGTGCTTTGAAAGGACTGGCTCAGATTGTTGGTGACTCTGGAGCGGAACTCTTCTTCAATCTCGAAGGTTGCCCGGCATCCTCCATCCGGGAGTGGGATAAAGCGCCAGATCACATGCAGTTTCTTGAACGGATGTTGGGTTGAGACAACTTCAATTCGCTCCGGCGGGTAAAAGGTTGCCGTGCTACGGAAGTGAACCCGGATTGGGCCAAAACCGTACAGGTTATCAACCAGCCAATGATCTGCGTTGCGTTCCAGAACCCTGATCCCTTTGCACAGGGGGATAAACTGGGGATAGGACTCGACATCTGCCGCGATCTCATAAAGCTCTTGCTGGCTATAATTGCTGAAATCCTTCGAGATCGAGTCATTATTCATTTCAGATGCTTACCACCAGAATGCTTTGCCTGTGATCAGGGCCAATAACCAGAGACAACCCAACATGTGCATGGCTAAAGTCTGCTCAATGGACTGGCGCAGTTTGCTGTCAATAGTGCCTGAGATTCCACCCGAGACTTTTAACGTCCCGAGCAACAGGGCCGCGGGGAATGCCAACCCCCAAACCGGGATCAACCCTTGCAGGTACATTGCGACAAATCCGGCAAACGCCGTTGTCTGCACCAGTATGTACATCACCTTGGCGCCGCTTGAGCCAAAACGAACAACCAGTGTTTTACGGTTTACCGCCGCATCGGCACTGGCATCGGGGACTTCATTGATAATCAGAATAGCCGCAACCCACATACTGACCGGCACAGAAACCATCAGGGCATCGTTGTCCAGAACGCCGGTTTGTAGCCAGACCGCTCCAGCAACTGGCAAGGTGCCAAAAGCAATGGCAACGGCAATTTCACCAAACCCTCTGGCGCTCAGGCTGAACGGGGGGGCAGAATAGAGGATCGCGAGACCAACTCCGACCAGTCCGAAGTAGATGATTTCTATTCCCTTATAACTTGTCAGCAGCAAACCAGCCGTGACACCGATTACCAGTAACAGAACGCCCCACCTGGCCATTTGGCTGTTACTCAGGACGCCGTTCTGGATAAAACGTGAGCCGCCTGTATAAGGAAACAATCGCTCTGTATTGCCGCCGTCATTACCATTCAAATCGTCAAACACATCGTTGAGCACGTTGGCTGCCGCATGGACAAATATCACGGCGACCAGTGCCAAGGCAAAAGCCGTAAGATCAAATGATCCAGCGCTGATCCATCCCCAACTGCTGCCAATCAAGAACGGCAGCACGGAGGCTGTAAAAAACTTCGGGCGGGTCGCCAGCCCATAACGTTGGGCGATTCGGGCGGGAGTGCTGCCACCTAATAAGGCAGGGGTCGGCTCAGTCATTTTTAATCATGCCTCTGTCTGGTTGATTCGCAGACAGAATAAGGGTTGGCCTGATGATCTACAAGTATCTCTGGTTATTTCCGTTGGAAATAACGGGTTTCCGGTCAGACTTCTTTCTCTATTTCAACCCTTGCACAGGGCATATAATCAGGCTGGTTTATTCATGATCCAGTCGTGGTCGGGATCATTCTGGAATTTCCATTCCCGGGTCGGGCCCGCCATGACGTTCAGATAATAGAGATCATAGCCATGAGGCGCACCCACCGGATGATATCCCTTCGGCACCATCACCACATCACCGTCTTCGACTGACATCGTTTCATCGAGTGAGCGATCATCGGTATAGACCCGCTGAAAAGCAAAGCCTTGCGACGGGTTCAGGCGGTGGTAATAGGTCTCTTCCAGATTGGACTGACGTGGTAAATCATCGGTGTCGTGTTTATGGGGCGGATAGCTTGACCAATTGCCACCCGGGGTAATCACCTCAACCACCAGCAGGCTATCCGCCTCTTCGGTATCGGGCAGGATATTACAGACATGGCGCACATTGGTGCCGACGCCGCGGGTTTCCCGTCCCATCTGATCGGGCGTAATCAAACGCGCAGGATGGAGGTTGCCTCTTCCCGGAGCGCTGCAAACGCCCAGCGTTAACTCCGTCTCTGCCACAACGGTATAGCCCGAACCCGTAGGGATATAGACAGCGTGTGGGGCCTTGTCCTCAAATACACTCTCCCGTCCACCGATACTGGCAAAATCCTGATCTCCTGTATTCACTGAACCCGTGCCGGTAACCATCACAAGACAGACTTCACGATCACCTGTGTCTTGTTGAAGGGACTGACCCGGCTTCAATTCATACAGATCAAATCCGACATATCCCCAATTGGCCGTTTCGGGCGTAATGTGTTGAACCCGCCCGTTTTGGTCAGGTGCGCTGCGTTTGCTGATTAATTTGCTCATACTGCCCTCTGTGTTAGCTGTGGCTGGCGGAGTTTACGCCAGGCCGATAACAAGGTTTGATAGTTCCTGGAAATTGTCTCGATGGCTTCATCGTCATTGATTTTGCTGTTAAACCAAGCCTCCGCTGCATCATGAAACAGAGTACGCCCCACAGCAAACCCTTTACAGATTGGTGCCGCCGCGCCCAGTTTGAAATCGGCAATCAAATCTTCGAGGGGAGCATTCAGGCCGAGCATCAGCACCCCTCTGCAATAAGGGTCATGCTCATTAATGACGCGGGTAATTTCAGCCCAACCTTGAGCGGTTCTGGCAGGTGGTAGCTTCCACCAATCCGGTTTGATGTCCTGTTGGTAGAACTCAACCATCGCCCGGACCAGCGCCTCATCCGGATCCCCTCCTTTGGCCGGTGGGATCACTTCCAGCAACAATTCATGGCGGGTCGAAATACAAGCCTGATACAAGGAGGACACTGTTTTGATTTGTTCGGCTTTCAGGGCGGCTTCATCTTCCGGATGATAGCTCACCAGACATTTGGCGACGTGAGAACGGGGCCAGTCATGCAGAATGGCTGCGATGTTATCCCCGCCTTCAAATTCCAGCGGGCGAGAACCGGGCAGTTCAACCGGACGCGCTGTCCACCAGTCGCCGCCGGTGATATCGGCCAAGGCATCAAATCCATATTTGTCATCAATCAGCACACCGGGATTGTCCTCTGTCAAGATCGCCTGTTGGGCGGCCGCTGCGATAATTTTCTTAAACCTGGAAATATCTCCGGAGTCCTTATCTGTCTTTTCAGCGAGCACTTCAAACTGAGAGCGATGATCAAATGCCAAAGCACAGACTTCCGGCCACTCTCTCCAGCGGTTGGTTGCCCGGTGAATGTGGTTGAGGCGTTGATCTTCGCGCAGTCGCATGGTCGGGCTTCCGTTCTCCAGGAAATCAACCAACTCATCCCAACTGGGGATTTCCGGTGAACAGGCATGGCGCGATACAACGATCGCTCCGCAGGCGTTGCCATAGGTGCAGCAGGTTTCCAACGATTCACCCTTGATCCAACCGCGCAGGAAACCGCTCATGAAACCATCTCCGGCGCCAAGCGTATTGTAGACTTCGATTTCCTTCCCCTTGACCCATATCCCGTCATCCAGACTATCAGGGATAGCATCCGGGAAGACGACGCAGCCCATCGGCCCGCGTTTGACAACGATGGCCCCGTCGCTCAGCGCGCGGATCGCCTTAACCGCTTCAATGGTATCGGTGGAGCCACCGGCAACGTGGATTTCTTCTTCTGTGCCGATGATCAGGTCGCAGTCAACGACGATGCTTTGCACGTGTTTGGTCGCACTGTCCGATTCGATGAACCGGTTTTCTCCGTCACCGTGTGACGTCAACCCCCACACAACCGGTCGGTAATCAATATCAAGGATCACCTTGGTGCCCGCCTGTTTGGCGTAACGAATGACGGTTCGGCTGGCTTCTTCGACACCCGGTTTAGAGAAGTGAGTGCCGGTCAGAACCACTGCCCTGGATGAAGCGATAAACTCAGGTGAGATATGCTCGCCGCGAATTCCCATATCGGCGCAGTCTTCCCGATAGAAGATATGCGGGAACGTATGCATGTCGCGAATGCCCAGAATTACCAATGCTGTTAATCGGTCCGGGTCGGTGGAAACATGGCTGACATCAACCCCTTCCTCAACCAATGTCTGACGAATGAAGCGCCCCATCTGCTCATCACCAACCCGGGTGATCAGGGAACTTTTCAAACCAAGGCGAGATGTGCCGACGGCAATGTTTGTGGCGCAGCCCCCGATATACTTCGAGAATGACTGCATGTCTTCAAGTGGGCCTCCGACCTGATCTCCATAAAGATCAACGCTGGAACGTCCCAGGCAAATGACATCAAGTTCTCTATTATCCATTTTCTTTCCTGTTTTCAGATGGGCTCTAATTCGGCCCGAGTTCCGGTTGATGATTGATTTTCAGATATATTCTGCCCCAAGCTGACCACCAGACTTTGCGCCAGGCAAAGGGGGGCAACCAGTGTTCGGAAAGCCTGGTCCTGAGAGTCGGAAATTTCGAAACTGACTGCGCCGGGTTCGGCAAGGGGGCTTAAAGGGCTGTCGGTTATTGATATAATCTTGACGCCTCGCTCTGCCAAGGCCAAGACCATGCCACTGACGACGGGGGAGTAGGGGGCGAAACTGATGGCAATCACGGCATCTTGGGGTCCGGCTTTGCTCAATTGATAATCTAGCATTCCCCCGGCACCATCAGCGAGGAAGCATCGAATTTCAAGCCGGCACAGGGCATAATGTAAATAATGGGCTACGGCGAAGGAGCGCCCCTGGGCAAACAGGTAAATATCACGTGCCCCACTCAGAATACCGGCAGCGTGTTCAAGTTTTTCAGCCGGGGTGTTAAGGCGAAGTTGATCGAGTGAATCGATGCTGGATTCACAAAACTCATTCAACACTCCCGCCGATCCACCGGGACCCTCATTTCGAAACGTTTTGATCCGTTCCCGGTAACTGGAGGTGTCCTCCATCAAGCGATTACGACAAATCTGTTGCAGATCACTGAAACCTTCATAACCAATGGCTTTGGCGAACCGGATGATTGTCGAGGGCTGTACATCCGCACGCTGAGCAACCGTGGTTACGGTCTCCAGAGCCAGCACATCAGAGTTGTCCAGAGCAAAACGTCCGAACTTTTTCAGTTGCCGGGGCAAGCTGTTGTACTGGGCTGCAATGACAGCCTTCAGATCGTTATATGTCGCTGGCATGTGGCTCACAATTTTATCCAATCATCGATCCACTGTGCGGGAATAAATCGCATATGAACAGAATTTTCTATTTTTCGCAATAA
>Ga0316189_10004011_pt1 | contig 14224 bp, 11 predicted proteins | sample LowCovwburrow_MG_FD_204930 | JGI IMG/M metagenome (GOLD analysis project Ga0316189, IMG submission 204930) | Coastal sediment microbial communities from Maine, United States - Lowes Cove worm burrow | ecosystem: Environmental > Aquatic > Marine > Coastal > Sediment | place: USA: Maine...
CAACAGCTTAGGCACTGGTGCCAATCTCAATTTAACAACACTCTCGGTTGGTTCTCATTCTATTACCGCCAGCATCACCGATAGTGATAATGAAACAGTGACAACAGACATAACGATTTCTGTGGTGGCGCCTAATGTGGCTCCAACTATTACAATTACTGCCCCTTCCGACGGAAGCAGTATCACCGAAGGTGATGACATTAACTTCACAGCTAGCGCCAGCGATACTGAAGACGGAGACCTTAGTGGTAGTATCACTTGGTGGTCTTCCAATGTGGATAATAGCCTGGGTTCTGGCGCTATTCTCAGTGTATCAACACTCGGCGTTGGTTCTCACATTATTACTGCAATAGTCACTGATAGCGATAATGCCCAAACAACTGCTGAAATTACACTCACGGTTGATGAAATAATTACCGGCATCATCAATGAACCGGTAGCATCATCAATTGAAGTTTACCCAAACCCTATCACCAACGATGAAATTACCGTCAGTTTAAAAGGGGATTTTAATTCATTGAAAAATGTTCGAATATTTGATAGTGTAGGCAAGTTTCAAAAGCAAATGATCATTCAGAACAACCCCTCGACATTCATGATATCTCTAAATGGCTTTTCTAAAGGGCTATTTTTCATACATTTTGAGTTCGAAGATCAGAGGATTGTCAAAAGGATTATTAAGATGTAGTGGTTCTCATTTACACATTCTATCTTTCTGATAAACACATGAAAAATATCATCTCTGCGCTTCTTGTTATATTTTCTCTAAGTGTATTTGGTCAAAAAACTAGATGCCAAAAAATTACAGTGGAACCATACATGTCATTTCAATTCTATGAGCATTTTAATCGCCTGGTGCTCAATGCAAGTGATCCAAATGTGGAATTTATTAGTGGCTTTGATTTCAAATGGTCTTATAAATATAAATTGAAGGTTAAAGTGGAAGAATTCGAGGAGGCCTTATCTGATGGTTCGCGATTTAATTACTCATTGGTCAAAGGAATTAAAAAAGAAAAAGTAACCGATCCTTATGAATTCAAGCTCTTCCTTACCAGCAAACCTTACCCATTTGAGACAGATGAGACGGTAAGCAATTTCAAATATGTCAACGACAGCACTTATCAATATTTCGATAAAATCGATATCGAAGTTCCGTCAGAATTGAAAAGTGAATTTGAAAAGATTAGATCCGGAGAAATGAGTAAAAACGGCAACCTCAGATTTGTAGGTGAGAACAAAGCCATACTATTGAGATTCGATTAGCGGTTCAAAGAAATTTTTGATAATGAAGTACAATCAATTCTGTGCTTGATTGCGGCTTTTGGATCAGTTAATTATCTTCCCAAGGATTTCCAACTTTAATGAGGGTTTCAACCCTTAAGAATAGAATGAAAAATCTCCGACAACTATTGCCATTGATCGCAGTTATTTTCTTAATTGCCTGTTCTCAAACACCCCCGCCAGCGGCCCACGGCCCTTTGCCTGCACCCCGACAATTGGCCTGGCATGAGACAGAATTTTACGCTTTCGTCCATTTCAATATGAATACTTTTACCGATATGGAATGGGGCCTCGGCGGCGAATCTCCTGAGTTGTTCAACCCAACAGAACTAGATTGCCGGCAGTGGGCCAAAGTATGCAAAGATGCCGGGATGAAAGGAATCATCATCACGGCCAAACACCACGACGGATTTTGTTTGTGGCCCTCAGAATATACAGAGCACTCAGTTAAAAATTCACCCTGGAAGGACGGAAAAGGTGATGTGATTAGGGAGCTGTCAGAAGCATGCAAGGAGTACGGGCTCAAAATGGGCATCTACCTATCCCCCTGGGACCGAAACCATGCCCAATACGGCACTCTGGAGTACATCACTTATTTCAGGAATCAACTTAGAGAACTGCTCACTAACTATGGTGATGTTTTCGAAGTTTGGTTTGATGGTGCCAATGGTGGGGACGGTTATTATGGCGGTGCCAATGAAACCAGAAAAGTTGACAGAAAAAACTATTACGACTGGGACAATACCCACAAGATCATCAGAGAATTTCAGCCAAACGCTGTGATTTTCAGTGATGCAGGGCCCGGTGTCCGTTGGGTTGGAAATGAAGAAGGATGGGCTAATCCTACTAATTGGAGCACAATAAGAAGAGATGAATTTTACCCTGGCTCCCCGAATTATAAGGACCTACGATCCGGCCATCAGGATGGAACACATTGGGTTCCTGCTGAATGTGATGTATCGATCCGACCAGGGTGGTACTATCACGAATACGAGGACCATAAAGTGAAATCGCTGGCCCACCTCCGTGACATCTACTATAAATCCATTGGCAGGAATGCTTCATTTTTACTCAATTTTCCGGTTGACCGCCGGGGATTGATTCATGAAAATGATGTCGAACAATTGCAAAAGCTCGCTGCCACCATAAAAGAAGACTTTGCCGATGACCTGGCTCAGCAAGTTGAAATTTCAGCCACAAACGTTCGAGGCAATAACAAGGAATTTGATGGTTCAAAGACAATTGACAACAACCCAGAGACTTATTGGGCAACTGATGATGGTGTTATTTCAGCTTCAATGACGCTTGATTTTGGCAAAGAAACAGCATTCAACCGTTTCCTGGCTCAGGAATACATTCCGTTGGGACAACGTGTAAAAAAGTTTACCCTTGAAGCACTGATAAATGACAACTGGGAAGAAATAGCCTCAGAAACCACCATCGGGAATAAGCGCATTCTTCGTCTTCCAGATACGAAGGCAACGAAGCTCCGGCTGAATATTGTCGACGCAAAAGCCTGCCCGACAATTTCCAATATTGGAGTTTATTACGCACCAAGATTAGTGGTGCCTCCGGTAATTGCAAGAAATAAATCCGGAGAAGTGACCATCAGTGCACCAGATGAAGGCACTCAGATTTTTTATACCATTGACGGAAGTGAAGCAACAAATCAATCCACGCTTTATCAAGGAGGAATCGAAGCTTTAGCGCCAACTCAAATCAAAGCGATTTCTTACGATCCTGATCGTCAAAAAACAAGTGAAACGGCATTAGTCAGTTTCGATGTCAGTAAGACAAAATGGAGCGTGGTGAAGGTGAGCAGTGGCGACCTCAGCAAGGCAGTAGCAGCAATCGATGATGACCCACAGACATTTTGGGAAACTGACGAGAGTCAAAAGCTACCCCAAGAAATTGTCATTGATTTGGGCGAGTCTTTATTGCTCCGGGGATTAACCTACCTCCCTACCCAAAAGCGATGGCAGTCGGGAATAATCACAAATTATGAGGTTTACATCAGCGAGGATGGCCGAAACTGGGGTGGGTCTGTGTCAACTGGCGAATTCAGCAATATTTGGAACAACCCAATTGAGCAACGCATCACTTTCAATGAGAAAAATGGCCGGTATATTAAGCTTAATGCTTTGAAGTCAGCTGATGATCAGGAGACAGCATCGTTTGGAGAAGTTGGGGTGATAACGAGGTAAACCATATCGTTAGTTTTGATTTCCACACTTTCATATGGACAAAATCATTTAGGGTCAAGACTCATAATGTAATCATAGCTTTCATCTAAATACTGTGCTACATTATCCAAATTTTCAAGCACCTTTTCAGGGATCAGAACATAACCGTGCATTATGGAATTGTATGATTTGTAAATGGATGAATCAAATTCTAATATGTATTTCTTTTGGACTTCTTTTGAAAATCGAATTCCTATTTCTCTCCCCCCCCTGGTCTTAGCGTCTCGCTTAGACTGTTGACTGGGGAAGAACATGATTGGACAGTAAAAATGGCAAGGTCATAGCGAGACGCTATGACCAGTTTTTAGGTTTTATTAACTCACTAAACCGCAATCAGCGGAACCTTCACAAAAGACTCATTATAAGCCTTCACCTGAAAAAATGGTTGGCTGGTAAAGTATGAATAGGTTTCACGGAGGCTTTCACTTTTTTTCCGGCTCAATTCATCAATCATTAACCGCTCATTCAGCTTATTCTTGATCACAAGGTAGTTGTCTTCTTCTTCAACTGAGCAGGAAATATGCAAAGCCTGGGAATCCGAAATGATCGTATTGTTCACAATATCTTCAACAATCGCAGAAAGGGTTCCGGTTACCAGGTGCTTTTCTTCGGACTCTTTCGCAACATCAGTAGACACAGTTATCTTTCCATTAAACCGTCCATTGAAAAGATAAATCAAATCATTGACCGAATCGATTTCCGCCTTCAGTGGCGAAAGCTCATTGTGCTTGTTCTGCAAAATGTATCGATAAATTGATGAGAGGTGAAACACAAACTTTTCCGCTTCCCTTCCTTTTTTATGCAGAAGTGTAATCAATGTTTCCAGGCAGGAATAGAGAAACCTGGGATTGATGTCGCTATTAAAAGACTGAATCTGGAGTTCCAGGTTTTTTCGTAATGTATTCTCTTTTTTGAGCAGCGACTCGTTTTTGATATTCAAAAAATATACCCCGAAAAAAATCATATCATAAAGGATGGCGGTCACTGCAAAAATGGAGTTGAATGTAATCAACTCAGTATCAAAAGTGCCGAAGCTATAACCCACGAATTCGATAAAATAAATTGAAAGTGCACCCGAGATAATCACCATTGGTACTACAATTGAAATAATCAGTTGACTGGTGATCCAAAGCCAGACCTTTTCGCGAAAGGTTTCAAACTTCTGCAATTGGGTTACTTCCAACCTGATCGATTCAAAGAAGAGATAAGACAACCCCACGCTAACCCACATTTCCTGGTTGAAAAAATTTTCCCTTAGTTGGCCGATACTGTCAAACACCAGCAAAACGATCAAATAGACCATCATTCCGTAAAAAACGGGCCAGACGATGCGAAACAGGACGTTATTGAAAAAGACCTTCTTCATGCTGCCGGAATTAATGGGAGTTTGACCACAAATTGATGATTGTCATTGATCGTGATAGGCTTATCCGTGAAATATTTATAGCGTTTTTGGATATTATCAAGGCCAACTTTAAATGAAGTCACTTCATCAGCAGCTCCCTCAATCTTGTCGTTCGTCACATTGATGAACCCTCCCTTGTCCATATTGATGTCAATTTCCAATGGATGCTCTTCGGTCATCTCATTGTGTTTTACTGCATTTTCAATCAATATCTGCAGGGTTAAGGGTGGTATTACCGTTTCGAGAATTTCATCCGACAGGTCGAAATTGATCTTCATTGCATCGCCAAATCTCACCTTAAGTAAAAATTGGTAAGCCTTCACAAAATCGACCTCTTTGGCCAGGGTAACTAATTTTTTCTCTTTGGAATCCAGGATGTACTGGTAGGTTTGAACCAGCCTGCGAATGAAGGTCTCAGCAAATTCAGCGTTCTTGTCAACCAGCGATGAAATGGTGTTCAGACAATTGAACAGATAGTGAGGACTAAGCTGAGTTTTCAAAGCTTCAAACTGAAGTTCCATGTGCTCTCGTTCCAGTTTCACTGATTCAATTTGGCCGACCGCATATTCATTGTAGGAGTAAAATGTGAAATCAATAATATTGAGAATGAAAAGTGCGAAAAAAAGAAGAATCCCCAATTTGATTACGCTATCAACATGAAGCGATAAAAATTCCGGCAGGGAAGATTCAGAAAAGAGGTCGAGGTAGAGGAAAGTCATAGCAGAAATAACTGCCACTCCTGCAATTGCATTCAGCAGCAGGCCCAGGACAAACCGGGCAGTAAAATATCGCTTCCATTCAAGAATTTTCCCCCAAATGCGATTGAGATGAATATGTAAAAACCCATAGATATTAGCGATCAGAATACTGAATACAATGGGAGTATGATCTGTCGTGGGATCGGGAATGAGCCCCGATTCACCATAATGCAGATGGGTATAAGCCAGGGCACCGATGAAAGATAAAAGCAGAATTCGAATAGTTGATCTCATCTGTTTCTAAGACTATTTATTTAATCAAAAGGATGCACGCTTTCAACTAAAAAACTTTCTCCATCACTGCACGATATCCTGATGTGGAGTCCAATGATTTGGCAACCTCTTTGTAAACTTCTCTTACTTCTTTGCTATCCTCAGTGATCCAATCCGATACTGCCAACATCACATCTACCCTGGTTGAACTGGATGAAATTCCTTCCGAGGTTTCCAGTACGCCGATTAATCCGCTGTCATCCAACTCACCACTTTCAACAAGCTCGGTAAGTACGTATCCTTGTTCACTGCTACTACTGATATTCTCTACAGCCTGAAAGAACTGGTTCATGATTTCGGGGTCATTTTCGAGGAAAGGGATGGCCCTCCTCAAAACAGCGCCTCTTTCTGAGCTGGAAGAAATCCGGTCGACTGTCTCAAGCAATTGGGTCATATACTTTCCCCTGACAGAAGCTTCATCCAGAATTGACCTGAGAACTGAGCCCATCTCCGAGCTACTTGATATATTTCCCACTGTTCTGAAAAATTGATCCAAAGACTGCTCCTTTCCTTCTACCTGGGCCATGGCCGTCCTCAAAACTGCCCCTCGTTCTGAACTAGACGAAATAAGATCCACGCTTTCAAAAAGTCTTTCGAGAACGTCTTCTGACAAATCGTGTAGTTTCAGCAGGTCACGCAGAACGCTACCCTGCTCTGAGCTGCTGGAAATCTGATCAACAGCATCGAAATAGGCTCGAGCTACTTCGGGGTCATTAACATACCCCTCATTAAAATCCCTGAGGACAGCTCCACGCTCAGAACTGGATGAAATATTAGATGTGGCGTCCAGCAATAAAGCCATCACTGGTGGAGTAAGGTTGTTTTTTCTTAAGACTTGACGCAACGTGTATCCTTGTTCGGAGCTCGAAGAAACCCGGCCAATGCCCCTGAAAAAATCTTCGGCACTTTCCTCGCTGGCCAGGAATTTATGACTGTACTTTCTATAGATATCCCCTTGCTGACTACTCGAGGATATCTCGCTGGATATCTCCCTGGCGATTTTTGAAAGGTCACGACCATTAAGCCCGTTTTTCTCCAGAAGGAGGCCAAAGTATTTGCCTTTTACGCTGCTGCCTGAAAGCTCCTCAATCTCATCAAGAACTCCCTCAACACCATCAGCTTTGAAAAATCGGTTTACCCGGTCTTCCGCGGCAATTCCAGTCGACCTAACGACCTCCGGCAGTATATCCCTCAACCATCGACGACCTTCCGTTTCAAATTCCATTTCAATCCGGTTGTCATAATAATATTTGCTGAGGTTGCCATCATGGTCGCTTTCGATCAATACTTCTTTTTTATTGCCAAATGTGGTCTTGCGAATGCGTAGATAGCCTCCCGAAGAGATCGATTTTACATTTTCATCATCGTTTGTAAGCGCAATTTTTCCCCTTGATTTCACATCAAGGCTTTGCAATGTGTTGAAAAATTTGATCGAGACCTTGTGATCAATCTCATCACTCTCAGAGGCAACCTCGCCCTGTCGGGCAATCAGTGATGTAGCAAAAATAAACTGAAGAAAAATCACTAGTGTTGCCATTTTAATAGTTGTTGTTTTCATAGCCCTTTTATTTTGAGTTTTTGACTATACAAAACTCCATACAAAAGGGTTGATAGAAAATCCGAATGCAATCAACTGTTAATCTAATGCATTCAATCGTTTAAAAGATGTAGTATTTCCATATTTTTTGAGGCGCCATTAATTGGCAATTAATGTCTCATTATGGCTTAAATTCACCCTCCACAAACTGAAAATGCAAATTCCGAGAGGCAATAATCAATTGATCCGATTCCGAAAGATTAGTATTTGTTTGATATTTGAATTTTGTAATTTGTGATTTGCCTAAAGAAGATTGAAAATTCCCCAAACTAAGAAACAAACAAATGAAACATCTGACCATCTATTTACTTGCCCTTTTATTAGTTTATGGCTGCCAGCCAAAAAAGGAAGCCATTGATACAACTAATTCTGTTGAAATCGAATTAGATGAAAATGCTGCTGCGGAAGGGTTTGATCTCGAAAATTCGGATCCTACAGCCATCAAAATTGCTGATGATGTGATGACAGCAATGGGAGGGAGAAAGAACTGGGATGCAACCCGATATATCAGTTGGAATTTCTTTGATGCAAGAAAATTATACTGGGACAAAATGACAGGAGACGTTCGCATCAAATATCTGAAAGAAGACATGGAGGCGATCGTGAACATAAACTCAGGGGAAGGAATGGTGAAACGAAATGGAGAGGAGCTGACAAACGTTGATTCACTTCAAAAATATTTAACAAATGCAAAAAGTGTCTGGATAAATGATTCGTACTGGCTGGTGATGCCTTTCAAGTTAAAAGACAGCGGGGTGACTTTGCGATACATCGACGTTGACACAACAATGGACGGCAGGGAAGCTTATTTGCTTGATCTTAAATTTGCAAATGTGGGGGATACTCCACAGAACTATTATCAGGTTTGGGTTGACACCGAAACAAAGTTTGTCTCTCAGTGGGCATTTTATAGAGAAGTAGCCCAGCCTGAACCTAATTTTGTAATGCCCTGGATGGATTATAAAGATTTTGGCGGAATTAAACTTTCGGGAAACCGCGGTGAAAGACAGCTAACGGAAATTCAGGTACATGAGTCACTGCCTGAAACTTTATTCAAGGGTTTTTCGCCTATCAATATATAAGTGTTTATAAGTTTGGTCTGATTTTGGTTAAAGGGTGGTAGAAATAAATATGAAAATGATGATGAACAAGATATTAAGTAGCCTGATTTTGATTGGGCTGGCTTTTCAACTGGTAGCAAGTGATGTAACCATTAAAAGCAAGAATCTCGACAATTCTCAAAATGACGCCGGAAGCACCAATTTCTACTTTACACCTGACAAATTGTTGATTGAAAATAAATTCAAGAGTGACAATAGTTCATTGATTTTCGATTCGGGCAAAAAGGAGTTTGTCTTCATCGATCATACAAGAAAGGAGTTTTATCAGGTTACGGAGGGTGAGTTGAAGCAATTCATAGGACAATTAAGGCAAATGGTTCCAATGATGAAAGCCCTGATGGCTAACCTACCTCCAGATCAGCAAGAAAAGTTGAAAAAACAATTAGGCCCTATTCTTGGTGAGCAACAACCAGCCACTACTTTTAGCAAAACCGCAAGCAATGTAAAAGTAATGAAGTGGTCAACCGACCAATACGAAGCGGCTCAGGGCAATGAAAAGATCGCAGACATGTTCCTTGCTTCCTACAGTAATCTTGGCGTCAACAAAAGTGACTTTCAGAGTTTTGAGGCCATGAAAAGGGTTTTTGGGGAAATCATCGGGGAATTTGCCGGTGTGCTACCTTTGGGGCCTTCAATAGCAGGATTGGCCTCCAACCTGGACGAAAATCCTGCTTTTGATACTGGTGTTCCGGTAAGGTCAGTCACTTATAAGAATGGTACTCAGTCAGGGGAAAACCTGGTGCAAAGTGTTTCAAAAGGAGGTATCAATAGCAGTATGTTTGCCATTCCATCAGGATATGCAAGAAAGAAGCTGGAGATGCCGAAAATGAGGTAAACCAAGTTCAATTTGTCGAAGAGTTACAAAAGTCCCATTGGGATGACCTATTGGTAACACTAAGACCAATTGTTAAGAATGAAGTCCCTTCGGGACGATATCGTTTAAATTATCAGGAGAATCATATTTAAAAGTAAGGATGCAAATTAAAGCGCCAATCTTGTTAACTTTGATTTGAGTGCCCAAGTGAAATTATGCTAAGAAAAACCTATTTTGAAGAGAAGCCACTACCTCGCAGGGTCGCTGAGCTGTTGCAACAGAGCAGTGAGTCTTATGACCTGGAAAGGATTGCGAAACTGACTGACAGCACTGTAGAAGATATCAAGCCAATCATTGAAAAATATTTGGATGCCGGTGTCATTGCAAATATTGGAACTGAGGATAGCCCACAATATACGGTTTCATCAATGGGTAAAGGAATTGCCAAAAAATGAATGGTTTGATTGACATTGGCAATCTTCCTATTGGTAACTATCTAATTACATTTTTTGCAGCATACGCCATTTCCCTGGTGCAACTCTCAAGTAAAAACTTTCCCGGAGATGACCTATCGATACTTGTTAGGTTGGGCGCTTTTCAGGCCTATGGCTTGCTATTCGGGCTAATAGCTTCATTTCTCTACTGGGGTCTATGTTCCAATGGTATTCTGTCTACAGGCTGGAATTTTGAAAGTGTCCTAGGCTCTTTAGCAGTAGGCATTTCCATAAATGGAATAACATCATTCTCATTCTTAAAAGGTAAAGACAAAGATTTCGGGTTGCAACCAGTGCTTGATTTGTTCGTCAAATTCCTCGAGCCTTACATTAAAATCACTTTTGAGAAAAACTACGAACAAAAAACACTGAGGGTCGTTCACGATGCCAATGAAAATGAATTCAAGGACATTAATAAAGAGATCCTGATTGATGAACTTTTGAATTCAGTGATTAGAAGTAAAATAACTGAGATAGACAAAATATCAATCAGTGAATCAGCGTATGCACTACCGACCAAGATTGATGCACTTTTCTACATTTACGATGAATTTGACCTTCAGCCTATCATATTTTTAAGGGACAGGATTAGAAACAGGGCTAAGGGGAAGAAAGAAGGATGAGCCTGCCAGCAACAGATCATATTAAGACTTGAACATTTATTCTGTATTTCTGAAAAGTGAGATCGGCATTCTTAAAATTGTCGCTGATGATTTAAATCTTTTGGAGGTGATTTTCTTAGATGAACAAGACGGAAACCCATCTCCAAATGAAGTAACAGACCTAGCCGTAAGTCAGCTATCAGAATATTTCCAGGGCAAACGAAAGGAATTTGATTTGCCACTAGGGCCTCAAGGGACAGAATTTCAACAAAAGGTCTGGAAGGAGTTAACCAAAATTCCCTTTGGAACGAGTCTATCATATCTGGATATGGCTCACCGCCTTGGCGACCCAAAAGCCATCAGGGCTGCAGCATCAGCCAATGGCAAAAATCCAATCTCCATTATTATTCCCTGCCATCGGGTTATCGGCAGCGATGGCTCATTAACTGGCTACGCCGGTGGCCTTCACCGAAAGGAATGGCTGCTACGACATGAAAACCATCCGATTTATGGGAGCGAACAATTGGAAATGTTTTAGGGTGAAGATGTTTTAGGGTTGGCCTTGATTGTTTTCTTTTCTTGCATGACAGATGGTTTTTCCTTACTGAAATATTTCCAATAGAATATCCACATATAGGCATGTAAGGCCACGATTAATGCTATGTAATACCATTCCATTTAGTTAAATTAAAATTACAAAAAAGCGACTTCAAAGACTTGGGCTACCCCTAAACAGCCTTCCGACCATTTTTCTGATTTTGATTCATCACACCATTTATCACTAAATATCTTCCATAACGTCCCATTAACTGTTAATTTGCTTGTATTCTAACTCACATTAAAAACTCAAAAAATGAAAAACTCAAAATTATGGCTATCGCTAATCCTTGCGCTCATTTTTACGAGCGCTTTCGCACAGGAGGAAGAATTCACCTTTGATCTTTCCCAAATCGAGATCAAACACAAAAAATTCACTCTTGACAATGGACTCACATTACTAGTTCACGAAGACAAGAAGGCGCCAATCGTGGCGGTCAACGTCTGGTACCATGTCGGTTCAAAAAATGAGCCTTTCGGCCGAACTGGCTTTGCCCATTTGTTTGAACATTTGATGTTTAATGGATCTGAAAATTTCAACACCGATTATTTCCAGGCCATGGAAAGAATTGGGGCAACAACTTTAAATGGCACAACCAATTTAGACCGCACCAATTACTTCCAAAATGTACCAAAGTCAGCCCTGGATATCGCCCTCTGGATGGAGTCTGACAGAATGGGTCATTTTCAAGGCGCCATATCGCAAGAACGGCTGGACGAACAAAGAGGCGTGGTTCAAAACGAAAAACGACAGGGCGAAAACCAACCTTATGGTAAATTCTTTAACCTGGTTACAAAGGCTTGTTTCCCAAGTGGTCACCCCTATAGCCACACGGTCATCGGCTCAATGGAAGACCTTAATGCTGCATCACTCGATGACGTAAAAGGCTGGTTCGGTGATTATTATGGCCCCGCCAATGCGGTCTTGGTAATTGCCGGAGACGTGGACGCGGACGAGATATATGAAAAAGTAAACGCCAACTTTGGCAATATCCCCTCCGGCCCACCTGTAACCCACATGCATAAAAATATTGCGAAGCGAAAAGGTACAATTCGTGAAGTGCAGCAAGACAGGGTGCCCCAATCGAGGATCTACATGATCTGGAACGTACCTGAGTGGGGCAATACAGAAGCAGTTCAACTGGATTTCGTGGCCAGTACTTTGGCTGATGGCAAGAACTCCCGATTATTTAAGCGACTGGTGTATGACGAACAGATAGCTACTGATATTGAAGCTTATAACTGGGAAAATGAGTTGGCAGGAATCTTTGTGATCGAGGCCAATGTGAAACCGGGCATCCCTAATGAAGTAGTAGAAAAAGCTGTTCAGGAGGAACTCAACAAGTTGATTGCCGAAGGCCCGACAGCCAAGGAGATGAAACGCATCAAAACACAGTACTTTGCCAGTTTTATCCGAGGAACTGAGACGATTGGAGGATTTGGAGGCAAATCGGATATCCTGGCGCAAAACCAGGTCTATACTGGCAACTCAGACTTTTACCTGACCAGGCTTCAAATCACCAGGGATGCAAAAATTGCTGATGTAAAAGCAGTGTCCAAAAAATGGCTCACTGATGGTGTCTATATTTTGCACATCAATCCTTTCCCGGAATACATCACCACAGGAAAAGATGTTGATCGGGCCAACGGGCTTCCGGAATTGGGGCCAGCCGCCACTGTAAAGTTCCCTGACATTCAAAAATCCGAGCTTTCAAATGGGATGAAAGTGATCCTGGCGGAAAGAAAAACAGTGCCACTCGTAGAGTTTAGAGTGGTATTGGATGCAGGCTTTGCGGCAGACCAGTTTGGAAAAGCAGGCACTGCCGCATTTGCCATGAACATGCTGGACGAAGGAACAAAGACCAAAACTTCTCTTGAGATTAATGACGAATTGGCCATGCTGGGGGCCAACCTCGGAACAGGGTCGAATTTAGACCAGTCATTTGTGTCCATGTCGGCTTTGAAATCAAATTTTGATAGTAGCCTGGAGCTATTCTCAGATATTATTCTCAACCCTTCTTTCCCGGAAGCAGATTTTCAAAGGTTGAAAAAGGAGCAGATTGTTGGCATCCAAAATGAGAAGAAACAGCCTGTTCAGATGGCATTGAGAACTTTACCAAAATTCCTCTACGGCGAGGGGCATGCCTACGGCAATCCACTGACCGGTTCCGGCTATGAGTCTACAGTGGCGGAAATAACCAGGGACGACCTCGTCAATTTCTACACTACTTGGGTCCGGCCCAACAATGCAACTTTTATAGCAGTGGGTGACATCACCATGGATGAACTGAAATCCAAATTGGAAGGCAAACTGAAGAAATGGAAATCTGGTGAAATTCCTGTTAAAAACCTGGCAGAGGTGACTTCACCAAATAAGGACAAAATCTACTTATTGGACAGACCCGAATCCTTGCAGTCTGTCATTATTGCCGGGCACTTAACCACACCTTACGGAAAGGAAAACGAAGTGGCCATCAGCATGATGAACAACATTATTGGGGGCGAGTTTACTTCAAGGGTGAATATGAATTTGCGAGAAGACAAGGGTTGGTCATACGGAGCGGGCACTTTTCTAATGGGAGCAAAGGGCCAACGTCCATTCCTTACTTACGCACCCGTACAAACAGATCAAACCGGGCCTTCTATGCAGGAGATTTTGAAAGAACTGACAGGCTACACCGGTAACAATCCTGCAACTGCTGAAGAATTCAAAAAGACTAAAGAAAACGAGGTTTTGAGCCTTCCCGGGCAATGGGAGACAATGAACTCAGTGGAAGGTTCAATGGCCAATATGGTTCGATATGGATTGGCTGATGACTACTACCAAACTTACGCAGATAAAGTGCGGAACCTCACTCTGGAGGAAATCCAAACAATGGCAAAAAAAGTAATTGATACTGGCAGGATGACCTGGCTTGTTGTTGGGGACAGGGAAAAGGTAGAGGCAGAGATCAAGGCGCTTGGCTTCGGAGAAGTGGTGCCCATCGATAGTGATGGCAATGTGCTTTCACTTGAAAACCAGAAAATACAACTGGAGGA
>Ga0316189_10004012_pt1 | contig 14222 bp, 9 predicted proteins | sample LowCovwburrow_MG_FD_204930 | JGI IMG/M metagenome (GOLD analysis project Ga0316189, IMG submission 204930) | Coastal sediment microbial communities from Maine, United States - Lowes Cove worm burrow | ecosystem: Environmental > Aquatic > Marine > Coastal > Sediment | place: USA: Maine...
CGGCTAATGATAAAGGGATAATCTTTGTGACTCGATTAAAGATAAACGCCAAGTACCGCGTTGTGAAACGCCATGCTAGCCTAAAAAACAAAGGCACCAGCAACGATAAAACGATTGAATTCACGGGTATACAAACCGCAAAAAAATGTCCCAATCGCCTGCGCCGCATTGGTTATCGTGATGCAACAACAGGAAAGCACTACATCTTCCTGACCAACAATTCTAAGCTATCAGCGAAAACGATTGCTGATCTTTATAAGGCGCGTTGGCTGGTGGAGTTGTTCTTCAAGTGGATCAAACACAACTTGAAAATCAAGGCATTCATCGGCACCAGCAAGAACGCGGTGATGACTCAAATCTGGATAGCAATGTGTGTTTATCTGATTCTCGTTGTTGTGATAGTTAACAGCACAGCAGTGATGTCATTTATAGGTGTTCATACTTAAATTATGAGGTTTAAACAATAAATCTAAAAGTTAACCTGTCAAAACCGACTTGAGAAAAGTTGTAGCATTGAGAATCTCTTGGCTAGCTAGTTTTAGTCTGACAACACCTTCTACTGTGGTTAGCAAACAATAGAAGCAAAACAGTCTTCCAGAATATCTAAACCTTCATTTATCAAATCGTCGGAGATGGTAAGCGCTGGTAGGAAGCGAAATACATTTCCGCGCACGCCACAAGAGAGAACCACAAGCCCGCGCTTATAGGCTTCAGCGACAACGGCCTTGGTCAATGCGGGGTTAGGCATATCAGGGTTACCTTCTTTTACTAACTCTATAGCCATCATCGCACCACGTTCAGTTCGTATGTCTCCAATTAAGTCAGGGTACTTAGTTTGCAGATCAGTCAGACGCTTATTGAAAATCAATGCGATACGGTTCGCTGCATCAATTAGGCCTTCGCTTCTAATCGTTTCGATTACCGCTAAAGCGGCAGCACACCCAACGGGTGAGCCCCCGTAGGTTCCACCAAGCCCTCCTGGAAGTGGCGCATCCATAATGTCTGCCTTACCAACTACCGCGGCTAATGGAAAACCGCCAGCCATACCTTTAGCGACAGTCATCAGATCTGGTTCGATATCTGCGTGCTCACAAGCGAAAAACTTCCCGGTTCGACCAAAGCCACTTTGTATTTCATCGGCTATTAACAGGATGCCATGGTCATCACAAAGCGCCCTTAGTTTTTTTAAAAACGCGGATGAAGCAGCGTAAAAACCACCTTCTCCTTGAACGGGTTCAATAATTATAGCGGCCACATCACTTGGTGCAATGTCGCAGAGAAAAAGACTATCAAGTGCCTTCATAGACTCTTCCTCGGTAATGCCATGATAGGGTATTGGGAAAGCCGCATGATAAATTTCACCAGGAAAAGGGCCAAAGAGATTTTTATATGGTGTGACTTTTCCGGTAAGCCCCATAGCCATGATTGTTCGCCCATGAAAGCCACCATTAAATGCAATGATGCCTCTTCTTCCAGTATGCGCTCGCGCAATTTTGACGCAATTCTCAACAGCCTCAGCACCAGTAGTTACAAAAATAGATTTCTTTGGAGTTGTTCCTGGAGCTAATTCATTTAGTTTCTCTGCAAGTTCAACCGCCGAGTCATACGGCGTTACCATGACGCAAGTGTGGCTAAATCTCTCGAGTTGATCCGCAACGGCTCTCTTGATATTTGGGTGCATATGGCCGGTATTACACACCGCGATACCTGATCCGAAATCTATGTACCGCTTTCCTTCGACATCCCACATTTCTGCATTGTCGGCCTTTTCAATATAAACAGCTGCAATGTTACCTTGCCCTCGAGCAATAGCAGCTTCTTTTCGAATCTGCCAATCATGATTTGTTTTTGATTTACTCATTTCGCTATACCACCCATACACATGTATTTAATTTCTAAATAGTCTTCTAAGCCGTACTTTGAGCCCTCTCGACCTTGACCAGACTGTTTAACACCTCCAAACGGGGCCATCTCGTTCGAAATAGCACCCTCGTTTATTCCGACCATTCCATATTCCAAACCTTCTGAAACTCGCCATACTCGGCCAATATCTCTGGTGTAGAAATAACACGCCAAGCCAACATTCGTAGCATTCGCTCGGTCAACGACCTCTTGTTCTTGCGAGAAATGCATGATCGGAACAACTGGACCAAATATCTCTTCGTGACACACACGCATATCATCTGTTGCATTTATCAAAATCGTTGGTTCAATAAAGTTAGTGCCTTTGTCTGACCTTTTGCCACCGACAACTATACGCGCTCCCTTTTTGACGGATTCTTCGATTAAAGAAATAACGTTGTCCGCAGCTGCATCATGAATCAACGGACCAATGGCAACATTGGGGTCTGTGCCCACGCCAACCGTCAGACCTTCCACGACTATTTTAAGTGCCGAAACAAATTCGTCATAGATCCCGCTTTGAACGAAAATACGGTTAGAACACACACATGTTTGTCCTGCATTTCTAAATTTGCTCGCCATCAAACCAGCGACAGCCTGATCGATATCTGCATCATCGAATACGATAAAGGGTGCGTTGCCACCCAGTTCCATCGACGTTCGTTTCACAGTTTGAGCGCATCCGGCTATTAATTGTTTACCCACAGGCGTTGACCCAGTAAAGGTGAGCTTTCTAACCAAGGGATTGCTGGTAAGCTCCTTTCCAATTTCGGATGTGATGCCAGCAACAATATTTATTACCCCAGCGGGAATGCCTGCACGATGAGCGAGCTCAGCCATCGCAAGGGCCGACAAGGGAGTTTCATTGGCTGGCTTGCAGACGACGGTGCAGCCAGCCGCAAGTGCTGGCGCAATCTTTCGTGTCAGCATAGCATTTGGAAAATTCCATGGAGTGATACAGGCGACCACACCAACCGGTTGTTTTATGCATACCAAACGGATGTTGTTTGATGGTTGCGGTATCGTGTCGCCATAAACTCGCTTGGCTTCTTCTGAAAACCATTCGATGTAGTTCGCGCCATAGGCGATTTCACCACGTGCTTCTGCTAGTGGTTTGCCTTGTTCAGCGGTGAGGATTTGCGATAAGTCTTCTTGCGCATCCATTATTAGGTCAAACCATATACGAAGTAACTTGGATCGCTCTTTCGCGCTTTTGCTGCGCCACTCAGGCAGGGCCTTGTTTGCGGATTCGATCGCCTTTTTTGTTTCTAAGGTTCCACACATCGCGACATTCGCCAGCACCGTGCCGTTTGCTGGATTCTTGACTTCGAATGTAGATCCAGATTCGGACAAAACCCAATGGCCATCTATGTACGCCAGCTCTTTGAATAGCTCTTGGTCTTTAATTTTCATCTAACTCCTCTAAAGGCCACTTAAATTAAGGATTAACAGAATAGGCACTAAGCTCTGTATCAGCAATCGAGTAATTTTGGCGATCCTTGTGAGTTCAATTCACAATGAAATTTTGATCCTTTTGTGTTTGGTGATGTCGTTTTAGTGCTGCCTAGCGTTGGTCGCAGTTCGTCAGCCTTGCGATGACTTAGCTGATTGGCGATATGCGGGTGGAAGTATCAGCACCCAAACACATCGTCTATATCATCTCGGCGCGCGCTCGATCAATGAATACAAACCTTTCAGTCTGCATAGCCTGAAGGCAATGAATAATAGCCTAATTGCTATTTTGCTCAGACTCAAATGCGTTAACAGTCTTTTCTAATCGTTGCACTAGAATATCAATTTCATCCCTAGTGATATTGAGCGGTGGCGCTATTAAGATAGGATCGCCAAAAGCTCCTCCATTACTTCTGCGGCCGTAAATTAATAAACCTTCATCCCGGGCCAATAGTTTAAATCGTTCAAGGGGATCGACTTGAGACTGAAATTGTTTTTGGTACGTTTTACTTGCCACAAGTTCAATGCCTAACAACAACCCTCTGCCTCGAATTTCCCCGATGACGGTCGATTTACGCTGTAACTCTATGAGTGCTTTGCGAAGATAAAGGCCCATAACACGTGCATTCTCCACCAGCTTATTCCCTGTAACCTCGTTGAGAACCGCACTACCCACAGCACAGGAAAGTGGGCTCGCATTATAGGTATGCGCATAATTAAAGCCTGTTAGTGCCGAAAGCTCATCAACCAAGGCTGCAGGTGCAAGCATGGCACCCAGATGTGCATATCCCGCTCCCAAGCCTTTTGCTAATACCGTTATGTCAGGGCGCGCATTAGGCCATAAGTGGCTTGCCAGAAATTCTCCAGTTCGGCCTACGCCAGACATAACCTCATCATAAATAAGAAAAACACCATATTTGCTGCAAATACGTCGAATTTCGTTGAAATATGTTTCTGGTGGCGCATTGGCTCCGGACGATGAGCCGCCGACGGGTTCGATGATAAAGGCGAGTACTGACTCTTTGCCGGCTTCAAGAATTTCTGTCTCTAAATGTTGGGCACAGTGAAGTGCGTATTGCTCTTCGCTTTGATTCGCCGGCCGTAGAGAGCGTTTCATTGCTGGGATTTTACGGGACATGGATATCATGCTTCCAAAAACATCGGCAAAAATGGGGTCTCCACAAACCGCCAAAGCGCCTACTGTCATTCCGTGGTAGGACGGCACGCAACTAATCAGCTTATTTCGACTTTTCTCACCTTTGGCGTAGCGATATTGACGGCAGAATTTAATCGCCATATCCACCGCTTCTGAGCCTCCAGAAACGAACAGTGCCCGCTCAAACCCTTCACCAGCTAACTCGGCCAACTGCTTAGCCAGATATATATTGGGTAGGTTGCGCGCGGTCGACGGGAAAGAAAACGTTAATTTCTGAGCTTGCGCTTGCATGGCGTTTAAAACAGCGGGATTACTATGGCCTATATTGCAGGTTGCTGGTCCCGAAGAGGCATCAATATACTTATTGCCTTGATCATCCCATAAATAGATACCCTCGCCTCTGATGATCGTTAGCAATGGGCTACTACTCGAAGGAGAATAAAATATATCCTGAGCACCGCCTACTTCGTTACTAGCGTCTTGGGTATGTTGATTCTTTAGTTCAATGTTTCTATTTTTCATTAATATCACACCATCGACTGATGAACAGCGCGTAGGTTTTCAAGGTCTGGCGAATGGATTCAATATCTACGCTTTCATCGACGCCGTGAATGTTTCTAGCTATAGGGCCGTAACAGGTGCCGGCCGTTTTATTGTAAAAATGAAAGGTGCGTAGATCAGTGGTGCAAGTAGAAAGGTAGTGCTCAGGATTGCTATTCGTTAAGCTAAAATGGCACTCACTGAGCAGGCGAATGCCGTCATTGTTCAAGTCCACAAGATGCCCTTCAGAGCGAAAACCATTAAAGCGTAATTTTGGAGGATTATCAGAAAATGCGGGGTGCTGTTTGGCCGCAGATGTTATCCGGTCACTCACCAGCTGCATAATTTCATTTGCGGTCATGCCGATAGGGAAACCGATTCTGGCCTCCATATCCGCGTGTGCGGGCACGCTCGATGCCCAATTGCCGCCACTAATTTTACCAATATTTAAGTTAAAGGGATGATCAAATTGGTCATATGGCGTTATGCGATATTTGTCGTTTAACTCACTCTCTAAATCCTTTAAATAGGGTATCAAAGATTGAAGTTTCTCAATCGCATTCATGCCTGCGGAAGTGTTCAGTACATGCGCAGGAATGCCTCGACAGGAAATTTTGAACCAGAGGACACCTAATTGCCCTGTATAGATTTGAGGCCCGAATGGTTCAGGAATTAACACAAAATCACCATCATATCCTCGCTCAAGACAAGCGAGCGAACCGTTACCGGTGCATTCCTCCTCGACTACAGCCTGGACAGTTAGCGGCGATTGTATCTCAATACCTGCATGTTTCAGCGCATGCACGGCATAAATCATGGCTGCAACACCTGCCTGCATGTCGCCAGCACCGCGACCATACAGCCAGCCATCTTTTATCCAAGGATCGTTAGGTGCCTGTGTCCACATATCGAATGGTGACGCAGGCACCACGTCCAAATGCCCGTTTAATACTAGCGACTTACCTATGCTACCCGGATTCAGAGCCGAAACTAAATTATACTTCTTATCATAGCCCCAATCGACAGGCGAGAATAAAGGGTGACCAGATAAACGGTCTTGATCTATTGGCACTCTGGTGACTGGCAAATCAAGTTCTTTGAGGTGACGCTCAACCACATCTAATACGCCATCCTCTTTATTTAGAACGCCATATTGCTTGACCATTTCCTTGGTGAATTCGATAACATGCGGGAAAATCGCATCACAGCTTTTTAATATTTTTTTTTCAATATCGTTGATCATCAAAAACACCCCACATTATCTGGAATGATGAGATTGGCATCCGTTTGGTCAATCAACTCTTCAAGAGTCATGCCCGTTGCCATCTCGCGTAATATAAGCCCACCCTCTGAGACGTCCATAACCGCTTTATCAGTAATAATGCGTGATACACAGCCCTCTGCGGTAAGCGGTAAAGTGCAATTTTTAAGGATCTTAGGTTTACCAGCTTTATCTACATGGGTGCAAAGAACAATAACTGTGGCGGTTTTTTGCGCCAGCTCCATCGCCCCTCCAATGCCAGGAGAAAATCTCTCAGGGATTTTCCAATTGGCAAGATTGCCGTGCTGATCCACTTCGAAGGCACCCATTATGGATAAATCTAATTTCGATCGGCGAATAATCGCGAAAGATACTGCACTATCAAAGATGCTGCCCCCTTTCTGCATAGTGATATAATTGCCGCCAGCATCGATCAATTGAGGTTCGGCCAATTCGCGTGGCGTTTTTTTCCATGCGCCTAAAACACCGTTCTCCGAATGGATTAGCACCTCCATATTGTCGGGCAGATACTCCATTAACATGGTCGGAAGCCCGATGCCTAGGTTTACAACTTGGCCTTCAGTAATCTCTTTAGACGCCCGCTTGGCTATTTTCTCAATATCCAAACCGAGCCTCCATTACATCATAGTCGTTGCTAAGAACTCCTAGGCTTACAACCGCTGAAACAAAAGCGCTCGGCGTGTGAATGCTATCTGGCTGTAAATCGCCCACACTGACTAAATTAGGCGTTTCTACGATAACATGGTCGGCAGCCATCGCCATTAACGGGCAAAAATTCATGGCACTCGAACGATAAATTAAATTGCCATAAGAATCTGCACGATCAGCATAAATCAACGCATATTGCGCGTTCAATGCGGATTCAATTTTTAATGTTTTCCCCTGCCAGTCAATCAATTGAGATGGATCTGTAATTTCACTTTCTAGGCCAATGTCAGAAAGAAACCCATAACAGCCGGCACCCGCGATACGTATTTTCTCTGCAAAAATTCCCTGTGGATGAAACTCTACTTCAAGCGCGCCTGAATTCATCATCTCGACCACACTTTTATTTAAACCTATATGAGTTGTAATGAGCTTACTTACCTGTCCATTTTCAATAAGCTTACTAATGCCGATGGACTTTTCATTGGCGTCATTCTTGATCAAGGTTAGATTCTTTTGCCCTTGATTCAAAAGCTCATCTATCAATGTAAAAGGTGTTCCTGGAGAACCAAAGCCTCCGACCATGATTGTTGCATTGTCCGGAATTTCGGCAATGGAAACTTCGATGTTCTTTTGCTTATTCATTGAGCTGTACACCACAATAAAATAAAAACTAATTTAGGCATTTACCTGTTCCTTTTCTGAATATTTTTTTGCCGACACAATGTCGCCTTCTTTAAACATATATATATTGGTATAGGCGAGGAGTAGCGTCATCAATGGTGCCAAAATAGCAAAAAAAGTAAAAGGTAAATAATCCATGGTTGCCACTCCTAACACAGAGGAAAAATAAACTCCCCCAAGGCCCCAAGGTATTAACGGTGATGTCACCGTTGCTGAGTCCTCGCTGACTCTTGAGCAAACTTGCGGCAATAATTTTTTACTTTTATATACCGGAACCAACATCCGGGTGGGAATAATAATTGCCATGAATTGGCTGGCTGTGAATATATTGATTAAAATTGACGAAACTACATGTGTAGTCACAAGACCTGAAACGGTGCGAACCCACCTTTTCATCCTTTGTAATATAGCTTCGAGCATATTGGTTTTTTCCATTACGCCTCCCATTGAAAGCGCTACAAACCCGAGTGAAACTGTCCACATCATATTTTGCAGTCCGCCGCTGGACAATAACTTATCAACCTCGACCACACCAATGTTTGAAACGTATCCGAAATTCATATAGGTCAACATGTCAGAGGCCGTTTGGTCCTGCAAGAATATGGCTATGAGGGAGGCGGTCACAGTGGCAATAACCATTACAGCCAAACCGCCAACTCGCTTCATAGCGAGCACCACAACCAGCGCCGGTGGGATTAAGGTTATAATACTAAGGGAGTAATTGTTCTTAATGCCGTCTAGAATTTGTGTGATTTGACTGTTGTCAACATTGACATTACTACTGAATGAAAAACCCCAAATAAAAAAGATTAATAGCGTCAGCAAAATAGCAGGCCCTGTCGAATAGGTCATGCTTCTAATATGGTCAAACAGATCAGCTTCAGCGACACCCGAAGCAAGGTTTGTTGAGTCAGAAAGAGGTGACATTTTATCACCGAAAATAGAGCCAGAAATAACGGCACCGGCTGTAATTTCTGGTGATACGCCAAGGCCTATCCCCACACCCATAAAACCAACACCAAATGTTGCCGCTGTAGTCCAAGAACTTCCCGTTGCTAACGACCCAAAGCAGCAAATCAAGCAGGTTGAGAACAAGAAATATTTAGGCGTCAACAATAATACGCCATAATATATTAAGCACGGTATGGTCCCCGCTGCAATCCACGTGGCAATGAGTGCGCCAACAAGCATCAATATCAACATGGGTAGCATGGCAATATTGCACCCATGCAAAATACCCTTTTGGACGTCGTCCCAACTATAGCCATTTAGCATGGCGACGATTGCCGCCACCGCCGTTACCAAAATAAGTGTTATTTGAGTAGTCCCCGTGCTTTCGAAGACAAACACCTGCACGGATATGGCAATAACCAGAAACAGCATAACGCTTACCGCGCTGGCAAAGCCAACGTGCTTTTCAGTAGAACTTATTTTCATTCATTTACTCTATTTAAATCCCATATTGGCTTTTCTAGTTCGCGACAAAACAACATATATAATCAGAGGCCTTTGCATGAATCAATTAGTAATTAAAATCATCGATGTTTTTGGAAACTAGCGAGTGGCCAGCTATTCCAGTTGTTTCCCATCTCAGTTCTGATCCGTACAAAGGTCTCAATTGTTATATCTTTAGTATATGCTTCCAAAGCTTGGCTTGACAATATATGATTAATATTCGTTACATAATGAGAAATAGTCATGCCTGAGATTAACCTTAACTCGCTTAAATCTTTAAGCATATTTAAAGCGCTTTATGAAAATGGAACGGCTACTAAAACGGCAAAAATTTTAGGGATAACCCAATCGGGTGTAAGTCGATCCCTTAGCCTATTAGAGGAAAATTTAGAGATACCTCTCTTTATTCGTGAAAAAAATAGGCTCATTAAAACTCCTGAAGCTGATGAGCTGTATAAAGAAATCTTAGGTTTGATGTTCAATCTCGATGAAGTCAAACACAGTATTTTGGCCTTAAGGGAGTTCGGGGCATCTCGAGTACGTATAGCGGCTATACCGGGTCTAGCCTTTGGGTATGTGCCAAGAATAATCTCCAAAGTTTTAAGATATAATTCTAAGTTGAATATTTATTTTGACATTATGTCAACTAATGATGTGGTGCGATCAGTAGAGTCGGAGCTATTTGATGTCGGATTTATAACGCTTCCGGTATCAAGTGAGCAGATTCAGGTAGAAACTATTATTAAAACAGAGGCCGTTTGCTTGCTCCCTAAAAAGCACGCCCTCGCGAAACAGAAAAGCGTAACTTTGGAAGACCTAGTCGGCCAGCACCTTATTATTCCAAATCAGCCTAACATTGCCGCAGACCAACTATTGCACCTAATATCCAAGAATCGCATAAAAATAGCTGGAAAGACCGAAGCCAATATTGCATCCATCTGTTCTCTTGTCGGCAATAATGTTGGTGTGAGTGTCATGAACCCGATCACATCAGAAGATCTGAATAATAAAAATATGGTATCGCTACCGTTTATTCCTACTATAAATTACTCTTTTGGACTGATTTATAGAAAGAACTGGGTTGATAATAAACTAGTGAGACTGATCCGTGAGAGCTTGCCATAGGTGAGGCTGTTAGCAAGTGGGTAAAGCTGGATGACTGGCTTTTTGCTACGTTGATTGCTCTAAAACAGGTTACGTCGAATATCAGGTCTCAGCGCTGGTATAGTCTTGCTCAGTAGTAGATACGAGGTTTTTTTCACCCCCCCCCCCCCCTCCTTCAACACCTCCAGTATGTTAGTCGTGCTTCACGGATCAGGGCGAGTGCTCTAAATAACAAACGAGTGCCTTTTATTCGGGTATCTAGCCCAGCAAAATCCGGATATTCACATCAAAAAGGTTCAGCTTAACTAGAGAAAAATAGTACCTCTGAGGCTTTTCACAGCCATGACTAAATGTCATTAAAATATGAAAATATATCATATATTGTAATGATATTTTTCTTGGAGATATAATGGCTTCCTCATAGCGATGGTCATGTGTCGGTATTATTAGGAATGATCTTCGATGAATATAAATTACTAAATATAAATTAAAGAGGCGAGGGTTATGAATAATAAGAAGGCTGTAAAGTACATATCAGTGCTGGTATTAATGAACGGTTTTTATGCAGCAAGCAATCCTGTTCATGCTGAAGAGACTGAACAAAGTAAGTTGGTTTTAGAAGAAATTGTAACTATCGGAACCCGAGTTAAGGGAAGAACTGCCACAGCATCCGCAGTTCCAATAGATGTGATTAGCGGCAGTGATATTCATAACCAGGCTCCAAATGATCTTAGCGATATGATTAGAACTGTTGTGCCTTCATATAATGTCAGCGCTCAAGCCATTAGTGATGCCGGAACGTTTGTACGGCCTGCTTCGTTGCGCGGCCTTGCAGCTGATCACACGCTTGTGTTGCTCAATGGAAAGCGTCGTCACCGATCTTCAACTATATTGTTTTATACGGCTGGTGACTCGACAGGTTCGCAGCCTGCTGATACCGCTGTCATACCGTCTCTTGCTCTGAAACAAGTCGAAGTGCTGCGCGATGGTGCTGCCGCCCAATACGGTTCTGACGCAATTGCTGGAGTGTTAAACCTTAGCCTGAAAGATAGCAATGAAGGTGCGTCGATTGAAACCAAGTGGGGTAGCACATTAGAAGGCGATGGTGATAATTTGCAAGTTGCAGGCAATATCGGTTTGCCTTTCACAGACAATGGTTTTGTGAATATGACCTTTAGCTACAATGAATCAGACCCGACTGATCGATCGATTCAGCGAGATGATGCGGCCGCATTGATTGCAGCTGGTAATACCGATGTTGCTAACCCCGCCCAAGTGTGGGGTGCGCCAAGAGTACATAACGACTTCAAAGGCGTTATTAACCTAGGCGCTGAAATTTCCGACAATCTATCATTCTATGCTTTTGGTAACTATGCTGATAAAAAAGCAGAAGGCGGTCTTTATTACCGCAACCCAAGTTCTCGGACTGGTGTATTCACTGATGCTGGTGGCAACGCCCTAATAGCCGATATTGACGGTATTGGCGTTGGTGTTGCTTGCCCAATATTTGCGGGTGGTGATGCTGAAGGGCTTGCGTCTATCTCTGCTAATACAGCCGTGGGCGACAATTGCTTTGCCTTCAACGAGAGATTTCCTGGGGGCTTTACTCCTTCATTGGAAGGTGTGGTAACTGATTTATCGGCGGTGACTGGCCTTAAAGGCGATTTGGATTCTGGCCTTAGTTATGACGTTAGTTTTGGCTTGGGTCAAAACCAGATTGACTTTATGGTGAATTCTGTCAATACATCATTTGGACCAGATGCGCTGCCGAGACTTAATGCTGGCGCGTTCGAGCAGACGGAGCAAAGTTTTAATGTTGACCTTGCCTATCCTTTAGCGGTGAAAGGTTTCGCCTCTGATCTTAACGTTGCGGGTGGTTTTGAATGGCGCAAGGAAACCTACCAAGCAAGTGCGGGTGAGCTGCAGTCTTTTGCACAAGGCCCTTTTGCTAGTCAGGGCTTTAGTGGTGGATCACAAGGTTATGTGGGCAATAATGATACTGATCAGGGTAAATGGAGTAGATCCAATATCGCATTATATCTAGATGTCGAAGCTCAGGTAACAGACAGTCTTTTGATAGCTTTAGCAGCGCGTTCGGAGGATTTTGATGGTTTCGGTTCGACCTCAAACGGTAAGATTTCGGCCCGCTGGGATGTCGCGGATCGCTTCGCAATTCGCGGCGCTGTATCAACTGGTTTTCGAGCACCTACGCCAGGGCAGTCTAATACCTCCAATACAAGCAGTGTATTCACAGCAGACGGCCTTGCGTTTAGTGGAATTATACCAGCAACAGACCCTATCGCAGTGGCTTTAGGGGGGCGAGAATTAATGCCTGAAACATCGACGAATTATTCAATTGGCACAGTCGTGTCTGGGGAGAACTTGACACTAACTGTCGACTATTTCCGTATCGATTTAGAGGATCGCATTACACTCTCTAGCTTTTTCGATGCGCCAGAAGGCTCAACTTTTGATAATATTCGTTATTATACCAATGACTTTGAGACGACAACTCAGGGTGTTGATGTAGTCGCGACATACTCTCTTGACATGTTTGGTGGGTATACAGACATCAATGCGGTTTTTAATTGGACCGATACTGAAGTAATAAACTCTGCGGGTAATTTGCTCGATGACGTTCGTCTTCAGACACTGGAAGATGGCCTTCCTTCGGTACGAGGTAACATAAGTCTTACCCATAGCCAAGGTGACTATCGTTTCTTAGCGAGGGCAAATTATTTTGATGACTATTTCCATGCGCATGCTTCCTTCTTTGAGAATAATCCGGGCTCTGAAGTAACCTTAGATCTGGAAGTTAATTACAACGTTAATGATAATATTAGTATTTCTGCAGGCGCTCAAAATATCTTCAACAATTTTCCTGATGAACTTCCGGCCTTTGGGGCCATTCTGGGCTCACGATATCCAGAATTTTCGCCGATGGGAATTAATGGTGGCTCTTACTATTTAAGGCTCCGCTACGAGATGTAATAAATTATTTGGAAACAGTGTATTTACAATGCACATTGGTAAATCTTCGAAATAATTTAAGCTTGCGCAAAACAGATTTGCGCAAGCTTTTTTGTTGCAGAGTCGGCGAGCAATTTGAGCAATTTGAGCAAGTGGCAATTAAACGGAACCCTTTATATTCTCCGGAAGGACTAAATCCATGGTGTCAAAATTCGTGGCGATCGCAAAATCTGAAAAACACTTGTTCGAGCTAGGCATGCGGCTTCTCAGTAATTTGCCTTAAGAGCCGAGCAAGCTAGTGACTGACACGTTATGCTTTGCTCAGCGACAATGGGAATCGTCATCACTCAATATTTGATCCTGCTGTGAAGAATGCTCACAATAAAACAATGATTGACAAACGAACACTGCCTCTCTCCGCACTGCGGGCGTTTGAACGCGCTGGCTTTCATTTACACCTAGGAAAAGCTGGTGAGGATTTGGGCGTGACGCATGGTGCTATAAGCCACCAGGTAAGGTCCTTAGAAGAGCGACTAGAAGTAAAATTGTTTATTCGAGCGCACAATCGCCTTGAACTGACGCCAGCCGGTTGCCGCCTTTATAAAGCGGTTAGTCAAGGCATGGATACCATTCTAGAAGGAACTCATAATCTAAATCCAGATGAGCTGACTGGAAGTTTGGTAATTGCGTGTACGCAAACGATAGCCACTTCATGGGCAGCTAAACATATTTGCGAATTCCAGCTCAAGTACCCAACAATACAGATAATAATTAAGGAAATCGCACCACGACAGAAATCGATCCCCTCGGATATCGACGTCGCGATCTGTTACGGGGAGCCCAAGATGAATGGCAAAAGGGTAAGCATGCTAGCGTCACCGTTTTTGTACCCAGTTTGCAGCCCGATAGTGATTGAAGGTAGGGGCAGACCATTCAAAATTAAAGACTTGGGCTTGTTCACGCTACTCCATGATAACCAAGCATCTTGGGATCGATGGTTTAGTCAACACGCCAGTTCAACATGTACAGCCC
>Ga0316189_10004015_pt1 | contig 14220 bp, 16 predicted proteins | sample LowCovwburrow_MG_FD_204930 | JGI IMG/M metagenome (GOLD analysis project Ga0316189, IMG submission 204930) | Coastal sediment microbial communities from Maine, United States - Lowes Cove worm burrow | ecosystem: Environmental > Aquatic > Marine > Coastal > Sediment | place: USA: Maine...
TAGAACTTTAATTGGTCATTCTTATGCGGGACTGTTTACTATTAATATGTTAGTTAATCATGCTCATCTTTTTAATAATTATATAGCCATAGACCCGAGTATTGAATGGGATGATCAAAATTTTTTAAAACAAGCTAAGGCAAAACTTCAGAGCGAAGATTATAAAGGTAAATCGTTGTTTGTATCGCTTGCGGCAGAGCAATTGCATATGTGGGATGAAACTGTAACCATAGATAATATTATGGAAGATACCTCAGAGTTTACTTTGTTTGCCCGGTCAATTATAGAATTTTCAGAATTTGCAGAAACCCAAACACAAAGCGGTTTAAATTTTTCATGGAAAGTATATCCAGAAGACTTACACGGTACGGTGCCATTACCATCAATGAGGGATGGTTTGGTTTCGCTATTTAAATGGTATCAATTTAAAAACCCACCAAAATATAATAACCCAGAAACGACAGTTAATGAGTTGACGGAGTTATTAAAAAAACAAGAGGAAATTTACACAAAGCATTTTGGTTACCCAACACCACCGATGATTGAAGAACTGTTTAGCGCATATGGGTATATGAATATGCAGATGGGCTCTCCAGAAAAGGCAGAATTCTTTTTTAAAATGGGGATTAAATATTATCCTAATAATGCTAACAACTATGATTCTTTGGCCGAGTATTACGAATCTCAAAACGACAATAAAAAAGCTTTAAAATATCTCACTAAGGCTTTTGAGATAAAAGAAAGTGATATATATAAAGAAAGGATAGAAAAATTAGAATCAAAACTGAAAGAAAATTAGCCTTATCTTTTTAATATGATTAGAGCCTTTACTAATACTAGAATAAAATTATGCGAAGCCTATAAAGCAAAGTTTCCAAAGAGCAATTACGATACTATGGTAGAGCACAGTATTACAGAGCAAAAAGAAGAGAAGTTTGCCAAAACGGATTAAATTCTAAAAAAATCGTACTTTTCCGTTTCAGTTTGCATCAATGAAGTATCTAAGTCTTTTTCTTCTCTTTCTATGTGTTTGTTCTTGCGATTATTTCGAAAAGAAAAAAGTGACTTCTCAAGAAATTCTACAGGAAGATTTACAGATGTTTAACTGGAATGAAGTTGACGAATACCCAACCTTTAAAAGTTGTGATACATCTTCAACTAAAGAAAAACGCAAACAGTGTTTTGAAGCAACATTAATAACTCATATTACTTCACAACTCGCACAAGAGAAAATTGTAGTAACCAATGATATTAATGACACCGTGGTCATTAAGTTTTTAATTACAGAAAAAGGGGAATTAAATGTATTGGCCATTATTAATAGTGAAGCTATTAAATCTCAAATTCCTGAAATAGACAATTTTTTGAAACAAAGCTTAAACGGCTTGCCTGAGATACTACCGGCATTTAAAAGAGGTCAGCACGTAAGAACGGAATTTAAACTACCCGTCGTAATTAAAGTGGATTAAAAACGAATAGTAAGTTTATTCATTAATCTAAGTATTTCTGTATAAAGCCAAACCAACGATACCAAAAGGCCCCATGTAGCCATCCACTCTTTATATTTTGGAGCTTTGTTTTTATAGCGCTCTATATAATCAAAATCCAAAAGTAGCGTGAGTGAAGACACTATAGCGGCAATAATATTGAAAACAATTGCAACCCAAGAAACGCCCCATATAAATGATTTTATGCCAAAAAAGCTTAAAATCCACGATATGATATAGACGACGAATATACTTGTTGCCGAGGTAATGATAATGGTGCGTAGTTTTTTTGTGAGTACAATCAATCGTGTTTGATACAAAATTAAAATAGTAAAAAAGGTGACTATGGTCACTCCAATGGCCTGAAAGGGCAGCTCTGGAAATTTTGCTTTAATATAAGCGCTAAACCCACCCAAAAAACAGCCTTTGGCAATAGTATACAATGGGACTAATATATGTGCCCAATGCTGTTTGAAAGATATTAATATACTTATTATTATGGCGGCCAACATACCGCCTAATGTAAACCAACGCACTACATAACCATTACTATGTAATTTCCATATAAAACCCATAATCAAAGCAATGATTAAAATACAAATCACGGATTTTATTAAAATGCCCTTAACCGTCATTTTTTTGTTTGGGTTGGTAGTATTTTCCCAGAAGTAATTCGAAAAGGCTGGATTAGAGGTTTTGTAATTGGATAGCAACATTGTGGTTATGTGATTTTACTCATGTAATATAACTATTTTTTGAATTAATTAATTAATGTTTAAAATTTCTACTTTTCCATTGGTATCCCCCAAATATGGAATGGAAAGCTATATAAATTGAAAAAAGCGGATAAAAGACACCACTCAAAACATAGTATTTTAAAAGCTGTTTCTGATTGAAAAAATGTGCTGTTTTGTATATAAGTAAATAATCAACCATTATTTTTAACACAAAATGTGGGATAAAATAATACCATTCAAGAACATCTATAACGTATAAGGTCATAGATGAAATAATTGAAGCGTTCATCAACAAGACCATAAACCCCACTATTTTCCCAAAGCTATTATTATAAGATGCTGTTTTTGAAGCCCAGCGAATGCGCTGTTGCACTAGGTTTTTAAGGGATGACTGTGGTTTAGTAGTAACTAATACATTATTAGATTTTAAATAGCGTACCTGTTTGGAATACTTTTTAATTGCTTTTTCTAAAAGGAATATATCATCTCCACTTCCAATATCATCGTTGCCCTCAAAACCAGAAAGCGCATTAAACGTTGTTTTTTTGTATGCTAGATTAGCCCCATTACATAGAAAAGGTAATCTAAGACCAAAACCACCTATCGTACTACCTTGTAGACTTAAAAGATCATGCAACTGAAAGGATTCAAAAATAGATGGTTTTATGTTATAAGTTACTGGCGCAACAATCATTTTTGGGTTATGCTTTTGAATAAAGGTATCAAACGTATTTAACCATAATTTCGGGAATCCACAGTCGGCATCTGTAGTAATAATCCAATCATATTTTGCATAGTTGATAGCTGTGGTAATGGCGTCTTTTTTTGGAGAATTACTTTGTCGTTTGTTTTTAATTATTTTAAAATCTATTTGAGTACTTATGAAAAGCCTCATAATCAATTCAACAGAATCGTCTTTTGAATCATCATCAACTAAAAGGACTTCAAATTTATGTTTGGGGTAATCCAACTTACCTAAAGATTTTAGTAGGTCTGGTAAATTTTGTGACTCATTTCTAAACGGAATAACAATTGAAAAAGAATTGGTCAAAGTAGATACTTCCGTTTTAAAAACCTTCACCAAATTAAAGCCAATAACGAAACTCAATATTAGTACAGAATAAAGAATTGTAATAATTAATAACCCCGTAATCATCATTCGATATCAGTTGTTTGACCCATGTCTTTATCAAAATTAAAGTTCAAAATATAGAAGCTTCCAAAAACACTAGGCAGTACAAAATTAAGCAACCACATTAGCATGGTGATGCTCAAGACACTTAACTCAGATACCCCAGCAAAACTAAAAATATACAATGCAACACTGCCTTTTATAATAACATCAAACACAAAAACTGTAGGGATTATCGATACTAATAGATACATAGATGTTATGAGCATCATAGCTTCAAAATACCTTAAGTCTGCTCCAAATAAACTTAGCAAATAATAGAATTGAAAAGAGAAAACAAGATAGCGCACTATTGAAAACAGCATATTTTTAATATGAATTTTGAGCGATATGTTTTTAATGAAATCTTTAATTCGTTTCATTGAAAAGCCCTTAATATTGAATTTGTTTGATGCAACTCCAAATGTAAAGAGGCTCATAACAATAATCACTAGGATTATATAACGCAATAAATTAAAATAAGATATAGCAACATCAAATTTTGAAATAAAGAGGGCCAAACCAATACTCCCAAATAGTATTGTTGTAGACATTTGAGCCACATTAGAAATCAAGTTTAAGAGCAAAACGCGTTTTCTTAACGAGCTATTAAAGTATACCGCTTTGGCACCATAATCTCCAATTCTATTTGGTGTAATTAAGGATGCCGTATGTGCTGCTAAACTTTGTTTAGAAGCTTCAAAAAAAGTAATAGATTTTATAGAACCTACCAAATTCCTCCATTTCAAAATTTCAAAAAACCAATTAAAAAAGGTTAAAAACAATAAAGAAACGACGTTTTTCGTTGAAAAAGTATCGTTTTTGATTAAAAAATCAATAAAAAGACTAAAATCAATATTGGTGTTTGAGCTTAACTTATTATAGATAAAATATACGGCGCCAACGACAATACTTAGTTTTATAAGTACAAAAAAGAATTGTTTAGTTTTGTATGGTAAACCCGTTAACATTGTCTAGAATTTGTTTCAGAACTACACAAATTAATACTATTATTATTGAATGACCTTAGTTTTTGCAAAATATAGAACAGCTATATGTATTGCTATATTCTGTTTTACTACAATAATTGCCTTCTCACAAGAGCGTACAGACAAGTGGCGGCTACAGTTTGCTTTAGGGATTAATAACCCTATTGATGATGGAAAAAATGATGGCTATTATACCAAATATGTAAATTTTCCTTCTGTTAATTTGGGAATTCAACACATGTTTTCGGACCTATTGGGTGCGAAATTGGATTACGGTTTTAATAGGTCTGTAAACGATTCTGGATCTAAACCGTTTAAATTAAATTATTCAAGAGTTAATTTACAACTGGTTTATGATGCAAGCCAAGAGTTACATTTTTTACCAGAATGGTTAAAAATTGTAGCACACTCAGGCCCAGGATTTAGTTTCACGCAGCCATTAGGGATAGATAGTGAAAATAAATACATGTATCTTAATTGGCTCATTGGTTTAGAGGTGCACTATAAGATTTCAAGAGCGCTGGCGCTTTATACTGATGTTTCTTTCACATATAGTTTGTCAAGCACGGACAAATATAATTCTGCTATTGATGGGTTTTCATTTAATGGAAATTTAGTTTATGCATCTGTCGGAATTTCAGTAGCTTTAAGCGGTTGTAAATATTGTGGTTTATGAATAAAGAGCGTATCATATTGGGGATTGATCCTGGGACAACAATTATGGGGTTTGGCCTTATAAAAGTGGTTAATAAAGAGATGGCTTTTATACAATTAAATGAACTCAATCTTACAAAGTATAGTGACCATTATTTAAAATTGAAACTCATCTTTGAACGTACCATTGAACTTATTGAAACACACCATCCCGACGAGATAGCTATTGAAGCGCCATTTTTTGGAAAAAATGTGCAGAGCATGTTAAAATTGGGTCGCGCCCAAGGTGTAGCAATGGCTGCAGGACTATCAAGACAAATTCCTATTACGGAGTATTTGCCAAAGAAAATTAAAATGGCTATAACAGGTAATGGTAACGCCAGTAAAGAGCAAGTCGCCAAAATGCTTCAAAGTCTTTTAAATCTAAAAACATTACCTAAAAATCTTGACGCGACTGATGGTTTGGCTGCTGCTGTTTGTCATTTTTATAATTCTGGCAAAATTTCCATTGGCGCCAGCTACTCTGGTTGGGAGAGTTTTGTAAAGCAAAACGAGAAGAGGGTTAAAAAGTAACATTTCTCATCATTTTTAATACTAATAATCATCGCAGGAATCTATATCCACATACCATTTTGTAAACAAGCATGTTATTATTGCGACTTTCATTTTTCTACCTCACTCAGTAAGAAAACGGATTTAATAAATGCACTAGTAAAGGAACTGGAATTACGAAAAGAAGAACTAAAAGCACAACCTCTTGAAACCATTTATTTTGGAGGTGGAACACCGAGTTTATTAACATTAGAAGAATTGCATTTGCTAATAGATACTGTTTATAAAAACTATGCTGTTGTCAATAATCCAGAGATTACACTGGAGGCAAATCCAGATGATTTAGACGAACAAAAAATTATTGAATTGTCCAAATCAAAAATTAACCGATTGAGTATTGGGATTCAATCTTTTTTCGAAGATGATTTACGAGATATGAATCGAGCACATAATGCCAAAGAGGCAAGAGCAAGTTTGGCCGTGGCAAACCAATATTTTGACAATATAACTATTGATTTGATATACGGCATTCCGAACATGAGCCTTGATAAATGGCAAAAAAATCTAAAGATTGCTTTTGACTTTGGAGTAAATCACATTTCGAGTTATGCCTTAACAATCGAACCAAAAACAGCTCTAGATAATTTTATAAAAAAGGGAACTTATCCACCATTAGATGAAGCTTTGGCGCTAGTGCATTTCAATCATTTAATGGCAGAAGCGGAAAATAATGGATTTGTTCATTATGAAATTTCGAATTTTGGTAAGCCTGATTATTTCTCAAAGCACAATTCGTCTTATTGGAAAGGGAAAATGTATTTAGGAATTGGGCCATCAGCACATTCTTTCAACGGGAAAGCGCGAAGTTGGAATATTTCCAATAATACAAAATATATTAAGAGTATAGAATCATCAAAGTTACCTAGTGACGTTGAAGAATTATCAAAGACAGATAGATTTAACGAATATATTATGACGAGTTTAAGAACTATTTGGGGCGTTTCTTTAGTTACAATTGAAACAGAATTCGGATTAGATTTGAAGCAACATTTATTAAAAGCATCTCAAAAATATATTGATAACGGTTTATTAGAAACTTCGAGGGATAAGTCTGAGTTGCTAATTACAAAAAAAGGAAAATTTTTAGTGGACGGTATTACTTCAGATTTATTCATGATTTGATTATATTTGAATCATGCTCACAATTATCCAACACAATTCAAAAAAATATAAGATTGATTTATCAAAACCTTTAGATATTTCAATTCCAATAAAATCTTCAAAGCAAAATGTAAACGCTTGGTATGTGGAAGAACCCATAATCAAACCACATGAAGTGGAAGGTTGGATTGCAAGCGTTTCAGAAGGTGCTGTAGTAAACTTTAACAATATCATTTTTAACCCTCATGCACACGGTACACATACAGAATGTGTTGGGCATATTACAAAGCAAGTGCATTCTATAAATAAGAATTTGAAACAGTTTTTCTTTTTGGCAGAGGTGATTACCGTAGCTCCCGAAAAGGTTGATGACGATTTTGTGATTTCGAAAAAACAAATACAATTTGCTTTAGGAAACAAAAAACGGGGTGCAGTTGTTATAAGAACGTTGCCAAACACAAAAGAAAAACTAACTAAGCAATATTCGCATACCAATCCACCGTTTTTGTTAGAAGCAGCTGCGGTCTATCTTCGGGATAAAGGGGTAAAGCATTTATTGATTGATTTACCAAGTGTTGATAAAGAAAAGGATGAAGGTAAATTATTGGCCCATAACGCATTTTGGAATACTGTTGGTAAGTTAAGAATGGATGCTACCATTACAGAGTTTATTTTTGTTCCTAATACTGTTGAGGATGGATGTTACTTTTTAAACCTCCAAATTGCACCTTTTGAAAATGACGCCTCACCGAGCAAGCCTATTTTGTATCAAATTGAATAGCATGAGAGCATCATTAAAATTAGAAGAATTAAGTATGTTTATTTTAGGACTTTATTTGTTTCAAGGTCTAGATTATAGTTGGTGGTGGTTTTTAGCCTTAATATTGGTTCCGGATATTGGTCTGCTTGGGTATCTCATTAATTTAAAAATTGGAGCCATAACCTATAATATATTTCACCATAAAGGCATTGCAATTGTGTTTTTCCTGATTGGAATTTATTTTCAAAATGAAGTTCTAAAACTGATAGGTATTATTTTGTTTTCACACGCTTCAATGGATCGTATTTTTGGTTATGGATTAAAGTATTTTAATGCATTTAATAACACGCATTTAGGAATTATTGGAAAAGGCAAGAATTAAAGGCGATTACAATGCATATTGACGTTTTAAGAGACCATTGCTTAAGCAAAAAGGCAGTAACAGAAAGCTTTCCTTTTGATGAAAATGTGCTTGTGTTTAAAGTGTTAGGTAAAATGTTTGTCCTTGCACCATTAAACCAATGGGAAAAAGGAGAAGCTTCAATCAACTTAAAGTGTAGTCCAGAATATACTGATGAATTAAGAGCAACATACGAAAGTGTTTATGCTGGACCATATGTTGGCAATAGACATTGGAATACGGTCTCAATTTATAGAGGAGAATTATCTCAAAAGTTTGTTTTGGAGCTTGTTGACCATTCTTATGATATGGTTGTTAAAGGTATGACCAAAAAATTACGTGAAGAACTTAATAACTTGTAGAAGCTACTTTATAGGTGTATTATTGCAAATTCAAATAATGAATTGACAATGAGTTTAGAAAGGGAATTAAAAAAGCGAAGCGATTCAAAATGTGAATTGTGCACTAATGAAGAAAATCTTCAAGTCTATATATTACCTCCATCAAAAAAGGAAAGTCTAGATACAGCAGTCTATGCTTGTAACACATGTACAAAACAAATAGAAGACCCCGAAATTACTGATGCTAATCACTGGCGTTGTTTAAATGACAGTATGTGGAGTGAGCATCAAGCGCTTCAGGTTGTTGCATGGCGTATGTTGAGCCGTTTGCGTAACGAAGGTTGGCCTAAAGATTTATTGGACATGATGTATTTGGATGAGGAAACTCTGGAATTTGCCAAGGCTACAGGAGAGGGAGAGGACGATACAAATAAAATAGTACATAGAGATGTAAATGGTGTCGTCTTAAATGCAGGAGATTCTGTAGTACTTATAAAAGATCTTAAAGTAAAAGGGTCTAGTATGGTCGCAAAGCAAGGCACCGCTGTGCGGAGAATTTCATTAGATCATAATAATGCAGAATATATAGAAGGTAAGGTGGGTCCAACTCAAATTGTGATTATTACTAAATATGTAAAGAAGTTGTAGCATTGTACAACCTTTTAATATAAAAGCTTGCTATTTATTATATATAGTGGGCTTTTCTTTTTTTTTAAGTGTTAATTAATTTTTGTATATTCGAAATTCTAAGAAAATAATCATTCCCTTAATTCAAATTTTATAGCACACAATAGATTACCTCAAATCTGAAAATAACCTGTCCCAAATTTTAGAATAGTAATTATTATTAACCATTATACTAATTTTAAATTTAAACAGATTATGAAACCAACCAACCGATTTTTAGCAGCATTAACCGTTGTTTTGTTGCTTTTTTCTTCAACCGTTTTTTCTCAGGAGGACGCACCACCTGAAGCGAAATACTATGTTGTAACCACTATGCATTGGAATATGGATAATGACGACTTTGACATGGATGAATGGAAAGCTGTCGAGCGTGAATTCTTTGCAAAGGTTACCAGTAAAAATGAGCACATTATTCAGGCTTCATATTACGCCCACCACACATCACCAGACAATTCAGAGTTGCTTTATGTTCAAAGTTTTCCTTCTTGGGATGCTATTGATAAAGCTGGTGACAGAGACGGAGAGCTTATAATGGAGGCTTGGAAAGATGAAGAAGCGAGAAATGCTTTTTTCGATAAGCAATCTGCTTATTACTCAACACAGCATTCTGATGAGATTTATAGACCAACTATAGGTGCAAAATATTTTGCCGAACCTCCAACTGAAGGAATGTTACTTTATCTTAGAAGAAGTCATGCAGCTAGACCTGATGACGGCTCGGGGAAAGAATTTGTTGAACTAAGGGATGCTAAAATAGCAAGGATAAAAAACAATGAGCATATTAAAGGATATTTTCCAAGTGCTCATTATTACGGAGCTGATAGTTCAGAAAGGTTAGAAGCATTTTTTGTTAATGATATGGAAGGCCTAGGCAAAATGTACGAAAGAAATGCCGAACTTGCGAAGGAAGCAACCCCAGACGACGCTGCAAGAGAGGAAAAAGCAAAAAGGGCAGGTAAATATGTTTCAACCCATGGGGATACTATTTACACTTTTATCTTAGGATATTAATTTAATTATTATAATAAATCTAAACAAATTATGAAAACAACCAACCGATTTTTTAAAGCAATTACTGCATTGTTATTATTAGTATGCGTCACTTCGTTTGCACAAGAAAATAAACCACCAATGTATGTTACTGTTACAACAATGTATTGGAATTTAGATAACGATGCTTCTAATGAAGACTGGGCTGCCACAGAAAAAGAGTACTTGGAAAAGGTAACTAAAAAAAATCAACACATAAGTGGAGCTAGTTTTCATTCGCACCTCATAACGGCAAATAGTAGTGAAGTAATTTATGTTCAAACTTATCCATCTTGGGAAGATATTGATAAAGCTGGAGCAAGAAACAGTGAGCTTGAAAAAGAAGCTTGGCCAGATGAAGCTGCCCGAAAAGCTTTCTTGGATAAACAGGCAGCATTTTATTCAATGGATCATTCCGACGAAATATTTGCGACGATGTCAGGTGCTAAATTTATGCCAGAAAGCCCAGACAAAGACATGGTTTTATATCTTCGAAAAAGTAAAATGGATTTCCCTGAAGATGGAAGTATGAAGGAGTTTGAAGCATTGAGAAAAAAACAATTTGATAACGTAATTAATAAGAACGAATACATTAAGGCTTACTATCCTAACCAACATGCATGGGGAACTGATAGAAGAGACTTTGTGGAAGCATTTATTATAGACTCTTTGGACGATTTGAAAAAGATGTTTGATAGAAGTGCAGAATTAGGTAAAGACGTTTTTAGCGAGGATGAAATGAAAGCCATGGGTAAATATTTTACTGGCGTGCATGGAGATTATGTATATACTAGTTTAAAGCTTTAATAGAAATGTTTATAAGAATAGAAAAGGGAGCCAATTGGCTCCCTTTTTTCTATATAAGTTTTAATTTTTTAAACTCTTTAGGACTGTATCCTTTAATTATTTTGAACTGCCTGTTAAAATTAGATATATTATTAAAACCAGATTTATATGCAATTTCAGCAATTGATAAATCGCTGTTTGTAAGTAGTAATTTTGATGCATTTTCTACACGTAGTTCATTTAGAAATTTAAAGTAAGTTTTATTTGTACGTTTTTTAAAATATTTGCAAAACGCATTGTTTGTCATAGCTGCAACCGTAGCCACGGATTCTAACGAGATACTTTCCTTGTAATTGTTCATTGTAAACTCCATGATGTCGCCCATACGTTTCCCTTCAAGGTCTGTATATTGTTTGTCATATACAAAGGAGGATAAACGTTTCCGTTTTGCTTTAGAGAGTGATTTCAATATTTCCAAAAACAAAATGAACTGTTGCAATTTTGTAGCTGCTTTCAGTCTGTAAAATAAATCAGACAACTTCGTATTAGATACTGTTTTAAAACCATTTTCAGTATTTCTAAAAAAAGGTCTTAATTCTTTGAGTTCCTCTAGGTCAAAAAATGCGTTTCCAAAAGCGTCTTTAGTAAAAAACAAACTTAACATATTCGACTTAATATTTGTGTTTACTTCACTTTTAAATACATGTGGAAGGCTACTACCTATAACAACAATATCTCCTTTCTGATAATAGTTTATGGTGTCTCCAACAATTAATGTGCCTTCACCATTTTCTATTAAGCTAACCTGAATTTCTTCATGTTGGTGAAATTTATCATAGAACACATACTCACAGTCTTCTTGATAAATTAGAGCATTGCCTTCAGGTTTCGGAATTTTAAACGGCAGTACTTTCATCGTTCTAAGCTTAGATTAAAAGCATAAAAATACACAAATACTATTCATAAATAATGTTAAATAATCTTATGTGGATAAAATAATATCATTACTGGATAAATGGACACTATCAAAGAACAAAATATGAACATAATTTTGCTAAAAATAAATTTACATTATGAGTTTAAAATGGGAAGGCGTTATGCCAGCAGTAACAACAAAGTTCACAGACAATGATACTTTGGATTTGCAAATGTTTGAAACTAATATTAAAGCACAATTGGATGCAGGTGTTCATGGTATTGTACTTGGTGGTACTTTAGGGGAAGCAAGTACTTTATTGGATAATGAAAAAAGAACTTTGACAAGAGCTACGGTCGATATGGTTAAAGGTCAAGTTCCTGTATTAATGAACATTGCAGAACAATCTACCAAAGGCGCCATAGAAGCTGCACAAAAGGCAGAAGAAGATGGAGCAAAAGGATTAATGATGTTGCCCCCAATGCGTTATAAAGCAGGTGATAGAGAAACCGTCGAGTACTTTAAATCAGTAGCGAACAATACATCACTACCAATAATGATTTATAATAATCCTGTGGATTATAAAATTGAAGTGACTTTAGATATGTTTGAAGATCTTTTAAAGTGTGATAATATTCAAGCAGTTAAAGAATCCACTAGGGATATTTCTAATGTTACCAGAATTAGAAATCGATTTGGTGGCAGACTAAAAATCCTAACGGGAGTAGATACTGTAGCATTAGAAAGTTTAATTATGGGAGCTGATGGTTGGGTCGCTGGTCTCGTTTGTGCATTTCCAGCAGAAACTGTTGCTATTTACGAACTGCAAAAGGCAGGAAGAATAAAAGAAGCAATAGACATATATAGATGGTTTTTACCATTGCTAGAGTTGGATATAAATCCTAAATTAGTACAAAATATTAAACTTGCCGAAGTATATACAGGAATAGGTACAGAAAATGTTCGTGAACCGCGTTTACCTTTGTATGGTGAAGAACGTAAACATGTTATTAGTATTATTGAAGAAGGAGTAAGAACGCGTCCTACCTTACCAGATTATAAACATTTGAATGCTTTAGTTTAGAATTATTGAACATAAATGCTGGAGATAAGACCAACATGTGAAAATTGTAATAAATCATTGCCATTTGATTCTCAAGAGGCAATGATTTGTACATTTGAATGTACCTTTTGTAAAGATTGTGTTGAAACAGCATTACAACACGTATGTCCAAATTGTGGTGGAGGGTTTGAAAAGAGACCAATCCGACCAAAGGGGTTGTTAGGAAAGTATCCAGTATCGCAAAAAATAGTGTTCAAACCGGTAAATATTGAAATTCATTTAAAGAAAATAAAATCAAAATGATTACAGGAAAAAATTATATTGGAAATCAACTTTCCGCAAAAGGAAATACAATATACAAAACGTTCAATCCGCAATTGAATATTGAAAATGAACATGTTTTTGTAGAAGCTAATACACAAGAGATTAATCAGGCAGTTAGACTGGCCTCAAAGGCATTCAAGACATATCAAAATACGTCAGGAGAAGACAAAGCATTATTTTTAAATACCATTGCAGATGAGATTGAAGCTTTAGGGGATGAGCTTATTTCAACTTATATGTCAGAATCTGGATTACCAGAAGGAAGGGCAAAAGGAGAACGTGGTAGAACATTGGCTCAATTAAAAGCCTTTGCCAATCATATAAAAGAAGGGTCATGGGTAGCTGCAAGTATAGATACTGCACAACCGGAGCGCAAACCTATTCCAAAGGTGGATCTTAGGAAAATGTTAGTACCTCTGGGGCCAATTGTAGTCTTTGGTGCATCAAATTTTCCATTGGCATTTTCAACGGCGGGAGGTGATACGGCTTCGGCATTGGCAGCAGGTTGTCCTGTAATTGTAAAATCACATCCCATGCACGCTGGAACAGGTGAATTGGTATCTATAGCAATATTAAAGGCTGCTGAAAAAACAGGAATGCCCAACGGAGTATTTTCTAACTTAAACAGTAGCGGGATTGAAGTAGGTCAAGAATTGGTAAAACATCCTAAAGTAAAAGGGGTAGGTTTTACAGGAAGTATTCGAGGGGGTAGAGCCTTATTCGATTTAGCGGCAAAACGCCTTGAGCCAATTCCAGTATTTGCCGAAATGGGAAGCATTAACCCCGTGGTTATGTTACCAAATGCTTTAAATGACAAAGCAACAGATTGGGCAAAAACCTATGCAGGGTCTATTACATTGGGGTCTGGACAATTTTGTACAAATCCTGGGTTGTTAGTGGGAATAAAAAGCGAAGGTTTAACAGCCTTTACAAAAACATTAGCAGAAGAAATTGTAAAAGTAGAGCCATCTTGCATGCTACATCCAAATATAATTGGAGCCTATGAGTCAAACAAAGCCAAAGCCTTGACTCAACAAGAATTAAATGTACTTGCAGACTATAATGCAGAAGTGCAATCTAACTATGCAAGGCAAGTAGTTTCAAAAGTAAAAGGCGATACTTTTCTTAAAAACCCGACCTTACATAATGAAGTTTTTGGCCCT
>Ga0316189_10004017_pt1 | contig 14216 bp, 14 predicted proteins | sample LowCovwburrow_MG_FD_204930 | JGI IMG/M metagenome (GOLD analysis project Ga0316189, IMG submission 204930) | Coastal sediment microbial communities from Maine, United States - Lowes Cove worm burrow | ecosystem: Environmental > Aquatic > Marine > Coastal > Sediment | place: USA: Maine...
ACATTTCGCATGTAAATAACGTCAAACTCCTGGTCCCCAAACGGGGCCTGAGCCAGCGTTCCTTCAAACACCTTAAGGCCAAGGACATCTTGAGAGAACTGGCAAAACTGGCTGGTCAGATCAAGTCCCTGAACTTCAAAACCTGCCCTACCGGCTTCATTGAGGAAATACCCTGCTGCCGAACCGATTTCCAAAAGACGTCCGGAGTTTTTGTGAGGCAGAATGAATTTAAGGCACCATCGCGCCTGAATGCTTTTGAAATCACGTTGCTTCAGATGAGAAAGCAGGTCAATTTTTGTTTCCTGCCCCTGATAGAGGTCTTTCATTTCTTCTATAGATGGTCTGGGATTTACATAAACCAAATTGCATCTGTTGCATCTAACGGCTTGATAGCCCCCTTCTTTTTGGTAAGGTCGGGTATCATCTATCCCGCACAAAACACAGTCGACGTTTTCCATGACCGAATTTTCCTCAGTTGCGTTTTCTGAAAAAGACCAAAATGGCGATCAAGTTGGCGACCAAAACAAGAACGTCACCTGCAAGGCGTTGTCAGTGGTACGGCATGTAACCTGGCCGTACTAACGGGACATTAGATTTTGCTGTTGTAGCTTATCTTTAAGTGCTTAGTAAGGTATTTTTCCGGTATGCGCACCGTGAGGCTTTGCGAAGTTGTAGAAGCGCTCTCATTCGTCCAGTTTTGCGTCCATGCTTCCATCTACAATACCTTCTACATACAACGCCATTTGATTTCCCGAAATACTCTAAGTTGCGACCGCGGCTGCGTGAGCTGGGTTCACTCAGCAGTTTCATGGACCTTAGATTTTTTGATGTACCAATTCCAATTGGTGAGACAACACAATTATTGTTGAGAATGAAAAATATCAATCCAACTGAGTGTCAGAATTTTCTAGAGGCTTTTCACTGGTCCATCTTGCCGCAAGATGCAGCAGTATGATGATCATGGCGATAGGCACTGACACTGAAATCCAGACCATTGGAATGCCCAGAGTGTCGGCGGTAAGACCTGATTGGCGGGCAAGGTAGCCTTTTGCAAATCCGCCGCGCAAACCGACAAAGCAAAAATACACCACAGGCAGAATAAAAGTCAGAACTGCGGCACTTTGAATGGCTTCGGCAAGCAGGCCAAGGAGATGTGGACGTTTGGGAAAAACGCTATCCATCAGCACGGCATCGGATCGTGTTTTGAATGACAGCGTTGCACCCAGCAAGCCTGTCCAGACCATGGCATAGCGTGCGATATCTTCGGTCCAGACCGGGGGTGAGGAAAATATATATCGGGCGATGATCTGAATCATGACAGTCACAAACATCAGACAGACGGCCAGAATCGCCACGCGACGGACAAACCAGTGCACTCGATTACTCATAGTGACGATGATTTGACGCATAATGCTTCTCCCTGCCATAATTGGCGGACTGCTTTAACAGTCCGCCGTCTGTTGGTTACCGGTTACCTTCTGACAAGCTCGTCCAGATGGCAACATCTTCTGCTGGCATCAGGCCTGAATTGTAGACAGGTTTTGATGCCTCGCGAAAGACAGCGATTTCTTTGGCGGTCAGCCGTTGGACTTTAACACCTTTTGCCTCAAGTGCGGTCAGTCCTTTGACCATAGCTTCAGCCAGCCACTTGCGCGCAGCAGCGTCAGCAGTCGCTACAGCGGCTTTAACAGTAGCACGGTTGGCCTCGGACAAGCCATCAAACCACGTCTTGGAGGCGATAACGGCGCGCAAGGGCCAGATGACACGAGCATCCGAGAAATTTTTGACAAAATCCGTCTGGCCAAACATGACCGGCACGAAGGGTGAGTTGAGATAGCCGTTGATCACGCCTGTCTGTAAGCCAGCAGGTACTTCGCCCCATGGCACAATGGTACCGCTAGAACCCCAAGCCTTATACATGGCAATCTGTGCGTCATCCAAGGCGCGCATCCGTAGTTTGGACATATCGGCAGGAGATCGCACTGCGGCGGTCGTGGTGATCACGCCAGATGCCGGTCCAAGCGGAGCCAGAGCCAGTAAGATTGCATCTTGCTTGGCCAGTTTAGCATTCACTCGTGCATAAACTTTGCCCGCTGCCAATGCCCGATCCATATGAGCAATGTCATCAAATATATAGGGTAGGCGCACGCCATAAATAAACGGATCGACCTGCGCGACTGCGCGCACATCGGATAATGAAATTTCGAGCAGACCGGTCGAAACCTGATCAAATTTTTCAGCCTCATTGCCGACAGAACCGCGTGGCATCTCACGCACTTTCATGCCGGCCTTTTTCAAGGCGTTGCCAAAGGCGTAGGCCCAATTATAAGAGCCGGAAGTTTCCAGGCTGGGTTTGCTATCGAGTGCAATTTTTACTTCAGCAGATGCAGATGCAGATGTCGATGTTACCATCGCCAGTATGGCTGCCATTGCGAGAGCTTTGAGTTTCATGAGATATCCTTCCTTATTGTAGTTTCAGTTGTTTAATTTACAGAAAAGCCGAACAGGCGCGGCAGGGTGAGGCTGATCGAAGGCCAATAGACCAAAGCCAGCAACAAAAGCGCCTGAACGATGATGAATGGCAGCACAGCATAGGCCAGCCGCCAGTAGTTAAGAGAAGTCAGCGCCGATACAACGACAAGGCATTTGCCCAGCGGTGGTGTGATCAACCCAACACACAGGTTAAAACACAGCACGATGCCCAGATGGATCGGGTTGATGCCCTGTTCGAGAGCTTGTGGCGCAAACAGCGGAATGAGCAGCGTCAACGCAACAGGCGTATCCATGAACATGCCAGCGACCAGAAAGATCGCAACAAGGAAGAACAAATAACGCGTGCCGGTTAGGCCAAAGGCATCCACCCAATCTGCCAGCGCTTGCGACCAGCCCATCTGACCAGCCAGATAGCCCAATACTGAAATGGCAGCGAGAATAATGAAGATGGTGCCGGTCATCCGCGCTGTGGCTTCGACCGCCTCAAAGATCATGGCCCAATTCAATCCCTTGTAGAACTGGCCTGCAAGCAGCGCAAAAAGAACCGCGATTGCAGATCCTTCAGTTGGAGTTGCCAAACCGAACACCAGCGACCCAAGGATTACCAAAGGCAGGCACAAAGCAGGGGCGGCGTTCCAAAGGCTCGGTAGGAATTTCGGCAGATTGTCAGATTTTCCGCCGGGGTGCCCTTTCACCGCAGCGATGACTGCGTTCAGCACCATCAAAGCTGTAGCGAGCATCAACCCGGGTACGACGCCTGCAATAAACAAAGCCGCGACCGATGCACCTGTGAGGCCTCCATAGATGATCATGATGATCGAAGGCGGAATAATTGGCCCGATCATTGATGAGGCCGCCGTAATAGCACCCGCATAATAGGGGTCATAACCGCGCGCCTTCATTTCAGGCACGAATGTTCGTGACAGGGCGGCGCTGTCTGCAATCGCAGAGCCCGATATACCTGCAAAGAATACGCTGGTTAGGATGTTCACGTGGCCCAGGCCCCCCCGGAAGCGGCCAACCATGGACATGGCAAAGTCGATCAGGCTGCGGGTGACACCGGCACGGCTCATAATTTCGGCGGTCAGAATGAACAACGGCATCGCCATAAAGGCAAAGACATCAAGCTGTGCAAAGATGCGTTGGGGCAGGATGGACAGAAACTGAGTTTTACCAACAGCTACAAAGGAGAGCACCGAAACGGCACCCATCAGATAGGCAAAGGCTGTGCCGCTGATCAGCAAAATGACAAAGATGATCGGAATGAACCACATGGTCTATACCGCCGTTCGCATTGACGGTTTTGCAGACCGTACAGTGTTGTTCAGAACGGGCGGATGCGTCACGATCGATCTTAGATCCTTTTGGGAGGGCGCGACGTTGGCCAGATCAGGTCTGGGCCGTGCGGTCTCTGATGAAGAGGCTAAGAGCGTCTCAACAGCCTTTGCTGCTGCCAGCAAACTCTCGTCGCCGCGGATAGGCCCGAGCATCTGAAGTCCAAATGGCATGCCAAATGGATCAGTGCCTGTGGGCAGGGTGATCGCTGGCCCACCTGTCAGCGAACCTCGATAGCTGAGTGCCAACCAGCGATAATAAATATCCATCGATTGACCATCAATTTTGCCGGCATGAGATTGGGTCCACGGGAAGGGAGAGACAGGTGCGGTGGGCAGCAAAATTACATCAAAGGGGTGCATCACCGCATTGAATTTGCGTAAAATTCGTGTTTGTTCAGCATGTGCCCAAGCCCGGTCAGCCAATGTCATGGATTGGCCCAGGGCCACATTGACAGCGATATGAGAGCCGAATGCATCGGGTGCGTTCTGAAGCGTTTCTGCGAAGGCTGCTACAAAGCTTTCCGCGCGCAGGATATCAAATGTGCGGTCCATCTCGCCCAGATTAAGGTCCACCGGGCGACACTCTTTGACATGGGGTTTGAGGAGATCGATACGGGACCGAAAGGTTTCGCGAATGTTCTGGTCCACCGGTGCGCCGCCAAAATCTTCGCTAAAACCCATCCGCAGGTTTTTCAGGTCCACCTGAGGTAAACCTAAGAAACGGTCCGGGGCAGCCGGAGTTGATAATGGATCATCCAGATCATGTCCCTGACAAATGTTCAGCATTAATGTCAGGTCATCCATCGTGCGGGCCATGGGGCCAAGCACTGAAATGCCGGACCAACCCAGCGGTCGTGTAGGGTGCGCAATGACATCGACAGACGGGCGGTAACCAACAATCCCGCAAAGTGCTGCTGGTATCCGCAGCGACCCGCCCGTATCCGAGCCTGTGCATAGGGGAAGAAGATTTGCAGCCAGCGCCGCCGCCGATCCGCCAGATGATCCTCCTGCAATCAAATTGGGATCAAATGGATTGCCCGTTGCCCCCCAGACAGGATTGCGGCTGTTCCCGCCTGCGCCCAATTCGGGGACATTTGTTTTGGCAAGTATGATCGCCCCTGCTTCACGCAGACGAGCCACCATGGGCAGGTCCTGATCAGGAACATTGCCACGGGCGCGGATGCTGCCTTGGGTGGTCAACAAGCCCTTTGTATCTTGCAAATCCTTGACACCAATCGGCAACCCGTCGAGTGGTCCTTTGGGATTTCCGGCCTGCCAGCGCAGAGTCGCCTGCGAAGCCTCTGAGACGGCCCGTTCGGCATCGATTGCAGCCAAAGCGTTTATCTTGGGATTAAAGCGCGTAATCTGTTCAAGACAGGCTGCCAAATAGTCACTTGGCGTCAGGCTTTTGTCCTTGAAGGACTCAAGTACCTCGCAAGCAGACAGCGCCACATGCGCAGCACTACTCAAAGGTTCGATCCAGAATTAGTGATGAATTGAACGGACACTTAAACCCTCCCAAATTTTAGTGTTTGGTTATGGTAAGTAAATTTATTCTCAAAGAATAGTGAAATATCGACCACAAACATTAACTAAAAGGAATGGTTGTTAACTCATCCGTCGTTTGCTGCAAGCATTTCAAGAACAAGGATAAGGCGCCATTCTGTGCGATCTGATCCGCACGCCAAAAACAGCGCGCTTCGGACAGCAAGCCGCCGGTATCCAGCGGCAGTGTGGCAATTTCTCCACGCGTGGCTTGGGTTTGGGCCAGGCGTTGCGGCATCAAACCAAGCGCGGGCATCACCCGCAGGGGTTCCAGATTCAAAGCCAGTGAGAGCGACGCAATTGTGTTGCTCGGCGGTGTCAGACCGTTTGCTGCAAACAGAGCATCAATAGCCTGTCGCGCCACTGAGTTCGCCTGTGGCAAAATCCACGCAGAAGCGGCCACGTCTGCCCATGCCAAATCCTTCTTTTGCGCCAGCGGATGGTTGCGCCCGGCAACAACGACGACCGGTTCTGAAAACAAAGTCATTTGGTCGATGCCAGGTAGTTCCTGAGGTTGCCAAATACGCGCGATCAGAAGGTCAAGCACACCGGCTTCCAGTTGAGGGAAGAGTTCTACGAAATGTCCTTCGGACACGGACACGTTTGCTTGTGGCGTGATGCGTTTGAACTGAGAGATCGTTCCGGGCAACAAGGTTGGGGCCACTGAACTTACAACGCCAATAGAAACCGATCCTGATACGCCGCTCGCCATGGCTTCAATGTCGAAGGCAGCCCGGTCAAGTTGATTGAGTGCCTGTTTGGCGTGGTCGGCAAGACGGTTGCCAATCGGCGTCAAATAAAGCCTGTTGCGCTCTCGCGTTACAACAGGAACGCCAACAATCTTTTCTAACTCTGCGATCTGTTTTGATACTGCAGGTTGCGTAACATTGAGCGCCTCTGACACCCGTGCGACCAATTTTAAATCCGCTAAAGCTGCAATAACCCGCAAGTGTCGGATCGTTATCGTCTTTTGAAAGTCTTTGCCCGAAATTTCCTGGTCTCCCTCACCTTAAGCTTCTGCAGGATGTCACAGTTAGTCTGGGGTGTAAACCTGGCAAGGGGCGTCCATAGATGACAACGCCAATTGAAATGTTATCTTCGCTGCCAGCCACGATGTGCCTGGGGTTCAGTATTAGAGCGCTGGCCTGGTGATGATGTTCTGTGTGCCTGCCGGGTGAGGTGTTCCTCCAGCAACGAGACCAGAGAATAAAGAGCGATGGTGAACAGGGCCAGAACCAGCAAAGCGGCAAACATCAGATCGGTCTTGGCCCGTCCATTGGCAAGCAACATAAGATATCCAAGCCCGCCCGATGCCCCAACCCATTCACCAATAACTGCGCCAATGGGGGAATAAACAGCGGCCAGTTTCAAACCAGAGCCAAATGAGGGCAGGGCGGCGGGAAAGCGTATCTTGAAGAGAATTTTATCCGGCCGGGCATTCATGCTTCGAGCCAGATCAAGATACCCCTTATTGGTGTTCTGTAGACCATCAAGAAATGTTGATGCGACAGGAAAATAGATAATCAGCACGGTAATGATGATTTTGGACCATATATCATAGCCGAACCAAAGTGTCAGAACAGGTGCCAAGGCAAAAATCGGTACGGCCTGGGTAAAGACCAGCAAAGGCATGATCAGCCTGCGTGTGGCAGGGGAAACCACGAGCCAGAGTGCCGTAAGGGCTCCGAGCAAAGAGCCAAGTACAATACCAACAAGAACTTCGATAAAAGTAATCACGGCATGTTCAGCAATTAATAGTCGTGAGTCAAAAAGAGCTGCAGCCACTCGCAATGGCGAAGGCAGAATGAAATGGGGTGCGTTGGTGATAAAAATAACAGCTTGCCATAGACCTAAAGCAAAGACTGCTGACAGGGCTGCCCAAAGGGTTCTCTTCATGACCGGACCGACCGTAATGTTGAAAGCAATTTGATCTGTAAATTCTGGGTAAAAAGGTCATCAAATGGCCGCAAGGGTCCGGTGCCGGTCACTGGAAAATCGCGCAATCCAGCCTCATCGAGAATAGCGATCTTGTGGCCCAGGCGTGCTGCTTCACCAGGGTCATGGGTCACCAGCAATACGGTCCGCTTGTTCAGCAGTTCAAAAGCCAGATCCTGCATTTCGATCCGGGTTCGGGCATCAAGTGCTGAAAATGGCTCGTCAAGAACAACCACCGGGCTATCCTCCATCAAGGTGCGGGCCAGAGCCACGCGCTGTCGCATGCCACCTGAAAGCTCGGCTGGGTATTTGTTGATGTGTTGCTTGAGCCCGACACGTTCAATGAGCGCATGGGCGCGGCCCTTGTCCGATGTTTCACCTCGCAACTGTGCTCCCAGTGTCACGTTGCCCAAGACATCCAGCCACGGCATAAGCAAGTCAGACTGAGCCATATAGGCCGCACGACCGGTGAGCGCTATTCCATCATCTGTTTCAATCTTGCCGTCAAACCAGCCGCGCGTTTCCAACCCGATCAGCAAGCGAAGCAGCGTCGATTTGCCAACCCCGGATGGCCCCAGCAAACAGGTCCAGCCGACAGGTTGCAGCGCAAGGTCGATATCGCGAAACAACCAGTTGTCGTCATACCTGAAACTGCCGGAAATACGGATCATAATCGTCCCTTTATGCCCATATCCCAGAAGCCGGAGGTGAAGTTGTGATCGCTCATTTTGCCGTCACATCGATGGCAATTTTGCTGAGCGGGTTGATTGTCTTGATCAAACCAGCATCCTTTAGAAATGCTTCCATGCGGTTATAACGGTCAGCACTCAAGGCAGCAGGGCGCAGGGCAAATCTGGAAATGGTGTCGACCCAGGCGCGTTTGTTCAGTTCATCACGCAGTTCTTTCGAGGTACCTGAAAAAATCTTCCAGCTTTCCTTTGGATGATTAACGATATACTGGGTTGCCTTTTCTGTTGCAGCCAGAAAACGGCCAATCTTTTGCTTGTCCAGGGTGTCTGCCTTGGCAACATAAATCAGTTCATCATAGGATGGAAAACCTTCTTCCTCGACATAGAAACAGCGGCCTTTGACACCGCTTATGTCCATCTGGTTAAGTTCAAAATTGCGGAACGCGCCAACAACGGCATCCACTTGCTTGGACATCAGCGAGGGCGACAAAGACCAGTTGACATTCACCAGCTTGATTTCTTTCAGCGTCATGCCATGGGGTTTTAAAATCGCCGTCAGCACGGCTTCCTCGATACCGGCAACAGAAAAACCGACGGTTTTGCCTTTAAGGTCTGCAATGGATTTGATGGGTCCGTCATTGAGCACCAGCAGACAATTGAGCGGTGTGGCAACCAGCGTGCCAACACGCTTTAGAGGCAGCCCTTCGTGGATTTGCAGGTGCAGTTGCGGCTGGTAGGAAACAGCAAGATCAGCCTTGCCCGCAGCAACCAGCTTGGGCGGGTCTGCCGGGTCGGCAGGTGCAATGATTTTAACATCCAGATTCTGGTCTTTGAAATAGCCTTTTTCCTGGGCGATGATGATCGGGCCATGGTCCGGGTTGATGAACCAGTCAAGGATCAGGGTCATCTTGTCACCCGCCTGAACCGTTACACTGGTCAGTAATACGGTTAAAATCGCTAGTACAAATCTCATGTAAATTCTCCTGTTGAATTTCGGGCAGCAACCAGAGCGATGGGTCCGCTCCACCAGCTGCGCAATTGATCGGCCGCGCGCCATGCACGAAGGCCGGAACGACAAACCAGAACAAAACGTGGCGTGTCGTGGTGAGGTTGAGGCCGGATGTCGGCAAAATCATTTATGGCAATGCGCCGGGCATTGTTTGTTATTGGGCTGGGCGCTTCATCATCCTCACGCAATTCCACGACGAAATCATCCGGGGTGATGGCAGACGGGGCAATAAAACGGTAGCAACCGTCTTTGGGCTCCGGAGCATTATCAAAGCGAAAGCCGCCAAAACGGAACTTCAGGGCATCTATGGTCACCAGCTTGCCAAGCGGTGAGGGTTTTAAATCAAGAAGATACGCCATGCCCATTTGTGCCTGAAGTGAACCAGTCATGCCAACGACCGGTCCCATAACACCGGCTGTGGCACATGTCGCCAGATTTGACGGCAAATCTGGAAACACCGCGCGCACAGAAGGTGCATCACCACAAAAACCACCGACATAACCGTTTGCCGACAAAACCGAAGCCGAAATCAATGGAATGTCATTTTCAAGGCAATAGTCTGATGCGGTGTAGGTGGCGGCAAAGCTGTCAGCGCAGTCAAATACCACGTCCATGCCGTGCGCCAGCGCCTCGATGTTGTCGGGGTCCAGCTCGGCAACGTGGGCCGTTGTTGAAATATCGGGGTTGAGGTTTGCCAGCACATCGCGCGCCGCTTCAGCTTTGTTTTGACCAAGAGCCTGCTCGGTATAAATAGGCTGGCGGTGCAGGTTGGAGCGCTCAACAATATCCGGGTCAACGATGGTCAGATGACCAACGCCAGCGCCCGCCAGATATTGCAGGACAGGAGAGCCAAGCCCCCCGGCACCGATAACCAGCGCACGGGCTTTGGCCAGGCATTGTTGGCCTGCCGCGCCGATTTCCGGCAACACCATCTGACGCGCATAACGGTTCATACCAAAGGGTCCCGTGTGGCAGCAATCCATTGGTGTGTGCGGTTTTCAGGATCAGCATTAAGGGTAATATCGGTGACGACAGAGACGATATCAGCACCGGCAGCCAATACACCGGGTGCCCGTTCAACGCTCATGCCGCCAATACCGACCAGCGGTATGTCGCCGACCAGTTTCTTCCATTCGCTCAGCCGGCAAAGCCCTTGTTCGGTCCATTTCATCTTTTTCAAAATGGTAGGGTAAACCGGACCAAGGGCAATATAGTCGGGGCTCAGAGAAAGCGCCCGGTCGAGCTCTGCATGGTCATGAGTTGAAATGCCTATGCGAATGTTGGCCGCGCGAATGGCCTTTATGTCTGCATCATCGAGATCTTCCTGACCGAGATGAATATAGTCACAATTTTCATCAATCGCCATTTGCCAATAGTCGTTGACGATAAGCTGGCAATTATGTGCCCGGCAAATATCCCGCGCGGCAACAATCTGTGCCCGGGTCATTTCCGGCGTTAAGCCCTTGGCCCGCAACTGCACCAGTTTGATGCCAAGCGGCACCAGTCTGGCAAACCAGTCTGCATTTTCAAAAATCGGGTAAAAACGATCAAGCATCATGACAGAAAGGCCTTTCCCATGACAGGGGTTGAAGGGGCAGCCATATCGCGTGGTTCCATCGCGCCGGCCTCATAAGCCTGTTTGCCCGCCTTGATCGCTCGCGAAAAGGCTTCAGCCATCAGGGCCGGATCGCCCGCCCTTGCCACCGCAGTGTTCAGCAGCACGGCATCAAAGCCAAGCTCCATGGATTGAGCCGCCTGCGAGGGCAGACCGATACCGGCATCAACAACCAGCGGGACATCTGGAAAGTGCGCCCGTAATGTTTTCAGGCCGGTGACATTATTAAGTCCCTGACCTGAACCGATGGGTGCACCCCACGGCATGATGACTTCACAGCCAGCATCAAGCAACCGGCCTGTTACAACCAGATCCTCGGTTGTGTAGGGGAAAACCTGAAACCCGTCATCGCTTAGAATACGGGCGGCTTCCACCAGTTCAAACACATTGGGTTGCAAGGTGTCTTCTTCACCAATGACCTCGAGCTTGATCCATCTGGTGTTAAAAATCTCTCGTGCCATGTGGGCTGTGGTGACGGCTTCCTTTACAGAATGACAGCCCGCGGTGTTGGGCAGAACCCGAACACCAAGATCACGGATCATGCGCCAGAAATCCTGACCGGATTTTTCAGTACCGGACTCACGGCGCAGGGATACGGTTACAACCTCAACACCAGAGCGTTTGACCGCGTCTGCCAGAATAACGGGCGATGGGTATTGTGCTGTTCCCAGCATCAACCGGTTGGTGAGTTCAACGCCATAAAAACGGGACATGAAAGGCTTTAACCTCCTTGCATAGGGGCGAGCACCTCAAGTGTGTCACCCGGTTTCAGGTTGGTGGTTGATCGAAGTGTGATCGGCACGAACCGGCCATTAACAGCGGTTGCTACCGCCATGTCGCCATAGCCCAGTTCAACCAGCGCATCGAACAGGGTTTGCGCGGTGATTTCGATCGCTTCACCATTAAGTGTGATGTGCATGAGGTACCTCTCTGTTTGGGCTTTCAGCCACAATCATGGCTGCGGCCTGCCGGGCAATGGCAGGCGACAGCAGGAAACCATGTCGATACATGCCATTTACCGAGATGATGTTGCCGTTTGTGGTAATGCGCGGCAGGTTGTCCGGGTAGGCAGGGCGAACATCAACACCGGTCTCGAGGATTTCTGCTTCACCAAAGGCCGGGTGCAGCGAATAGGCAGAGCCCAGCAATTCAAGCATGGAACGCACCGATATGCGTTTGCCGTCGGCGCTTTCAATCATCGTTGCACCAACCATGAAGACACCATCTTCACGCGGCACGATGTAGAGCGGAATGCGCGGATGCAGCAGGCGAACCGGACGTGATAGAGACACATCTCGGCAGTGCACCAGTAACATTTCACCCTTTACGCCGCGCAGTTCGGGCAGGCGATCACGGGCGGTAAAACCACGGGCATCGATAACAGTGGTGCTTTGGGCAAGGCCGGTTATGTCCACCTCGCAAGCCATTTTGAAAGTTGCACCATTTTGCTCAAGTCTTGCAGCAAGCTCCTTGACAGCTTTTCGCGCATCGAGATGGGCTTCTTCGGTGAAAAACAATGCCCGCTGGAAACGACTGGCCAGATCAGGCTCCAGAGCGCTGATGGCATCTGTGCCCAATTCTTCGAAATTGCTGGTGCGGGCAGCAAATCGTGAAAGCTCAGCCTTGTCACGTCCCTGTGCGACGACAAGGCTGCCGTTTCGGCTAACAAGGCCGGTATTGGTATCCCACCAGTCGGTCGCCATGGCACCGAGCGTAATAACATGCTGTTCGGCATTTTCACGTTCGCACCAGGGTGCCAGCATACCACCGGCATACCACGAACATGAAGCGGGGCCGATTGTTTCTGCCCGGTCATAGATGGTGACCTCGACCCCCCGCGCAACAAGTTCGGTGGCACAGGACAGGCCCGTCACACCGGCCCCGACGATTGAAACATGTTGGCTCATGACCACACCCGATGAAAATGGTGTACAGGGCCGTGACCTGAACCGATATGGAGATTGTCTGCCGCAGCAATGGCTCCTTGCAGATAGGCATGGGCCTCACCAACGGCCTCAGCAATACTCAAGCCCTTGGCAAGACCGGCAGCGATTGAAGCAGAGAGGGTGCAGCCGGTGCCATGGGTGTTTTTTGTGGCCATTCGCGGTGCCTCAAACGACAGACGCGCGCCATCGTTTGAGGCCAGCAGATCGACGCAAAGCGACTTTTGAGCATGTCCACCTTTCATCAAGACGTGATCAGGCCCGAGCGCCAGCAAGGCTGCAGCTTGTGTCTCCATGTCCTGTTTGCTGACGGCATCGGATCGGCCTAACAGATCGGCGGCCTCAGGCAGATTAGGCGTAAGAACGCTGGCCATGGGTACGAGCAGTTTTCTGAGGGCGACAAGGGCATCATTGGCCAGCAAGCGATCGCCTGACTTGGCAACCATCACCGGGTCGATGATGATGGGAATGCTAAGTGGCTTCAAAGCTGTGGCAACGGTTTCAATGATCGCCTCGCTGGACAGCATGCCGATCTTGATGGCCCCCACATCAAGGTCATCCAGCACCGCCTCAATCTGGCTGCTTATGATATCAACCGGCAGATCATGCACTGCGGTTACAGAACGGGTGTTCTGAGCCGTAACTGCCGTTATGACCGAACAACCATACACACCCAGTGCTGAAAATGCCTTCAGATCGGCCTGAATGCCGGCACCACCGCCGGAATCTGAACCGGCAATCGTCAGCGCGATTGGCACGCCTTGCTGTTTTTTGAGAATTTGCACGACCACTTAACTCCCTTTTTCGGAGAAAGGGAAAGCGAATCAAATGATGCAGGTTGGAATTACTTTGCAAACACGACCGTTCCCTTCGCCGGAATTACCCGTATCAGGTTCGATGGGTCGGCACGCAGTGCACCTCTCAGCCCAAATGGGCTCCCCAACGGTTGATCAACCTATAATATGATTGAAGAGTAAAGTGCAAGACCTCACTAAGAAATTTAGAGAACAATGAGTGTAAGGCGTGCCATTATCAACCAGCTCCATGCGCCAAATCTTGAGTTGATGAGCTAAGAGAGAGCATTGACAACCGATTTCAAATACAAAGGTTGCCGGTTTGAAATATGATTTCGCTCCTGAAGTCTACAAGGTACTGTCACGGTAATCGGTGACTGGTCGGGCAACAGGCTGTAGGCTGGCCGGATGTAGAAAACCTCCTGTTCCCGTCACCGATTTCCACCATTGGTCATCCAGCATTCCATCTGGTTGAATTTCAAATTCTCACTCAGTTACCGGGATGTTGAAAATTTGCAGTTGGAGCGCGGGATAGATGTTTTCTATGAAACGGTGCGCTGGTGGGTTTTGAAATTTGGATCAGCTTATGCTCGAAAACTTCGTGCATTTCGTCCAAGACCATCGGGTCAGTGGCATCAAGACGAAGTGTTTGTTTCAATCAATGGCAAGCAGCGACCGCGGCCGCGTGATGGGGATTCCAGATCAAATTTGCTCGATTGAATTTCAACAACGTGACAATGCCCCAACCGGTTACCTTATCAGTAACAGGTACAGAATAATCTGGAAGACTCTAGAAAGCTCCGTGTAATATGGGAAAAACTGTGGTATCGAGAAGCAATGATGAAGAAGTAATCAA
>Ga0316189_10004018_pt1 | contig 14215 bp, 17 predicted proteins | sample LowCovwburrow_MG_FD_204930 | JGI IMG/M metagenome (GOLD analysis project Ga0316189, IMG submission 204930) | Coastal sediment microbial communities from Maine, United States - Lowes Cove worm burrow | ecosystem: Environmental > Aquatic > Marine > Coastal > Sediment | place: USA: Maine...
TCAGTCTCAATACTCTTGCCATTAACTTCCAGTGCCATTTCTTTACTCCTGCTTCAGATTAAGAAAGGAATTTTCATTGTCGAGTAGTATTGCAATGTGCGCGTCATCGGAATATCTCTCAAATGGAGTATATCGTGGCGCTTGTGTGCCTGATCTAGGCTTCAGAGACGTATCTGGAGCAGGTAAAATACTGACCCTGGAGTTTTGCAGGGCGTGATATAGATGCTTTTTCAGGAATTTATTTTAGAAAACACGGGCAGGCTTAATGCACGCCTGTATGACCGGTTTATAGCATTATACGGGACGGACCGGATAAAGCAGTCGCATCATTTTGAGGGCCGCTTCGAGAATATCTATGCGGACGAGGCCGATATTCCTGAAATAAAGATGGTGCTGGACGTGCTGAAACAGCAGGCGGCTAAGCTGCTGTCTGTGTCCGCAGATAATCTGAAGGCCGGTTTCTGGTTTAACGCCATGGAGCCGGGCCACCGTACTGCAATGCACCACCACGATGAGAATGACGAGCTGCTCTCCGCGGTTTACTATATTCGTGTTCCGGAGAATTCCGGCGACCTGATGTTGCACGATGCGGACAAGCAGTTCAGGGTACATCCGCAGGCGGGCAAGCTGGTGATGTTTTCACCGCAGCTAATGCACGAGGTTACCGCGCATCTTGGTTCGGGGTTACGCCTTTCTGTCGGGATGAACGTTGGTCCGGCAGGGGATGAGTAATCAAGATGCAGTGTATGCCTAAATGTCTGCCCACATTCTCACAAGGTTAATATAAGACTGGTTTACCTGCCGTGTCTCTTCGGCGTCCGGTTTGTCACGCAGCAGCTTTTCCCGTGCCTGGTTCAGGTCATGCAGCAGGGCACGCTTCTCGGGTTCCTGTACCAGGCTTTGTACCCAGCTGACTGCAACGAGTCGCTCACCGCGGGTGACTTCGGCAACCCGGTGAGTGCTGGAAGACGGGTAGAGGATGGCGTCCCCGGCTGGCAGTTTCACCTGTTGTTCGCCAAAGGATGTCAGGATAACCAGTTCGCCGCCGTCGTATTCATCGGGATTGCTCAGAAACACGGTGATGGATATATCCGAGCGGTACAGTTCGCTGCCGCTACCCATGATAGGGTCGTCGACATGCTCGCCATAGGACATGCCCGTGGTGTAGTGGGCGTAGTAGGGGGCAGCAACTTTTAGCGGTAATGCCGCACTGCGATAAGTCGGGTGTTTGACCAGGCTGCCCATGACAAGGTTGTTGAGGTCTTTCAGGTGGGCCTGATCCAGTGCCAGTTCTTCGTTGCGCTTGACCCGCTTTGCAGCCATGCCTGCAGACGTACTGCCATCTGCAAACTGTCCGGTTGCGATGATGTTGCGTGCCGCCTCAAGCTGTTGCTGGTCAAGGACCTGACTGATCTGTGTGAGCATGGCTAATCCTGCATATACCGGCGTTTATGGGTTAAAATAACAGCCTGGAATCCCCGATTATCGGGAATAAGGCCGCTCGTATGATTTTAAAAATAGTAATTGAAGACCAGATATATCCTATCACTGTTCCGCAGCAAATTATTTCCGAGGCCGGTGATTTTTTTGACCGGATTGACAAGGATATGGACAACGGTTGGCAAATGAGTCGTGAGTGGGTGCAAAACCCGAACCAGGAACAGCGTTGCCAGATTGTCGGCGACAAGATGCTGACCGCCATGCATAACGATAATCAGCAACTGATGGTGTTACTGTCGGCCTATGTACTGGCAAGAGTACCGACAGCCTGTGAGTTGCGCATTGACAGCAACGGCGAAATGCTTGAGACCGAGCTGATACTTTCCTGAGCGGACCACGCTGCCTGCAAGTCATTCATCGTTATGGCCGATTTGTTTACAGTAACAACACCGTTGTTGATTCGATACCCGGATGAAACTATGCATGTCATGGTGGCGTGTTTTCGACATGCAGATGGCATTGTCTATTTCAGGCCCTGGTGGAACGAATTACCTGACGGCAAAGGTGTCCGCCTTGCACGCGGCAGCCTTCGGGGCGAAGGACCCTGGAAGCTTGGCGATGCAGTCATCACTGTGCTGGGCTGTCAGGGAACTCACCCGCAGCAGGCCGCTGAATTTGCCGAGTGGAAGTTTCACCTTGAACAGCGTGGCGAGCGCTATCCGACGCGGGATGAGCTGGAGATGATTGCAGGGGAGCGAGGTATGTTACCTGATTGATCGAGGATGAGGTCCGCTCCTACAGGAGGATGCTTTTCCGCATTTTTACGTGCGGGATACTGTTGAAAAGTGTATGCCCGGGACCCTCTGCCTGATAGCCGTGTTTGTGGTAGAAACGCAGCGCATGTTCCCTCGCATCCAGTACGATGCAGGCTGCACCAAGTTCGCTTGCCTTGTATTCCATTGCCTGCAGTAACAATGTGCCGGCACCCCGGCGTTGCTGTGTAGTATCAACTGCCATATAGCGAAACTGTGCCTCGCGAATGCTGTTGAAATGCAATCGTCCAACGGCAATGACGTCGTGATTATTCTCAACGACCATTAAATGATGACTGGAATTTTCCATGTCATCCTGTTCACTGCCGCGAGGCTGGTTCCAGGGGGCGCGCAGAATTTTCCAGCGCAGGTCATAGTAACGCTGATATTCATCAGCTGATGAGGGTTCAATGATCCTCATGCTATCCGGCAGGGCCTCAGGCAAATATTACCCAGGTGGTCGCGATGTATTTGACGCCCTGCTGCAGGGTTACGCCACGGTGCTCGTGTGTCCAGAAAGGCGGGAACAGCAGCAGTTTTCCGGCTTCGGGTCTGATTTTTATATCCTGGTAGGAAAACTCGGTTTCACCGCCGGGACCAGCTACTGTGTTCAGGTACCAGACGGCAACCAGTTGCCGCTGGCTGAATTCATGGCTGCCTCCATCAATATGCCAGTGATAAAACTCGCCCGGATTGGTGCGTTGAACGGCGTAGCCGCTGTCCTTGAATGGGCCACGGAAGAACGGGAATGTGTCGCGAAATTCCTGGATGGCCTGGCCGAGTGAGCGAAACAGTTCACGGTCGATGTCCTGCCAGTGAGTTTTGCCACTGACGACCAGGTCGGTTGAGCGCTTGATACTGGTTTCCTGCTGGGCTGTCTGTCCTATCCGTCCGGGATACTGTTCTTCGCTGCTGGCCTCAAAGCGACGTATTATCTCATTGCATATATCGAGCGGCAGCGCCCGGTCTTTCTCAAAGATGAAGCTGTTTTCCCTGGCTTCCCTGATGGTTGCCAATGGCGGTCTGTTTGCCGGTGATGAACTTGTCATGGATGTTGGGTTCTGGCGTTAAAGTGGGCTGGATTCTATCAGTGAGATCAACTCTTGTTGATAGCCGGTGTTTTTTTGCCGGTAAATTACAAGTATCTTTTCGCACAGTGCTTGCCAGTGTGCGACGGAGTCGGTGATGCAGCTTTCGAATACGCCGCTGTCGCCGCTGGTGGTCCATGTTTCGTAAGCAGCTATTAATGTCGGATAAAGCTGCTTGCGCATATTGGCCAGGTTCGCTATATAAAAATGCAGTGCCGGGACGTTCATTTCGGACAACAGTTCGGGAAGTGTCGAGATGGCGTCCGCGAGCTGGTCGCGTACAGCGCGAACCATGATTTCTGTTTTGCTGTGAGGCATGCTGGCAAGCATTGCCTCCCACTCGTTTCCGAGTAGTTCGCCCGCCTGTACTTCACCTATTTCATGCAATTTAACAGAGCGCAGTTCATTGTTGGTCATGGCGTCCAGTGACTGGACTGCATGGCTGTCGAAATCATAGCAAGCCAGGGCATTTTGCATCGCATTAACCGGCTTGTTCCAGCGCCATTCCTCTACCTTTTCCCAGAGCATGCGGCGCAACGATTCACGTCGCACGAAAATGGTTTTGCCGAGGCTCATGGCCGGTTGTGAAGCAAGGTCCCGGGCGTATTCCTTTCCTGAAACTATCAGGGTATAACCCTTGTATGTTTCACGGCTCTCAAGTGCGCCCAGATAAAACATGGGTTTCATGCTGCGACCATAGCCGCTGCTGTAAACGTACCCCAGCGGATTCAGTGCCTGGTTGATTGCTTCGGCATCAAACGGGTCATGCAGTGCATTCATTACAGGTATCTTTTCGAAGTCACGAAGTTCCAGTGCTTCCCAGCATGATTCCCGGCAGGTCAGCCATTCAGTGAGTTCCTTGTGAGGCAACTGCTGGTCGAAAGAGAGGTCCATTTCCCAGCGAAAGTATTCACGCATTTTCAGCAGGTAAACACACAAGGTGTAATCGGTTGCGTGCCTGGCATCGGCGATATCACAGTTGGCCCGCACAGCCTCCAGTGTCGGTAGCAAGCTGCTGCTTTCTTCAATCGTGGCCGTGGCGGAGTTGTTAAGTGGTAATGTCACCGGGGTAACCTTGCTGAAACCATATATTATTCCATGCTAGCATGCGTTCCCTGTTGTCGCTACATTGAGGCTATCAGCAAACCTGCAAGTGGCAACAGCCGATCATTCAGATTGAAAATCATTAATTATCCGGCCTGGAGAGGGTGTAGTGAGAGTTAAAAGCAAATGGAGTAACAAGGGCAAGGAACGCACGCTTTTTGAAACCGGCGGTGCCACTGCATTTATCCTTTGGCGCATTGCCCAGCAAGGACTGTTGAATCTCGAGAATGAAGGATTCCAGACCGACACACGTTTACAGCGTATGGATGTTATCGCAGAGTTTCTTGCTTTTCTGGTACACCTGACAGATCGCAAGAAGGCCGATGCGCTGGATGCGAGTGAAAGGCAGGAGTTTATTGCCTCGCTCGCCAAACATCTGGCTAATACCATGCAGGAGAACCGTGCAGATGTTGAAGGTAGCGGTGACTACCGGGGACCATTAATTACTTTGCTGAATGAACGCGGCGCCAGCTATGCGGAGTGCCCCATGCCGGATGGCGAGCCGGGTTATGCCATGAAGCGTTATCTTGGCGAATGCATTACTGCAGTGATGGGTGAAAAAGATAATAAATGGATCACTGACCAGGTGATGGATATTGAGGTTCCTGAAAGCATCAAGCCTTTGAACAAGGCGCTGAGAGAATTGTTTAGTCGTGATGACGCTGCATCGTAGTGCGTATCACAGGATTAGGACCAATTAGGGTTATTTCGTTAATGCAGACAATAAAAAAGGCGGTCTGAGCCGCCTTTTTTATTTGCTTTCCGGAAGCTGTTATTTCTTCCAGTTGGAGAAGTTATCCATGTTGTGAGCCTTGCCATCTTCGTAGCCGGCTGAATAGGCTTCGTTAACGCGCTGTTCTTCGCGTTCCGGGTTCAACAGGTAGCCACCTTGCCAGCCCTGTACATATTCCGGGTCAACGTTCATGCCTTCCATCTTGGTGACTGCGTCATAGTATTCCTGGTTCATCGTGTTCTCCTCTAGCTGTAAGTCGTATTCAGTGTGGCCGCGGATGCTTGCTAGTCCATTGTTTCGATTAGATTTAGCATCAATGGACGTCAGTATACAGGAGCGTATTTTAGCTCCGTATATCCCTATAGGGAGAGTGAAGCCGGCCAACAATGATTGGTGTATCTTTATGAAAATTCGAAATATTCTCTCTTTATGGGTATTCGATGCGTGGAGGTTAATGGGTAGTGTAGGCGCATGAAAAAATACCCATGGGGGTTGTGGCCGGTAATATGGCCACTAAACGAGGTGCAATATGACGGTAGACATAAATAGCCCGGAGTACGCCAGTGGTGTAGCGGCTTTTGAAGCAAAAAACTTTTCCCTGGCAATGCAGTTCCTGTCGCCACTGGCTGAAGCGGGAGATGCGGATGCGCAGCACCGTGTAGCCATTATGTGCCAGAATGGTTTGGGCGTGGTGCGTAATGATGAACGCGCCTTTCACATGATGCAGGCGGCTGCAGAGCAGGGCTACGCCATTGCCCAGCACGGGCTCGGCTTTATGTATCTTGAAGGTGAATGCGTTGAAAAAAATGCGGCCAAAGCGGTGGAGTGGTTCCGCAAGGCGGCTGATCAGGGACTGGCTGGTTCGTTGACGACGCTTGCCATCATGTACGAGGAAGGCAATGGCGTTGAGAAAGATCCGGAAGAGGCCAAACGCCTGTATGCCAGGGCCGGTTTCGATCTCTAGCGATAGGTCTGTAGCGCTGTTTGTTGTTTCCGGGTGATTACCATGGATCTGACGCCTGAAGATGCGCTGCGTATTAATGTCCTGCTGGCAAGCCAGATAGAGGCAATCCGGCTCGATGAGTCGCGCATGACATTGTTTGCGCTATCTCAAAAGGGTGAAGCGAAGGTCAAGCTCAATCCCAACTGTCGTGATGATGCTTATCTGAGAAAGGTGCGCGAAACCCTCTCCAGCCATGTACTGGGTTCACCCGGTGGTTATCCGGTCTATTTGAAGCGCTGGACCCGCATGGGGCAGGCGCGTGACGAAGTGCTTGAATCACTATTGATGCTGGGTGAGCCGGAAGCGGTTGTGGCGGTGGTCAATGCGACCGGCGTTACCGATGAGCTTGCCCGCCGTGCCTGGTGGGCATCTCAAACGTCTGATAACGCCCGCTGCATGCTGCAGCAGGCAGCCGTAGTCAACGGTGAAATGGGACCTGTGCTGGCGGATTTTCTGATTGAATTCCTGCCATTTGAAGAGGATGCCTGCAGCCAGATAAAAACGGTCAGTCTGGTATTGCAGTCCGATCTTGTTGCTGAGGATGTTCGTAAACGCTTATGGGAGAAAGGGCGTCTCAAGAATGCCTACCTGGTCGGTTTTTTGCAGACCTTGCCGGATGCATTGCCTGAACAGCGTGATGCGCATCCAGGTTACCAGGCAGTTGCCGGGAAATTGTCCGGGTTGCTGGCAGCGGAAAATCCGTTTGCAGTGCAGCTATGCCGGTTACTGAGTCCAGCCGGTCAGGCTTACCTCGATTGTGTCGGGGCCGTGTTAAAGAAGCCCTCTAACCAGGATGTCATGGTAGAGTTGATGCATGCCATGGCAGCTTATTCCTGTTCGTTGCCGGTAACAATGCCGAGAAAGTTTCATATAAACGACGTTGCGCGGCTGTCGGTTGAGCCGGGTGGCGGGGCATTGGCTGATGCGGATGCCCTGCAGTATTTGCAGGCGTTACTGGACGCATTTCCCGAAGGGGAGAACTATATACACGCAATGCTGTTTCTTGCCATGCTTGCAGAGCCGATACTGGATCCGGTTTTTTCAAGAACTGATGCTATTGGTACGGTGATGCGTAAAAAACTGCAGCCGGTAACTGAACCAATTAATGAACAGATCAGAATTTTGAGGAATGTATGACTGATATTCGAATGTATTGCACGGCGTTTTGTCCCTACTGTGTGCGTGCCGAGACGTTATTGAAGAGCAAGGGTATAAGTGATATCACCAAGATCATGGTGGACTCGGTTCCTGACGGCTTCAAGGATATGATGGAACTGACCGGCCGTCGAACGGTACCGCAAATTTATATCGGCGACCGGCACATCGGCGGCTTTGACGATCTGGCGGCGCTCGATCGCCAGGGTGGACTGGACCCGTTACTCGAGGCCGTTTGAGCGCAGGCGTTTTTTACGAAGGTAGACAAACAATGGATTACTTGCCGATATTTTTAAAAATTGAAGATCGTCCCTGTCTGGTTGTGGGTGCTGGCAAGGTGGCGGCAAGAAAAATCGCCTTGCTTGCCAGGGCGGGCGCACGCACGACGGTTGTCTCGCCGGAGGTTTGCGCGGAAGTAAAAGAACTGGTCAAGCAGGACAACGTCAGTTGTATTGAACGGCAGTTCAGGGAAGAAGACATGGACGGAGTCGTCCTGGTCATTGCGGCAACCGATGATGAGGTGGTCAATCGTGGTGTCTCGGCGCTGGCGCATCAGCACCGGATACCGGTCAACGTTGTTAATGCGCCGAATGAGGGTAACTTTATAATGCCGTCGATTATTGACCGCTCTCCGGTGCAGGTTGCGATTTCCACCGGTGGTGCCTCGCCGGTACTCGCGCGGTTACTGCGTGCCCGTCTGGAGAGTTTTATCCCGGCAGCTTACGGGCGGCTGGCACACCTGGTGAATGACTATCGGGGCAGTGTAAAAAAGCATTTTTCGAACACCGGGCAACGCCGCTACTTCTGGGAAAACATTCTGCAGGGAAGGGTGGCCGAACTGTTGTTTGCAGGTCATGAGGAAAAGGCGCGGGCCGCATTGGAAGAAGCCATTGAAGATACGGACGTGCATTACCAGAGTGGCGGCGAAGTCTACCTGGTGGGTGCCGGTCCAGGTGATCCTGATTTGATTACTTTCAGGGCTATGCGCCTGATGCAGCAGGCCGATGTGGTTGTTTACGACCGGCTGGTGTCGGAGCCGGTGCTGGATATGGTGCGACGCGACGCTGAAATGATTTATGCCGGCAAGGCACGTGACCAGCACACGCTTAGCCAGGAGAGCATCAATGAATTGCTGGTGCGCCTGGCGAAGGAAGGCAAGCGGGTACTGCGTCTCAAGGGCGGTGACCCCTTTATTTTCGGGCGCGGTGGTGAGGAAATCGAGACGCTGGCCGAGGAAGGTATTCCCTTTCAGGTGGTACCTGGAATTACCGCAGCCTCCGGCTGTGCCTGCTATGCGGGTATCCCGCTGACGCACCGCGATTATGCCCAGTCGGTCACGTTTGTGACCGCGCATCTGAAGGATGGCAGCATTGACCTTGATTGGGAAATGCTGGCAAAACCTGCGCAAACTATAGTCTTTTACATGGGTTTACACAGCATTTCTGTGATTGGGCATGAACTTGTTGCGCACGGGCTGCCAAAACAAACGCCGGTGGCGCTGGTACAGAAGGGCACGACGCGCAAGCAACGCATCTATATAGAAACGCTGGAATCACTGGCGGACCTGGGCGAGCGGGAGCAGTTGCAGCCGCCTACTATTATTATTGTCGGTGAGGTCGTAAGCCTGCAGGAGAAGCTCAGCTGGTTTGGTATGAGCAGTAGCGGCCTGCAAACAGGTTGACGCACTGCTTGTCCCTGGTTGTCCCCCTTGTTTTGACCTGCCTCTCTGTAGGACATTTGCCATTGTTGTGACTTTTTCCCGATGGTAGTCTCGATCTGAATCTGGATTACGCAGACAGGTTCAAATATAAACACATGGGGGAGACAAGATGATCAATGTAATGCTGGTGGATGATCATGATCTGGTGCGAAAAGGTATAAGGCGCCTGCTGGACGATGTTAGCGGTATCAAGGTGGTAGCCGAAGCGGTTGACGGTGAACAGGCTATTACCCAGGTACGCAGGAAGAAGCCGGATGTAATTCTGATGGATGTCAGTATGCCGGGAATTGGCGGGCTGGAAGCGACACGCAAGATTACCCGTTCGCTACCTGATATGAAGATTATTGCAGTAACTATTCATGATGATGACCCGTTTCCTGCGAGGTTGCTGGAAGCCGGTGCCGCCGGTTATATCACCAAGGGATGTGATATTGAGGAAATTATCAGAGCAATTCAGTCTGTACATGGCGGTAATCAATATATAACCCCGGGGGTTGCGCAAAAGCTCGCCTTGTCATTTGTTAATAATGGTAACAAGTCTGCTACCGCCGAACTTACCCCGCGTGAAATGCAGGTGATGCTGATGATTGTAACGGGTGAAAGTAACAAGATTATTTCGGAAAAACTTTGTCTTAGCCCGAAAACCACCAGCACTTACCGATATCGCTTGTTCGAAAAGCTGGGTGTTGAGAATGATGTGGAGCTTACCCGTTTTGCCATCCGTCACGGACTCATCAGGGAAAACCTCATCCACTAGATCGAAAACATGGCGGTCTTGCTGGCCGCCATGTTGTTTTGTATTTTCCGGTCTGCCATTTTGAGACTTTCATCAGAGTATTTTTTCCTGCCTCTGGCATGATGATTCCGGGTGCTCTTTTTTTTGCGGGCATGCAGGTAATCGGGCGTTTGTGCAGGAGTGAGAAATGGCGGCAAACAGGAGTCGTGCACCGGAGTTTTTAGAAGGTCTGGAATGGTTTAATGTCGATCGCCCCGTCAGGCTGGCTGATCAGGCTGGTCGTGTTGTGTTGCTGGTTTTCGGGGCAAGTTCATCTATTTATTGTCAGCGTGTATTGCAGGACCTCAAGGTTCTCGGCAAAAAGTATCGTGATGACCTGGTGATTATCAGTGTCAACACACCGAGGTATGCAGCCGAGAGAAAACGCTCACATGTCCTGAATGCGATCAACAAGCATCAGATCAATCATGCGCTTGTCCATGATCCAAAGAAGCAGCTCTGGAATATGTATGGTATAAGAGCGTGGCCTACGCAAGTGCTGGTTGACCACGAGGGACTTGTACTCGGTTCGATGTCAGGCGATGGCAAGCTTGCCCAGCTGGACCTGGTGATTGGAAACCAGATAAATAAAAACACCAGCATTAATTCTCTGGCCCCGGCACCTGTTACAAGGCGTCGTACACGAGAGGTGCCTGCGGCACTGTCCTTCCCCGGCAGAATCATAATAGAAAATGACCGACTGTATGTGTCTGACAGTGGACATAACCGAATTCTGGTGCTGTCCTTGCGTGGAGATGTGTTGCGTCAGTACGGCGGCGAGGTCGCCGGATTTATAGATGGTAATGGTACCAATGCGGCTTTTCATAACCCGCAGGGAATGACGCTTGCCGGTGATTTTCTGTATATTGCCGATCAGCGCAATCATGCCATCAGGCGCATTCATATTGTCACAGGCGACGTTGATACTATTGCGGGTACCGGCAAGGTCGGCATTCCGTTGCTGGATCGTTACGACGTACCGGTTGATGTCAGTTTGAACTCGCCTTCTGATGTCGTGTTCAAGGACGGCAAGTTGTATATCGCGATGTCAGGGTTGCACCAGATCTGGTGTCTTTCGCTGGTAGCGAATACGCTGAAGCTGTTTTCCGGGAGCGGCAAGGAGGGCTTGCTGGACGGTCCCGCTAGCACAGCGGCCTTTGCGCAGCCAAGCGGCCTGGCGCTGTTGTTTAACCGGCTCTACAGCATCGATGCCGGCGCTTCTGCTGTACGCGAGGTGGATGTCGAAACCGGTGCGGTGCGGACCATTGTCGGTGAAGGGCTGTTTGACTACGGCGACGGAGACGGTACGGGCAAGATGGCACGATTGCAGTATCCGCTTGATATTCACGCGGACCCGGAGCACAGGATGCTGTGGATAGCTGATACATATAATAATAAAATCAAGAGAATAGGTGTAAATAGTGAATTTGTTTCGAGTGTGGTGGTTGACCACAGGCTGGAAGAACCGGGTGGGCTGGCGTTTCATGACGATACCCTATACATTGCCAACACCAACGCGCACGAAATTGTGTGCCTCAACCCGAATAACGGTCACGCTGAAGCACTGAATGTCTCGGATCAACTCGTCGAAATTTAATCCTGATTGCAGAGACTGCCCCCGACTAGCCGGTTTTCTTGACCAGGTTGCTGTCAAGCATCCTGATTACCATGCCCGCCCGGTAGCACCGTTTGGTGACGATAATGCCCGCTTGCTTATTGTCGGTCTGGCACCGGGTATGCACGGTGCCAATGCCACTGGCCGGCCGTTCACCGGCGATCATGCCGGTATTTTGTTATATCAAACTCTTTTTGACTATGGCTTCAGTAATCAGCCTGAATCCGTTTCCCGTGATGATGCGCTGCAACTGCATAACTGCCGAATTACCAATGCGGTAAAATGTCTCCCCCCGCAAAACAAGCCGCTGCTCGATGAAGTCAAGACATGCAATCATTACCTGCGTGCCGAGATTGACGGCTTGCCTGCTCCGGCTGTTTTGCTGGCACTGGGCAAGCTGGCGCATGATGCGGTATTACGTGTGCTCGGAATGCGCTTGTCGGCTTACAGGTTTGCGCATGGCGGCATACACACACTGACGGATAATCTTTCGCTGGTCGATTCATATCATTGCAGTCGCTATAACACCCAGACCCGGAGGCTGACGCCGGAAATGTTCGGGCAGGTCTTTCAGTTGGCCAGGCAGCTGCTTGACAGCAGCAGTGAGCAGGCCGGTGTCAGTGGCTGATGGCAGCGCCGGCTCCTTCATTCGATTCGAATGAGTTTCTAAAATCCCTGACGACTCGCCCCGGCATTTACCGGATGCTGGATAATGAACAGACGGTGTTGTACGTCGGCAAGGCCGGCAATCTGCATAACAGGGTATCAAGCTATTTTCGCAAGTCGGGCCTGAGTGTGAAAACCCGTGCGCTGGTTGATCAGATTGCAGCCATCGAAGTTACGGTAACCCATACAGAGGCGGAAGCCCTGCTGCTGGAGTGTAACCTGATCAAGGAATTGCGCCCCCGCTATAATGTACTGTTGCGCGATGACAAGAGCTATCCATATATTTATCTGTCATCAGGGCAGGAGTTTCCACGGGTATGCATGCATCGTGGTGCGCGGCGCAGAAAAGGCCGTTATTTCGGACCCTATCCGAGTGCGGGTTCTGTACGCGAAAGCCTGCACCTGCTGCAGAAACTGTTCATGGTGCGACAATGTGAGGACAGCTTCTTCAGCCATCGCAGCCGACCCTGCCTGCAATATCAGATCAAGCGCTGTGCTGCACCCTGTGTCGGGTTGATCAGCGATAAGCAGTATGCGGAAGACGTGCGGCGTACTGTCTTGTTTCTCGAGGGCAAGAGCCGCGAAGTAATTAATGATCTCGTGACGCAAATGGAAGCGGCCTCGTCGCGGCAGGAATACGAGCAGGCCACGATTTTTCGTGACCAGATAGCCAGTCTCCACAAGGTCCAGGAAAAGCAATGCATCAGTCGGGAGCGGGGCGACGCTGATATTCTTGCCTGCAAGACAGACAAGGGTAATGCCTGTGTGCAGGTGTTCTTTATCCGTGACGGCCGCAACCTGGGTAATGCGGCATTTTTTCCGAAGGTGCCGCTTGAGTCCGATGCTGCTGCCGTACTGTCTGCTTTTATTCCGCAATATTATTCCGGCAAGGACGTTCCATCCGAGCTGCTGTTAAGTCATATGCCACAGGATGGTGCGTTGCTGTCAGGTCTGTTGTCCGAACAGGCGGGGCGTCGGGTTGAGATACTCACCAGTGTGCGGGGTGACCGTGCGCGCTGGGTAAATATGGCATTAAGCAATGCCGAACATTCCCTGCATTCTTATAATAATTCACGCAAGGGCTATTCCGATCGGATGCAGTCGTTGTTGTCGGTGCTGGGGCTTGATGAGATACCGGAGCGCATCGAATGTTTTGATATAAGTCATACCAGCGGCGAATCTACCGTCGCATCATGTGTTGTGTTTGGCGTTGAAGGCCCTTTGAAATCAGATTACCGGCGCTTTAATATCAAGGATATCCAGCCGGGTGATGATTATGGTGCCATGGAGCAGGCGCTGAAGCGACGTTATACCCGGGTGAAGAAGGGCGAGGGGATGCTGCCCGATTTGTTGTTTATTGATGGTGGCAAGGGGCAGATAAGTGCGGCCAGCAAGGCGCTTGAAGAATTACAGATCATTGATGTGCGTATAATAGGAGTTGCCAAGGGGCCGGGCAGAAAACCCGGACTGGAAACGTTGCATTTATATGGTAAAGGTGAAACGTTAACGTTGTCTGCAGATTCGCCGGCTTTGCACCTGATACAACAGGTCAGGGATGAGGCGCACCGTTTCGCTATAACCGGGCATCGGCAGCGGCGCGCAAAAACCCGGCGCACCTCGCCGCTGGAACAAATACCCGGGGTGGGGCCGAAGCGGCGTCAGCAATTGTTGCAACAGCTGGGCGGGCTCAGGGAGGTTGCCAGGGCCGGTGTTGACGACCTGGCGCGGGTAAAAGGTGTGAACCGTAAACTGGCACAGCAAATCTACGATGCCTTTCACGGCGACTAGGGTAAATCGGGCGGATTCCCGGAGTAAGTATTAAATGCAGTGGAACATTCCAAACATATTGACGCTTTTGCGTATCGTGCTGATACCGGTACTGGTGGTCGTGTTTTACCTGCCGGGACCGTGGTCCTACCAGATCAGTGCACTGATTTTTGGAGTGGCCGCGATAACCGACTGGCTGGATGGCTATCTTGCCCGTCGCCTGCAGCAAACTTCTCCGTTTGGCGCCTTTCTGGACCCGGTGGCTGATAAATTGATGGTCGCTGTGGCGCTGGTGTTGTTGGTGCAGGATAATCCAAGCGAGCTGTTTGCCGTGCCG
>Ga0316189_10004019_pt1 | contig 14215 bp, 7 predicted proteins | sample LowCovwburrow_MG_FD_204930 | JGI IMG/M metagenome (GOLD analysis project Ga0316189, IMG submission 204930) | Coastal sediment microbial communities from Maine, United States - Lowes Cove worm burrow | ecosystem: Environmental > Aquatic > Marine > Coastal > Sediment | place: USA: Maine...
CTTCCATGGAAATGTAGTCCAAGTCGCTTTTCATTTCCAGAATCTTAAAGGGCTTGCCTTCGTTGGACATGACTTTTACAGTTACCTGACGGCTTTTTCCTGCCGTGGAAGCGAAGAAATAAACCGAGTTGGGGCTGGCTTTGATAGCGCGGGCCACATGAACCGTGATCGGGAGACGCAGGTTCTTTTGGGTTTCGCTGTTCGTATCGAAGGTCAGAAAGCCACTGAAGCGAGACTTGCCGCTGGCGAATTTGCTGCCGTCTGCCGTGACAACAATCTTGGTGTTCTTGTCATCAACGCGAACCGCTTCGGCTGTAAGACAGTCGGGCGTAATGCGGACTTGGATATTGCTTAATTCCAACTTGTCCATCTTGGAAGTGAAAATATTGATGTCCTGACTAACGGTTTGTCCCATCTTGGCATTTGAAAAGAAGATGCTGCTGGGCTTGAACTCCACGTCAACCGTGACAAAACCCTTGATGGTAACCACTGTTTTTGGGGTGGTCTCGTCATTGGTGGTGATCGTGATGCGCTTGGTGATGTTTCCCGAAAAGCGCTGAGAGTTAAATTCTACGGGGATCTCTCCGGCCTCTCCAGCTTGATAAACCGTTTTCTCTGGCTTGGCAGTGGTACACCCACAAGAAGTGCCTACATCGGTAATAGTGAGCGGCGCATTGCCCGCATTCTTGAACTTGAAGACGGCGTTCACCTTAGCGCCCTTTTCGATATCACCAAAATCGTGAACAGACTTATCCATTTCAATTTTGGGCTGGGCAAAAGTGAAGAGCGAAAAGATAGCAAATAGAAATACACAGCTCTTTTTCATAGGGATCTCCTCCAACATGGGTAAATATGACCTTCGGGATCGGATGGTCGCAGACCTGACTTCACCGGGCGGTCTCGCATTATTGCAAGGCTATTTTAATCGTGATTTTCATTAAGATGGTTAAAGAAATGTTAAGGCTCAAATCATGATGGTATGATGGTTGGACTGTCTGTTGTGGAACATTTGGATATTCTCAACGGGTAAGAGGGCGTTCATGGCAAAACAGAAAGGCTTGTTCAAAGAAAAACTCAAGGCGCTGCGCCAGGAGTACCAACTGTTACTACCGGAAAAGCTGAAGGCCATCGAGGCGAGCTGGAAGGCGGCAATCCCCGGAGATGAGAATAAGAAGAGTTTATTGGAAATGGTTCACCGGGAGACACATACCCTGGCCGGCTCGGGTACAACTTTCGGTTTTCCCAACCTGAGCAAGGTATGCTCGGAAATAGAGACTTTTATCATAAGTTTGGGCGGCTCTGCCGGAGCCATTCATCCCGAACAGCAGGCGGTTGCCGCAACCTTGTTTGAGCGCATGTTCCAGGCAGCTTCCGAGAGTCAGGAAGAACTGGTGGAAGCAGAAGTGGGCGATGTGACATCCGGCGAAAACGAAGGCGCCAGGCTGCAGTCTGTTTTTTGGCTCGGTCTAGACAAAGAACTTGCCCAAGATGCCGCACGTCAATTGCGTTTTTTCGGGTTTCGGGTGACCATTTTCGATTCTTGGGCGAAGCTGGAAGAGCAGCTGGCAAACCAGATTGTGGATATCTTGATCTTAGATCTGTCCGCCCCTAACGGCCACCTTCCCGAGATGGGAAGCGTTTTTGCCGCTTTTCCCTCTCTGCCTTTGAACATTTCCAAGATATGCATCGTTCCAGAGGAGACAGAACTCGTCGGCCAATTGGAAACGCTTCGCGCAGGCGCCGATTTTTGTTTGCGAAAGCCCCTGCCACTGGACCAGCTGCTTATTCAATTGGATGATCTGGTTCCCATCACCTTTAATGGAACCTACCGACTCCTGATCGTAGACGACGACAAGCAACTCTCAGCCAATACCGCGACCATTTTACGCCGAGCGGGCATGGAGGTGGAAGTTGTCAATGATCCTCTAAACGCCTTGGACGTATTCGCCCGATTTAAGCCCGACCTTATCTTGATGGACCTGTACATGCCCCATTGCAATGGGCTCGAACTCTCTCGCCTGATACGCCAGGATCGCCGCAACCAGGGAATTCCCATCGTTTATCTCACCGGGGAAACCCAGATCAATCAGAAACTGGCGGCCCTGGAGTCCGGTGCTGAAGATTTCTTGTTAAAGCCGGTTAAATACCGCTACCTATACAGATCACTCATGGCCCGAATCAAGCGTTCCCACCTACAGCGAACCGCTTTTACCCACGATAGTCTGACTGGCCTGCTCAACCACTCGGCCTTTTATGAGGAATTGACGCAACTCATGAAAACGGTTCGAGAGAAAGACGAACCCTTGACGCTCGCGCTGCTCAACCTGGACCACTTCCACAAAGTCAATGCAGCCCATGGCCACATCATTGGCGACCGGGTATTACGCACGCTTTCCATCCTGCTTAGACGGGGCTTTGGGACACGCGCTCTGATTTCACGTTTTGGCGGGGATGAATTTGCGGTGGCCTTGCCTGGCACAGATAAGGAAAAGGCCGGCCTCTTGTTTGACCGGCTGTCCAGCCATTTCTCTCGTCTCAAACATTGGAATGGCGCGAGGCGTTTCTCGGTTACCCTTAGCGGTGGTCTGGCGAACCTTTCCTCGTACAGGGAAGCAGAAGAGCTGATCCAGTCGGCCGGCAAGGGTTTATATCAGGCCAAGAGTTTTGGGCGGAACCGGGTTTTGGCTGTTGAATCGGTCGTTCACCAGGAAAGCGACCCGACGCTGCGGGAGAGTCTCCCTATTTCAACCTTCGATCCAGATGTTCCGCTGATTCTGGATGAAGACTTGGATAATTTGGACCCGGAACTGGTGGCGCTCAGCCAACTGCCGCCATTAGCCTCGCAACCCTTTTCCGCCCCCGAACCGCTGGCTCCTTCCCTGCCGTTGCCGCAGGGTGCAGATCCCGCTTTGCTTTTTATCGAAGACGACGACCTGGAAGCCTTGGAAGATACTGTGGAGAAAAAGGAGAGGAAAGCCTGCTCAATTGTGGTGGTCGACGATGATCGCCAGGTTCTTTCCGTGATCAGCTCCTACCTCGAGGGCGAGGGATTTCTGGTACACTCCGCCAGTACGGGCGATGAAGCCTTTAAGCTCGCGGTTGAGCAGATGCCTCAAATCATGCTCATCGATTTACTGCTGTTCCCTGGCATCCATGGCTTCGAGTTGTGTAAGAAAGTCAAGGAAGATTCACGACTCAAAGGGGTCAAGGTTATTCTCATGACGGCAGTCTACAAGGATTATCGCTACCGCCTGGAAGGACAAGATGCGGGCGGGGATGCATTCATCATCAAACCGCTGAACTTTGACGAGCTGATGGAAAAAATCGAAAACCTCGTCCCTGCTTGAGAACCTTTGCGCGGACCTTCGGGCCTCCCCTTTTTCCTGGCGTCGTACACCCTTGTGCTCGCGCGGGCTGGGTTCCCTTGTCGCATGCGGCCGGATGCCGGACGCAGCCACTTTGTCAGACAAAGCAGCTTGCGTCCCGACAGGTTGCGTTCTAGTCGCGCGTGAATTTGCGATACTTGATACGATGGGGTTGGTCTGCCGCATCACCCAGACGGCGTTTGCGGTCCTTTTCGTAATCGGCGTAGTTGCCCTCGAACCAGACCGTTTCCGAGTTTCCTTCGAAAGCCAGGATGTGGGTGGCAATCCGATCCAGGAACCAGCGATCGTGAGAGATGACCACGGCACAACCAGTAAAGGCCAGCAGGGCATCTTCCAAGGAACGTAGGGTTTCCACGTCCAGATCGTTGGTGGGCTCGTCCAGCAGCAGCAGGTTTCCGCCTTCCTTGACCGTCATGGCCAGGTGAACCCGGTTGCGCTCACCACCCGAGAGGGTGCCCACCGGCTTCTGCTGTTCACTGCCACGCAGGTTGAAGCTGCCCACATAGGCTCGCGACGACATGGTACGTGAGCCCAGCGTTATCAGATCCTCGCCACCGGAAATGGCTTCCCAGGCCGTGCTCTTGGGATCCAGGCCATCGCGTGACTGGTCCACATAGGAAACATCCACGGTAGGTCCTATCTTGAGGCTGCCCGAATCGGGTTCTTCCTTGCCGGTGATGATGCGGAACAGGGTCGACTTACCCGCGCCGTTGGCGCCAATAATGCCCACGATCCCACCCTTGGGCAAACGGAAGCTGAGGTTCTCAAAGAGCAGCTTGTCGCCGTAGGACTTGGTCAGGTTCTCCGCTTCCAGGACCAGATCACCGAGTCGCTGGCCAGTGGGAATGTAAATGGCACCTTCCCGTTGTTTCTCGCTGGCGCTCTTGCTGGTCAATTCGTCATAGGCACTGATGCGGGCCTTGTTCTTCTGGTGACGTGCCTTGGGCGACATGCGGATCCACTCGAGTTCCTGTTGCAGAACCTTGCGACGCTGATCCTCTTTCTTGGATTCCTGCTCGAGTCGTTGGTTCTTCTGTTCCAGCCAACCCGAGTAGTTGCCCTCGTAAGGGATTCCCTGGCCGCGATCCAGTTCCAGGATCCAACCCGCCACATTGTCAAGGAAGTAACGGTCGTGGGTAATGGCCACAATGGTGCCACCGTAATCGTGCAGGTAACGCTCCAACCAGCCGACGGTCTCAGCATCCAAGTGGTTGGTGGGCTCGTCCAGCAACAGCAGGTCTGGTTCCTCTAATAGCAGGCGGCACAAAGCCACCCGACGAATTTCACCACCAGACAGGTGGGTGACTGCCGAATCGCCAGCAGGGCAACGAAGCGCATCCATGGCCATGTCTAGCTTCGACTGGATGTCCCACGCATTGCGTTGCTCGATTTTGTCTTGGATCGACGACTGGCGATCCATTAGTTTATCCATTTCCTCGGGGCTGGCCGTGGCGAATTGATCGTTGATTTCGTCAAATTCCTTCAGCAAGGTCATTGTTTCGCGGACACCGTCTTCCACATTCCCGGCAACAGTTTTGTTGGGGTCGAGCACGGGCTCCTGTGGAAGGTAGCCGATGCGAATGCCTTCGGCAGGCCAGGCTTCGCCGTGGAAATCGGTCTCGATGCCGGCCATTACCTTCAATAAGGTTGATTTACCTGAGCCATTCAGACCCAGAACCCCGATTTTGGCACCGGGGAAGAAACTGAGCCAGATGTCTTTAAGCACCTGGTCATTGGGCGGAAAAACCTTTGACAGTTTTTTCATAGTGTAGATGTACTGGTACGACATAGTTGTCCTCGATCAAAAGCTTCGTCAAACGACCCACCATCCTACACCGTCTGGAACCACAGGTAAAGTGGAAGAACCCACCTGGTCATGGTGGTGGGGCGGTTGTTCGACCCTCCCGCACTTCAAATCGAACCCAACTCGCGGATCAAGCTCCCCTTTCAGCCCTGTCAGGTAGTAGAATGATGGTGGCCAACCCAGCAAAACCAGGCCGACTTGCCTGTTCCAGCCTGTACCTTCCCCGGCCAAAACCTAGGAGAATGACCTATGCTTTCCGTATTCCGATGTGCTTTACTCATTATATTGATCGCCATGCCTCTTTCCCTGTTCGCCGCAGACGGCAAAAATGACGAACAAAAGTGGGATGTGACCAACTTTACCGATCAGACCTATGAGATTGGCATTGATACAGATGAGGGCACTTGGATGAGTGTCCACGTTAGCCCGGACGGAAAACAGATTGTCTTCGATCTTCTTGGTGATATTTATGTGCTTCCCATCACGGGTGGCGAGGCGCACCTTCTGGCTGGTGGCCCTGCCTGGGAGACACAGCCGCGCTTTAGCCCTGACGGCCAGCGAATCGCCTTCACATCTGATCGCGCCGGAGGCGACAATATCTGGACCATGGCCCGCGATGGGTCAGATGCCCGCCAGGTCTCGAAAGAAACATTCCGCTTGCTCAACAGCCCGGCTTGGAGCCCTGATGGCAATTACCTGGTTGGCCGCAAGCACTTTACCTCGGCGCGTTCATTGGGCGCAGGCGAGATCTGGATGTATCATACGTCGGGCGGCGGCGGGATCCAGCTCAATGAGAAACCCAATAAAGAAAAAGACCTGGGTGAACCGGCCTTCTCGCCGGATGGTCGCTATGTCTATTTCAGCCAGGATACCACGCCTGGCCCCCGCTTCGAATACGACAAAGATCCCAACCTGGGCATCTACAGCATTCGCCGCATTGATCTGCAAAAAGGTGGGATAGAAACGGTGATCAGGGGAGCTGGCGGTGCCATTCGACCCACTCCCTCACCCAGCGGCAAGTTTCTGGCATATATTCGCCGCCACAACTACGAGACCAAACTCTGGCTCCACGAATTGGAAAACGGACGCAATTGGATTGTTTATGACAAGCTGGATCACGACATGCAAGAGACCTGGGCCATCTATGGTGTCTACCCGGGCATTTCCTGGACTCCCGACGAAAAAAGCCTGGTCTTTTGGGCCGGAGGAAAAATTCACAACTTCCATATCCCCACCGCCAAAGACACGGTTATTCCCTTCCATATTAAAACCAGACACACCATGGTCAAAACCCTTCGTCAACCCGTTGAGGTGGCGCCCGATACCTTCGAAGCCAAAATGTTGCGCCAGGTAAAAGTCTCACCCGACGGCAGCAAGGTGGTCTTCCAGACCCTGGGAAACTTGTACATTCGGGACCTTCCGGATGGCGAACCCAGGCGCTTAACAGGCCAGAAGGTTCATTTCGAGTACTTCCCATCCTGGTCATGGGACAGTCAATCCATTGTGTATGTTGCCTGGCACGACGAGAGTCTGGGCAGTATTCGCATCGCCTCGGCAAGTGGTGGGGAAGGCCGGGTTTTAACCAGGAAGCCGGGACATTACAGGTCGCCCTGCCTCTCGCCCGACGGCAAAACACTTGTGTATGAGAAAGGCCAGGGTGGCTACCTCACCAGCCCTCTGTGGTCGACAGAACCCGGCCTGTATGTGCTGCAGGTGGATGGTGGCGAACCGCTACGCCTGAGCAAGCGGGGCTTTGCGCCGCATTTCATACAAACCGGCAAGCGGATCTTTTTCTCCACTGTTGATGAGGGTGCCAAACGCACCTTGCGCAGTGTGGATTTTGACGGTCAGCACGAGCGAGCCCACGTGGAGAGCGCCATGGGTCAGGAACTCGCTATCGCACCCGATGGGAAATGGCTGGCCTTTGCCGAAGACTGGCGGGTTTATGTGGGCCCTTTTACCTTGACCTCGAAAGTCTTCAGCCTGGGCCCTAAAGCCAAAAACATTCCGGTCCGCCAGGTTTCTGCCGATTCCGGCCATGGCCTGCACTGGAGCAAGAGCAGCGACCAGCTCTATTGGTCGCTCGGCAACCAACTCTATACCCGGACCATGCGAGAAACTTTCTCATTCGCGGAGGGGGCGTCCGCAGAATTACCGCCGGTGACCGAGGGTCGCACGATCGGTTTCACCGTTCCGTCCGACAAGCCCATCGGGGTTACCGCGCTGGTTGGTGCCCGCATCATCACCATGAAAGGTGATGAAGTCATCGAAAACGGCACTATTCTCATCGAGGACAACCGCATCCTCGCTATTGGCCCACAAAACAAAGTGAAGGTTCCGCGTGGTGCTTTTAAACTGGATGTTTCGAATCAGACCATCATCCCAGGCTTGATTGACGTTCACGCCCACGGCGGCCACGGGGCTGGCGGAATCATTCCCCAGCAAAACTGGGTGGGCTATGCCACCCTGACCTTTGGCGTAACCACGACGCACGACCCCTCCAATGATACGGCAACTATCTTTGCGGCGAGTGAAATGGTACGTGCGGGTAAGATTGTCGGGCCACGAATCTTCTCCACGGGGACCATTATTTACGGCGCCACGGCGCCGGGCCTGACCGCTAGTATCGACAGTCTGGCCGATGCGCGCATGCACTTGCGTCGGCTCAAGGCCGCAGGCGCGTTCAGCGTTAAGAGCTACAATCAGCCGCGCCGCGACCAACGCCAACAGATCATTGCCGCCGCCCGCGCCGAAGACATGATCGTGGTGCCCGAGGGTGGTTCGCTCCTATTTCAGGATCTGAGCATGATCGCGGACGGTCATACCGGTATCGAGCACAATATTCCCCCTTCTGCCATCTATTCAGATGTAGTGCAGTTCTGGTCTCAAAGCGGCACTCAGTACACGCCCACCCTGGTCGTCGCTTTTGGCGGCATGCAGGGCGAGATTTTCTGGTACGAGAACCATGATGTGTGGGCCCATGAGCGCCTCAGCCAGAACGTGCCGCCTTTCCTTTTGGCCTCGAAAAGGCGACGAACCAAAGCACCGCTCGTGGAGTACAACCACATTCGTGTAGCCGAGGTTTGCAAGAAACTCACGAACGCGGGCGTGCGGGTGAATCTGGGCGCGCACGGTCAACGGGAGGGTCTGGCCGCACACTGGGAAATGTGGATGATGGGTCAGGGTGGAATGACGCCCATGGAATGCCTGCGAGCGGGTACCGCCAACGGGGCTCGCTATTTGGGTTTTGATCGCGATTTGGGCTCACTGGAGGTAGGCAAGTTAGCCGATCTTGTTGTATTGAAAAAAAATCCCTTGGAAAACATTCAGCATACAGATTCAACCGCCTACGTCATGGTGAACGGCCGGCTCTACAACGCGGAGACCATGCACGAAACAGGCAATCACCCAAAAATTCGAAAACCCTTCTACTGGACAGCGTCTGGCGCGGGTGCTCCCTCGGGGACCTCGGCTACCGATTCAGCGGCTATGTGTCACGGCTGTACCAGGCATTAGTGCCCGGCATGATGGGGTTAACTGAAAATGTTGCTGGCTTTTCAGGTTGACAGCGTCCTCATTACGAAAACGCGCGAGGCCACAACTCAATCACGAACTGTCGGCTGCCCTCGCCTCGAATCATTTGATTTTTGGGTGACTTTTCATCAGAATGGAGGAGAATCAAGAGGCGGTGACTCCACTAATGATTATCGACAGCAGGCAAATTTACGAAACACCCGTGATCGCCAACGCTTTTCACGGCTGGGTAGACATCCATGGTCCCATTGATCTGGTCTTTCAATACCTGACCGGCGACGTGGAACTTAGCTCCTGGTGGTCTTCGAAATGCTCTTCTGAAGCGAAACCCGGAGGCAAGGTGCATTATATCTGGGACGGGGATGTGATTCGAACCGGTGATGCCATTTACCGTCGGTTCGAACCCCCCTCGTTGGTGGTCATCGAATGGACCCACAGCGATGGTCAAGCCCTCGCCTGCGATGGCCAAGATATTCGGGGTATTCAATGGCCCCCCTTAAACACCTATCAACTCGCCATGCTAAATGGTACCACCACCCGGGTCCATCTGCACGATATGGGTATTCTGGCCGGTGTACCTTTCGAGGAACAACGCAAGGCTACCGAGCTGGGCTGGCAAGGCGCACTTGCACGGTTGAAGCGTGCAGTAGAGGCCCGACAGAGTCAGAATCTGGCGCGCCGAATGCGCCGTCGCGATCAAAATCGGGTCAATCCTGAACGCTGAGCGCCAGCATTCATCCCAAAAACTGTGGATTTTCTGCATTTTTCCTGTATGCCAGGCTTCCCTTTTTTCCGACTTGCGGGTAATATGGAGGCGGATTTGATGGAAATGATGCAAACTAGACGACGACAGGAAAATGTTCACCTGATATTTGATTCTCATATCTTGCTTTAAGAGGCACATTTTCCGATAACCGGCTGACCCACGGTACAGGGCCAATATTATTTTTAGACAGGGCTGACAGGGCAACGACCCATGGCAGAAAGAACAATCGGCAGATATATCGTCAAGGGAATGTTGGGCGAAGGCGCTATGGGCTCGGTGTACAAAGGCCACGATCCCAACTTGGAACGCCCGGTTGCCATCAAAACCATGCGCACCGGGAACCTGAAGGACAAACGGGACTATACCGAGTTTAAAGATCGGTTCTTCCTGGAAGCTCGGGCCAATGGCCGACTGAACCACCCCAATATTGTCTCTGTCTACGATTCGGGTCTGGAAGAAAATGAGCCCTATCTGGTGATGGAGTTTATTCGCGGGAGACCGCTGGATGACTATGTGGATCAACGCTTTGAATCGCGCCTTGACTTCTACATTCAAATCATGGAGCAGATCGCCTCCGGCCTTGACTATGCTCACGAGGAAGGTGTTATTCATCGCGATGTTAAACCTGGCAACATGCTGGTCATCAGCAAGGGCAAGCATCCTCGCCTGAAGATCGTCGACTTTGGCCTGGCCAAATTAAAGGATTCCAAGCTCACCGCCACCGGCTACTTTCTGGGCACGCCGAGTTACTCCAGTCCCGAACAGGTGATGGGCGGACGACTGGACACCACTTCCGATCTCTTCAGTTTTGGGACCGTGGCCTATGAAATGTTAACGGGCTACCTACCCTTTGACGGTGAGAGTCTCCATTCGATTCTCTACAAGATCGCCCACGAGGAACCCGAACTCAAGCTTGATATCTTTGCCGATTATCTCGACGTGCACGCTCTTTCCGGCATCTTCGGCACGATCTTCAAAAAAGAGACCAAAGCGCGCTTCCCAACCGCTACCGAGTTTGTCTATGAGCTCAAGGCCCTGACCTCGCCCCTGCGAAGCGTGGAAATTCCTCGAGAATTGCTCAAGAGAAGGGCGGGCATGCGTTCCACCCGCAGACGGCGAAAACAACCCGAGCAACAGGTTGAGCCAACCGTGGTTTCCGCCCCGCCGCAAACCAACGAGGAACAACTGATTCGGGAAACCCGGCAGCAGTTTCGCATGGCTTACGAGACCCACAACATGCCCTCTGTCCGTTACTGCCTGGGCGAGCTGAAGCGTTTGGGCACCAATGTGAAAGAAGAAGAGCGCATGCTGGCTAAATTGACGGCAGATCTGCGCAGGAGACGAGAAGCCGAAAGAGACAAGAATCGCACCCACCTCATCCGAGAAGTTCGTGGCGAGTTCCAAATGGCGCTCAAAACCCGCAATACTGCATCGGTTCGCTATTGTCTCAAGGAACTCAGGAAGCTGGACGCAGAGACAAAGAACGAACTGGATGCCCTGACCCACTTAGAACAAGAGCTTCTGGAAGAGGAAAAGCGGAACGAAGAAAAATTGATCATGGCCAAACGGATCGAGGCCCAGAAATGGGAATTTCAAACGAAAATGGATGAGGCGGATCTGGCCAGTTGTCAAAAACTGCTCATTACATTGATGGAGTTGGGCGCCGAAGTTGAGGAAGAAAAGCAAGCACTGGATAGACTGGCCGAGAAGGCCAACCAGGAACGGGAACAGCGCCAGACCTGGATCAATAAAACCAGGGAGCAGTTCCAAAAGGCCTTGGAAAAAAAAGATAAAGCCCTCGGCCAACAACTGATCACCGAATTGGAATTGCTGTTGAAGGTAGATGCCAGCATGGAGAAAGCCGCTTTCGCCAATTTGGAAGCGGAAGAACAAGCCAATGAAGGCAAAAAGCGCCACCTGGAACAAACCAAGGTCTTGAAGCAGGAATTTGTCATGGCCCTCGAGGACTGTGATGTGGGAACCTGCAGGAGCCGAATCAAGGATCTAAAAGATCTTGGTATGGATGTGGTTGAAGAAACAAAAGCTCTGGCCCGCCTGCGCAAGAAGATCGCCAAGGATGAGGCCGATGACCTGAAAACCCGCTTAATCCAACATGCTCGCGACGAGTTCCGCAAGGCGCTGCTTAAGAAGAATGCGGCGGGTTGCCGTTATTATCTGGGCGAGTTACGCCAGCTGATCAATGATGTGAGTTCTGAGGAGCGGGCTCTGGCCTCCCTAGCGAGCATGGTCCGCGAGGAAGAGGAAAACAAATTAAAAGAGCAGGTTGCTCGCAAGCTGCGTGGCGAGTTCAGCAAGGCCGAAAAACAGCGCAACCTGGAGAGCTGTCGTTATTATTTGCGCGAGCTTGAGCAGCTCAATGTGATAACCACCACGGAGAAATCGGTGGTGGCCGAAATGGAAATCAACCGTAAAGCTGAGAAAGATCTGCAAGAGAAGATGATTGTTCAGTCGCGTCAGAAGTTTTTCGAGGCCATGGACTCAGGGAACCCAACCCAATGCGAACACTACCTCAATGTTCTTCACGAGCTGGGTGCCTATATCAATGATGAACAAGAGACCCTGGCCGAGCTGAAACGCAAGCATATTGAAGGACATAGCCCGCAAGAAAAGGAAACCGTCATCAGCAAGATCCGTGAGAATTTCAATCAGGCCTACGACTCCAAGGACGGCGACTCCTGTCGCGTTCTACTCAACGAGCTGGAGGATTTGGCTGCGGACGTAAAGCGCGAGACCTCCAAACTCAAGACCCTTTCATGACCAAGGAGCAGGCGAATGGTTGTCGTTGTGCCCGCGCCACTCGGGCCGATGAAACCAAATAAACAGCTCTTGCCACGTGTCAAGCCAGCTCCCAGACGAACCAAGCATGCCAGACCAACAAGTCAAAACACAGGTGGAACCTGGTGGCAAAGGTTTGCCTAGGGCCTTTCCCTCTTCCCATTTGCCTCAATCTGGCCTGAAAATGCCAAGTAATTTACGAGTACTGCCCTAGCCGGCAAGTCTACACCCTGCTGCGCCAATAATCGGGTGGGCGCCGCTGCTGCGAAACGGCAACGATGGTTATTCTTTCTTCTTCGATTTTGTAAAGGAGCGCATATGGCCACCCGGAAACCAGTCTTCGCGTGACGTTCTCATGCACCTGTTGCGGCGCACGCCCAATGACACAAGAGTTTGAACCACGGGCCCCCCATGGGTAGAGATGAGAGCGCCGCCTGTCAGACTTTCCGCCTTGATCCGAACAGGGGCCCTTGTGCCTGTTCACTTGCAACGGTTGAGTCTAATTAGTGCCATTGGGCAAGCGCCGCAACAGCACCACCCGTCCTGGTTCAGGAAAGGTCTGAATCTTTTTTGAAAGACCATGAACACCGTCTAGAAAACGAATACCGAGATTTGCCGACTGTTGGTTGTAGTATCTTGCGGCTTCCATCACTTGTTCCATGCCGGATCAAGGAAGCCGATGGCTTTAACTATAATTCCCTATAGGCTTTTTCGAATGCTTCGTCCATAGGAATCCAATCGATATTCCCTTTCTTGTATTCCTTGAATCGTCGTTGGGCTTCCTGATGCCATAGAGCTGCAACCTTCTCTTCCGGCTCAACTTCCTGCAGGCTGGTGACCAAAAGGTTTGCAAGCAGGGCCCTGTCTTTGTGTGGAAGAGCCAGCATTTGAGTCTTAAGATCGTCCAGTGCCATTTCCTTTGCAGACCTCCCATGTCGAACTGATAATAAAGCAAAAGTACTTCGCCTCGTTTAGCAAGATAAAGGAAGAGTCAATGAAGAGTCAAAAATAGGTTGCCCTACCTGATGACCAACTATCCGCGATCGCGGAAAGAACACTGTGATGGCCTGGTTCCTTGGCCAGGAAGGCTGGGGCCATCGTTTGTTCCACCAGACCAAGGTTCTGCTGGTGGGCGAGGGATGCGCGAGCAAGACCTCACTGGTCAACAATTCACCCAAGTTACTTCAATCCAGATCGGCCATGTTCAGGCCGGACCCGCTCAGGTCATACCCCTTCTCACCTTCTAGTTTGCGTTGCAAGTCCGCCTTGCTTGGCAGGTACAGGCTGTATTCCCTGACGTGTATATTGCTGTCCTTTGGGAGAGTAATTTCCACGAGTGCGTCATGTTTTTTCTTGCAAAGGATGATGCCCACCGTAGGGTGCTCATGGTCCAGCTTTATCTCACGATCAAAGTAGTTTAAATCCGACATCGGGAAACAGCCACAAAGTGCCACACGCGGCTGGCGGTAGGCGGCTTATCGCAAACACCATCCCCCTTGAGCTTTGAGCCCTGAAGCATGCAACTTGTCAACCGACCTCGAAGAGGCCTGCCGCGCCCATGCCACCGCCCACGCACATGGTACAAACCACGTATCTGGCGCCACGTCGTTTGCCTTCGATCAAGGCGTGAGCAACCATTCTGGCTCCGCTCATGCCATAGGGATGACCGATAGATACGGCACCGCCATTGACGTTCAACAACGCGTTCGGGATACCCAACTGGTCGCGGCAGTAGATGACCTGGACGGCAAAAGCTTCGTTCAGCTCCCACAGGCCAATATCGTCCATGTTGAGGCCGTTTGCTTTCAACAGTTTGGGCACGGCGTAAATGGGGCCGATCCCCATTTCCTCCGGCTCGCAGCCCGCCACGGCAATGCCGCGATAGATGCCCAGAGGCGCCAATCCACGGCTGGCAGCCAGTTTCGCTTC
>Ga0316189_10004020_pt1 | contig 14210 bp, 12 predicted proteins | sample LowCovwburrow_MG_FD_204930 | JGI IMG/M metagenome (GOLD analysis project Ga0316189, IMG submission 204930) | Coastal sediment microbial communities from Maine, United States - Lowes Cove worm burrow | ecosystem: Environmental > Aquatic > Marine > Coastal > Sediment | place: USA: Maine...
TCCGGGTTGTCTCCATTGTGGGCAGGTTTCTGGAGCACAGCCGTATCTATTATTTCCAGAATAACGGCGAGGAAGAGTACTTTATCGGGTCCGCCGATATTATGAAGCGTAATCTGGAGGGCCGGGTCGAGGTTATCACGCCGGTAGAGCCGGAGGTGCTGCGCAAGGAGCTGCGGGAAATCCTTGACGTGCAGCTTGCTGACCAGCGCAGTGCCTGGGAAATGCAGCCGGATGGCAGCTATATCCAGCGTACCGGCAAGCAGGAGAAGGGCAGTCATGAAATTCTGATCAGGAAGGCCGAAAAGCACTTATCCGATGCCCAAGCCCTTTGCAGCTTGGAACAGAAAAGGCTGGTGAAACGGAAGAAGGGGCGGAGGAAGAAGTGACTTCAGGAATGTACTTGTAATGCGTTGCTAAAGAGAGGCTGCAATGAATAGTGGTTGACGCCTTTCGTCTTTGAAGAGTACATTATTTGTTTAAGATTATTGCACGGTAAGGAAGACCGGATGAGAGGGGGTGATGAGCGTGTAGCAACTGAAGAAGAAGTCGAGGAGAATGTACATGAAGAAGAGAAGGCAGAAAAGGATGCCGAAGAAAAACAACGTATTATCTACTACACTTATGCCGGTATGGCAATGGGCTTTGTTCCTTTTCCGCTCCTTGATCTGGCCGCATTAGCTGCTCTGCAATTGAGGATGCTCCACCGGCTTTCTCAAATTTACGGGGTGGAGTTCAAGCCGGGTTTGGGGCGATCTGCAAGTAGCAGTCTTGTCGGTGGATTGGCGCCAGTGGCCTCAGCCGCTCCTGTGGCAGCCAGTTTGACTAAATTAATTCCAGGTGTCGGACATGTATTATCCTACGGAACATTGTTGGTTTTAAACGGTGCCTCAACCTATGCAGTGGGTAAAGTTTTTGCCAGACATTTTGCCTCTGGCGGTACGTTTTTGACCTTTGATCCTGAAGCGGCGCGTGATTATTTTGCCGAGCAGTATGAAAAAGGGAAAGAGGTTGTTGCTTCTTTAAAAAAGAAAAAAAAGAAAAAGGGTGACGCTGCCGAATAAATGTGATCAATCGGGGCAGTATCTGCTACAATACAGTAGGAATGGATAATGTTTTACCAATGGAGGGCGGGCAATGAAAACGAAGAAAGATGTTATTGCAAAGGTTGTAGAAAATATTGAGAAGAAGTCAGTGGGAAAAAAAGGAATAGCGGTTAAATCTCGGGTGAAGGGTGGAGGTTTCTGGGAGGATATGCGGGCATTGTACGGGATGAAATCCTAATAAGGTTCTTTGGTTGGGTGTTTTTTTGCAACTTCTCAATAAGTGGTGGCAGAGCCAAGTAAACAAGAGACAGACCGCATTTTAAAATTAATTGGGGCCTGTCCCCCGTTTCTCTATTTCAGCTAATTAAGTTAAATCGAGCCAGCAATCGCTGCTCAACTATACATTCCCCCGTCAAATGCCATGGGGTCATAACCGGCCCGCAGGCCGCTTTTTATGCCTTCGGTCAGTTTGACGGAGGAAAATAAATTAATCGGGGTCTGTCCCCTGTTTTATTCTGCCTGAATCGAGAAGACTAATTGCGCCCCATTTTTCTGCTGATGTTACGTTTCATGATGTTCCTCCATTTTTTTGAACAGAATATTTTCGGTCGCCCGACCGACTGAGAAGATTGTCTCCGCATCCTGCTCGTGTGCGGCATCACTACACGACCATTCGAGGCATCTTGACAAGGTGTTACAGAGATCATGTGAATTTAAATCTGTTTATCCGCAGAAACGACCCTGATTTCAAACAGCGCGGGCCAAAGTTTGCCGGTCACGAACAGCCTGTCGGCAGCAGGATCATACATTATACCGTTCAGAACATCCGCTTGCTTATCCTCGGCCCGTATCTGTTTGCAGAGGGGGGAAAGGTCAAGCCAAGCAGTCACCGTGCCGGTTTCCGGGCTGATCACGGCGATTCGTTCCGTCTCCCAGACATTAGCATAAATCAATCCTTTTATATATTCTAGTTCGTTCAGGCGGGTAACCTCGCCTTGGTCATCATGCACGGTTATCCGCCTTTGCAGGTTCAGAGTTTTAGGATCAAGAAAAAAAAGGTCGGCTGTGCCGTCGCTGGCGATCAAAGATCGACCGTCGTGGGTGAGTCCCCATCCCTGGCGAGGATATTTCCAAGAATTTATTTGAGAAAGATCATTTTTGCTATACTGAAAGACAAGGTTATTTTTCCAAGTCAACTGAAAGACGGTATCCTGAAAAACCGTGACTCCTTCCGCAAAAATCTGTCGGTTATACTCCCGTTGCTGTTTGACCCTGCCGCTTTCTAGATCCACTCGGCGCAGAGAAGAACGACCGTACAGACCTGTTCCCTCATATACGGTTCCCCTGTCCCAAGCAAGCCCTTGGGTGAATGCCTTCCGGTCATGGGGATAGCGATTGACAACTGCAACGAATAATACTAATGGCGCATCCGGCAGCGTATCGGAGGGAGGGCGTGTCAGTATCCTGACCGGTGCGAGATAATCAACCGCGATACGAACCGTACCGTTTGTCCCGTCTGCAAAGGTGGCGGAACGGTCGAGCGGGTGTTCCGCCCTCAGGATGACCTGCCCCGCTTTGCTGGATGATTTATCCAGAACCTTAACAACTGTGACGGGAATTCCACCGCCTCGCCTCCCTGTTGTCTGTTCAGGGAAAAAATATCCTTGTTGGTTGCGCTTAAGATATTGGATTGATTTTTCAGAAAAACGAGCTGTAATTTGTCTAGTTATGAATTTCTGAGCACGAATGGCTTCGCCTTTTTTGTCTGAGAATTTTATTTTTGTCCGGCTGTTGCCTGTTACATGGGCCTGCAGACTTGTCTTATACACGGGAATCGGGACACTGAAGAGCCACCAAGCCCATAAAAGAACCAAAGGGGCGGTGAGCAATATTCCGCTCATGAACAGTCTGAAGAAATCAGGTCGGCGGGATTCAAGAGTTTGGGAGAAGGGGATCGCCATAAAGTAATGCGGATTGGATAGGGTTGCGGCTGGAAAAGGGAGGCTGGCTTGAGCCACGGGAAGGAGATCTTCCCGCCGTGTCCGTACGAGTTATGACCAAGGCGACTCGATTTTTTTGTATAATCAAGTCGCCATATCACTCTTTACATAGCCTGTCCTGCCTTCACCCCGGTACGCAAACCTTTCCGGCTTTTGTCAGTCTTCTGTGCTGCAACAGTTTTGCGGTCTGTTTTTTTGCTGGTCTTGCCTTTCATGGTGTTTCTCCTTTTTCTAGGATCGGTTGATAATTTCACAACCGTCATATGACGGTCAACGAACTGTAAAACAGACAAAATGTTACCCCCCCCCTGTATAGTTTGTCAAGTTTTTTCCTTCAGAAGAGGGCGTGGGGGAACTCAAAACCGGCTGCGTTCTGTCAATCCCCCTTCCTCCATCACCCAATGCCGCCACAATTCGCTTTCATGCAGCTCCCGCTGAATTTCCTTTTCAGCTTGCCGTAGGGCGTAATAGCGTGAATCAGGATCGTTCGCAAGCCTCTCCGGCGCGTCGTCCTCAATAATCCGCCCGTCCTCCACCACCAGCACCCGGTCGAAAGCCAGCGCTTCGTCGATATCGTGCGAGATAAAAATCAGGGTGGCATCCAGCCAGTGTCTACGGCAGCGTTGCAGGAGTTCCCGCCGTTTTTTCCGATCCAGTCCGCGAAACGGTTCGTCCAGGATGACCAGCCGGGTGCCGGGACGAAGCATAGCCCTGCCCAGACGCACCCGTTGGCCCTGACCGCCGGAAAGCAGGCCGCCGCTTTCACCGAGTGGTGTCCGGTATCCCTGCGGAAGCCTCTGGAGAACTTCGTCAAGGTCGGCCTGCTGCATGATCTCGTCAAGAGAACAAGAAAAATCATGGTTTCCGTAACGTAGATTGTCTTCAAGAGAACGGTTCCAGAGCTGAATGCTCGGATCAACCCATGCTGTTTCCCGGCGCAGACGGTAGAGACGATCGTCGTGCAGCAGCTCATTGTCCGCCCGCACAGTTCCGGATGACGGGCGGTGCCATCCGAGCAGGACACCGGCCAGACTGGATTTACCCGCCCCTGAAGGCCCCACCACGGCAAGATGCTCTCCGGCGGCGATATCCAGATCAATATTCCTGAGTAGCGACTGCCCTCCTGTCTGTACCTCCACGGTATCCATGCTGATATGTACACCGCAGGACTGCGTAATCGTATTTCCCGTATTCTCGTAAGCTGTACGGACACCGCGTTCAGGTTCGACCGTCTCCTCATACCAAGTTTCAGTTTCTTCGCCGCTGTCCCGCATTTCCAGGAGGCGGAGCACCCGGTTATGCTGCATGGGGTACTGCTGCACAGCTCCGGCTAGGGTCTGGCCCAGAGCTGGCAGCTTCATGATCCAGTAAAGGAGGAGGAGCACGCCTCCGGCCTCTCCGCCGCTGCCGAGATAGCTGAAAAGTATCCAGACAGCCGAAACTGTACCTGCCAGAGTCTGTACGCCGACTGTCGCGAGATTGGTCATGTAGAAAGCCGTCCCTGCCTCGGACCATTTTACCAGCATGTTTTCATGTTCGATGCTGACGGAACGCTCCGCCCGATGGGTGCGGATCGGCACGAGTCCCAACAGGGCATCAAGGTAGAAGCGGCTGAGTGCGCCAATATGGGTGCGGAAACGGAGATCCTGTTCTTTGAGCCAAGACTGGGTCAGCAGGGATAGAGCGATAATGCCGGTCGAGGTCAGCACGGCAATGCCCGCGCCCGCCGGATGGAGCCAGATGACACCGGCTGTGGTCAGAATAATCTCAACCACGGTTCTGAAGGCAGTGACGGCGAGTTCGGGAACACCCCGCAACTGCCGCAGTTCATACACGCGCTGGCTCATGTCCGAGGTCAGACGGCTGTGAAAATAACGGTCGCCCAAGCGCGGTATCTTTTGCAGAATCGCAATCCTAAACCGAATTTCAAGCCGTTGGCCCATGCGGGTCACGGCGGCGGCTCCTGAAAGCTCAAGCATAAGCATGACCGCAAAGAAAGCACAGAGCGCGGTCGCGATTTCGGCGCGATACTGGATCAGGTCGGGAAAACTGCTGATGTCGAACATCCCTTTGAGCAACAGAGCTTCTATGGTCATGCCGACGGAACTCAGTAGCAGGCTTGTCGCCAGCATGAGCGGAATGAAGCGGCCTTTTTCCAGGATGATACGGATTGTTTCCCGACCGGGAGATGCCTCTGATTCCTGGAGCGCGGCAGAGAGCTTTGGCGGAACAGCGGCGGAACCCTGCTCATATATTCCGTCGGTTTCATCCGTTGCGCCTGTTTCACAGGCCTCATTTTCTCCCTCATCTTCTCCCGCTTCGTCTTCCTGTGCCGAAATTTTCCCGAAGACCTGTATCAGGACGGCACCGTGTAGCAACAGAGCGTTTTTGTCTTCGGATGATCTTCGGATCGACCAATAGGATTCAGGAATTATATCGTAGAGCGCATCAGGCGGGCAATGCGATACGCTGTTGGCAAACTGCCGCAGTACCTTTGCCGCTTCTTGGCCGGGCAGAATGCCCTTTGTCCGCACGAATGTTTCCGTAAGCCGGGCCGCCGCATCCAGAGCTGCGATTGCCTGCCAGGTGTCCTCCTCCAGAGCAGTTTCAATAAGTTCTTCTACCTGCGCTGCACGGATATCCAGTCTGAGCAGCCGGGCCTGCAGGGGGTGAAGAAATGACTCGCCGCTGATCCAGGCATGGGCGAACTCCTCATCAATCGGCAGGGCATGGAGATACAGGTCGTTGAGCAGCCCCCTCCTCGTCCACCAGGCCCTTCCGGTGCCTGGATCCATGATCTGGACAAAAAATCTATGTACCCGCCAGACCACGACAAAATGAGTCAGGCCGTTGGGCAGCTGAACGATCACAAGGGCCGGAAGAGCCTGGGTTTCCGGCAGCAGCAGATGGTCAGCCGGAACCATAGTCTGGGCAGCATCCAAACCGAGGGCCACGGAGATCTCCTCAAGCGTGTCAATGGAGGTGCCGTCAACATCGGTCATACAGGCTTCCCGAAGATGCCCGTAATTGACCGGGATGTCGAATCCGGCCAGCAGTGATTTCAAGGATGCCGGGCCGCAGTCCATGGCCGAGGTCTGCACCACCTCCGGGATCAGAAAACGTCTTGTCGGGGAGACATCTCCGAAAAAATCAGAAATCATGGTTCTGTTTTTCGGCGGACAAAGGAGACCGGGTCGGTGTCCCTGTGCATACCGGATGATCGTGCCAACATTCGGGCTGGAGTTATCTGGTCGACCGCAATGCGTATTGTCCCCTGTTTCCGGTTCAGATTCAGGAAGGGATCAGGCTGATCAGCCGGGTATTCCGCCTGCAGAATGACTTCTCCTGTTTTTCGTACAAAACCGCGCGGAATTCCGATAACCGTGACAGGAATCGCGGCGGCCTGTTTGCCTTTTGTCTGTTCAGGAAAAAAATATCCCTGCTGTTTCCTAGCAATTTTGTCTAATGATTTTTCAGGAAAAACAGCGATAATCTCTCTGCTTCTCAATGACCGCATACGCATGGCTCCGCCGTTGTCGGAAAAGCTGTTCCTGACCGGAGCATTATCTGCAATACGAATTTGATCGCTGTTTTCATACACAGGAATCGGGGTTGTAAGGAACCACCAGCCCCATGCCAGGGCGAGAGGCACGGCGAGCAGCATCCCGAACATGAACAGACGGGAGATATCGGGGTGCCGGGATTCAAGGGTTTGGGAGAAGGGGATTGCCATACGCTGAAATGCACTGATCCGCCCTCGGGAAGCGGGGCGGAATGTCTGAGATTGCGCAGCAGGAGAGTGGTCAATGCAGCTTTCGGCCCTGCCGGAGATTGATAGCTCTTTTTTTGAGAGAGAAGCACTGATAACTATCGCATGTTCTCAGAAAATTCAAGAGGAAACAGGGCGGTTTTCTCTTTTTTGGGTCAACATGAAGCAGCGGAACGGGTGAATCCGGGATTCGAACCTGCGACCCCGACTTGTAACCCGCATGGCTACGGGGTTTGATTTTGCCCTGTGATACCAGCGGGGTTGTTTTTTTTGATACACACACGGTGCTTTTTTTCTCGGCAATATAGTTAGTTAAACGGAAATAATGTTGTGCTGCGCTGAAATCATATAACTCTAATAATATGAATCAGCTCTTAACTGATTGGTTTTAGAAAAAAAAGATTGACTTGTAAATTTAAAGCGGTAGATTGAAAAAATGAATTAACTTAATCTAATTTTAATGGAGGAGAACAATGAAGTTTAAACCAACAGGAGTGTACAGGATCCAGCAAAAGAGCAGTAATCGTTTTATGGATGCTCATGAGAGCGGGAACGATTTTTCTGTAGTCACCAGACCAGATCAAAATAATGATACTCAGAGATGGGCGCTGACACTTATTGGGGGAGTGTATACAATCCAGCAAAAGAGCAGTAATCGTTTCATGGATGCTCATGAGAGCGGGAACGATTTTTCTGTAGTCACCAGACCAGATCAAAATAATGATACTCAGAGATGGGTGCTTTTACACTTAGGTAATGATCTTTGTACGTATACTGTCCAGCAGTTGAGTAGTGCCCGTTTCATGGATGCTCATGAGAGCGGGAACGATTTTTCTGTAGTCACCAGATCGGCTCAAAATAATGATACTCAGAGATGGATACTAACGCTTTTAGGTAATAAAGCATACACGATCCAGCAAAAGAGCAATAGCCGATTCATGGATGCTCATGAGAGTGGGAACGATTTTTCTGTAGTCACCAGATCAGCTCAGAATAATGATACTCAGAGATGGATACTGAAACCTGTTGCCGGAGTGTACACGATCCAGCAAAAGAGCAGTAACCGATTTATGGATGCTCATGAGAGCGGGAACGATTTTTCTGTAGTCACCAGATCAGCTCAGAATAATGATACTCAGAGATGGGTGCTTTTTGACACAGGTAACGATTTTTATACTGTTCAACAGCTAAGTACATCTCAATTCATGGATGCTCATGAGAGCGGGAACGATTTTTCTGTAGTCACCAGATCGGCTCAAAATAATGATACTCAGCGGTGGCTAATCGATTGACAAACATTAACCATAGAAGATTGATAGTCTTGTAAAAAGTCAGAAATTGTGTTTTTGACAACGATAACTCAATGGGTTGCGAGGCGGAAAACGAGTATTTTGGATTTTTTACGAATCCATCAAGATTGGTTATGCTTGACATGACTCAAGAGATGCACCTTGCAGCCCGCTGATTTATATTCAGTTGGTCGAACGTAAATAGGGGTCTTCAATGTGAGTAAGCAAAAAGGAGAATCATCATGAAGCCCAAGAACACTAAAAAAACAGCTCGTAAAACCGTTACAGCACGAAAAAACCATAAAAAACGCGGCAGTTTTCAAACCGGGATTAAAGTAGGAGTCTCTTGCCGTTCTTGTGGAAATTGATCGTTCCGCAGAAGAGGTTATTCAGGGCTACGGCGACCTGCTTGCCCTATTAAAAATAGTAAATAGGGGTCAAGCCACAGGGCGTTTTGTTTTTTGTCAAGCTGTTATTGATCAAGAGTGCGCACTTTCTTCGCCGACCATGGTGAAAATAATCCGCCTGAGCGATTTCAGGATGCGGAAAATATCAAAAATATCTTCCCGTGTGGCGATATAGGGTTCGCTGACGGCATATTCTTTTTCACGCAGAATCAGGAAAAACCAGTCGCGTCCTTTGATATAGCAGCCGTACACGGGATGCCGGTGTCCATTAATTTCCTGCGCCGTCAGCATGGCTGCCAGCACCTGGGCCGCCGGATCGCCTTCAGGATTTTTTTCTTTTTTGTACTCCTGAAAGCAGAAGTACGGCTCGCCCGGCACCCGGACACCGGAGGCGATCATGCCGTCCGGCCTGCCCCGCATGGTAATCCCCTCCACGTTTCCAGAAAAGGGCCTTTCAGCAAAAAAATTACACTTTCTGCCCGTAAAATTGACAAAGGACATGATCGGTCCAATAAAATTATACGCCAATTCGACTTCGTTCCAGTCGTCTGCACCGACAATGAGTTTTTCCCTCATGAGGCCGAGAACCTGTCGCTCGAATTCGGATATATCACTTTGGGTGTTGAGCCATTCATCCAAAAGCGGACAGGGCCTGATCTGTTCTAAATCAAAAAGGCTGTCCAGCCTGGGCAGGGTGCAATCATTGAACAGCAGTACATCTTCTACCCGCTCTTCCTTTGGCATTGCTGTGTCGGTCTGTTTTTTCACAACTCTATTGTGCTGGTCTATATTTACTATCGAACTGAACAGTAGAATAATATATCGTGTGGATCACCACCGTAAATTAAACTTTAAATGGCATAAAATGCAAGTTTTTTTGGTTTTGTAACATTCATGAGTTTCTCACGGATGAGCAATCACCACCAATGCCGGAGCACGGCGCAGTACGCAGTCTAGGGCCAGTTCAAAATTTTCCGGGTCCAGAGCAGCGAAGCTCTCGTCCAGGATGATCAGGTCGGCATGCTGAAGCAGGGCGCGGGCAATATAGAGGCGGCTGCGTTCTCCGTGGGACAGCCGCCAGCCGGATTCCCCCACCATCTGCTGAAAACCGGCGGGCAGGCGTTCCAGCAGGTCTCCCAGTCCAAGTTCCTCGCAGATTTCAGCAGCAGCCTGAAAATCATCGGGCAGAGGGGGCCAGCTCCGGCCCATGAGCAGGTTGAAGGCAAAGGTTTCCGTCAGCACATGGTTTTCATGGAACTGGGGCGAGCTGACAACTCGTGTGCGCCAGAGATCCGGCCCGACAGTATCATGCGCAATACCGTGGAGGCGAAGCTGGCCGGATTCAGGAAAACGAAGTCCGGTGAGCAGAGCGGCCAAGGTGGATTTTCCGCCGCCGGAAGGCCCCTGAAGGAGTATACGGTCGCCCGGTCTGATTTCCTCGGTGCAGCCTGCGAGAACCGGGGTCGCCGCTCTGGGATAACGAAACACCATGTCCAGTGCGGAAACAGTCGGATATTTTTCGGATGCGGCAGCCTGATCAAGTACGGTCGGCAGAATATGCGCTGTTTTCTGTAGAGATCGGGCAGCGGCCTGAAACAGCGGACGAACCTGCTGTGCTCCGGTCGCTGCATGCGTTACATGTGTCACTCCTGCGATAAATTGCGTCAGAGACTGTGCCGCCAGCAGGATGCCAGCTACACTCACCGCCATAAGGTCTTTCTTGTCGCCGCTGCTCAGAAAGGCCGGGATAATTCCCGATAATCCGACCAAATACCATCCTCGCCCTGCCGCACCCTGTATGACTATGGAAATGGAATCAAGCTTTTTGGATATATCAACATAGCTCTGCAGAATATTTTCTTCTCGGTCATGCCAATGCGCCATGTCCTCCTGGGCTAAACGAGTACGGTAACCGATCATGCCCTCAGTCATGTCGTTGCTCATGTCCCGGTAGGCTGTGATCCATTGTTGAGAGTATCGATAATATTTCAGACAAAGCCAACCGATCAGGCCGAACCAGAGGACGAGGAGCAGAGCATGCAGGAATCCGCCCGCACCCATGCTTAAAATCACCGTAGCCGTGCAGAGCTGAATCAGGGAAAGTGCGGCGGCTGCACCTCCTTCTAAGGCTACAGTGCTCAGAGATTCAGCTTCCATAATGATCCCCATAAACTGTCCTGATCCCTGGTGCCGGATTTCTTCCGGCTCAAGCCGGAGGATGCCGTGGAGCAGGCGCTGCTTGAACAGCTCGCCGATCTTCATGGAGAGCAGACTTTGCAGCCATCTGTCGAGCAGCTGAAAGGGAATAACGGTCAACAGCAGCAATGCCCAGGCCGTGACGACTGTGTGGGTGAAATGTCCTGCAAGGGCCTGGCTGCCGATAAACCACCAGGAGAAAATCGTGAGGATCTGAGCGAAAAAATAGGCCACCCCGATTCCAGCCAAGGTGAAGGGAATCCGGGCATGACGAATCTGCTGTTTGAAATCCGAACCCGGAGAAAGCCGGAGCAGCCAGCATCCCCGCATCGGGCGGCTGCTTAATTGTTCATCAATAATGGCGTTGAGGGACTCTTGACCGCGTTCTGCGGAAATACCGGCTTGTTCCAAAATGTGCGATGTCGGACCGGCGGCCTCTTCCCGCAGAGAGCGGGTCAGGGCATCCCGGACACCCGCCTGCGGAATACGGCGGCGTTGTAGGTCCGGCGTCAGCACGGTCAGGCTTCGCCTTCCCCCTTTCAGCACCGCCAGAAAACGCGGCCCACCGTCATTCTCACCGGGCAGACGGATCAGGGCGGGCCCGATACAGCGCAACATCTCCGCAGTTTCGGAATATTTCCATTCGGACGGGATAATTTCAATCTTCAGACTGGCGGCGGCAAGGTCTGTCCACTGGTCGAGCAGGGTCTCGTCCTCCAGAGTTCCGTCTGCCGGGAAGGGTGGAGGGCTGTCTGCATTATTTGTAAAACCGGACCTGCTGGCCAGCCTCTGCACCGCCACATGCAGGCGTGAGGCGGGCCAGAGGGTGGACAGGGGGACAGATTTATTTTTTTGTTTCAATATGATGAGGGGTGTTTGCTTGTTTGTGCTGTTCGAGGCATGCTGACAGGTTACAAGGAGATCTTGCAAAAAAATAAATCGGGCCCCTTTTTCGCATCACATCCCCCAAACAATAATGTCATTCTCCCTGAAAGATTCCCGCTTCCTGAAGATTTTCTCTTTCCAAGGCTTGTCGCTCCGGTCAAAAATCACCAGATGCCCATCCGTTGTGCCGCATCGATCCATATAGCCCCAAGTCTGCTCCAGTCCCTCTTTCATGGTCGTTTCCAGGGATTTATACAGAATTTTCAGCTCAATCACCGTCTTCTGTACGCCGCCCTCATAAAACCATACCAGCAGCAGGTCGGTTCGTTTGCGACCCAGCCCGTATTCGCGCTCCACCCGTCCGCCTGAATTGACGATGCGCTGGAGAAATGCCTGGAGCAGGAGCTGCGGCCCGGCCTCCTTGTACTGGAAACGCTCGACCCAGTGCTCGGAATGTTCGCGGAAGAATTCCTGAAAGGCGACCATGAGTTTCTCCGTCTCCAGTATGCCGGTTGCGTCCACATACCAAGCCGACTCCTGAGAGATGGTCAGCTGGGTGCTGAAGGTCAGTTCTCTGGGAATGACTTCTTTGTACAGCTGGTTGGCGATCCTGAGTTTGCCCTTGGTTTTGATTAACCCCAGATCTTCGGCATACATGATATCATCTGGAGGAATATTTTCCGGGGTTTCCGCACCGGCAAGGATCGGGCCGATTACCCGCTGCACCCGCTCCTCCCGGAGTTTGTCCGCCAGTTGGTCGAGATGGGTTTCCCGGCGGAGAATCAGGTTTTGCCCGGCTTTGCGGATCATCTCCGGCATGATGATCACGGAAGGATCCCGGTTTGCCTTCATATTGAAGCTGACCTCATAGCCCAGAGCATTGACCAGCCAGGGTTGGCCCTCGGTGAGATCCCATACCGCATTCAGAGTGCCGTCTGCAAAGTTCCGGCCAGTTTCTTCCGTATGCAATCGATAGAGTTTTTCCGTTTCCTTTTTGGAAAAGTCACCCAGCCTGAGCGATACCGCTTTGATGTTGAACGCGCTGCCGCCGGTGATGATATCCTTTTCCCGGTCGGAATGAATGCGGTAGTCCCGGATATCTCTGACCCCGCAGAGTACCACGCTTACGGGAAAATTTAAAGGCCTTGTGTCGTAGCCGGAACGGAGCTGGCGCAGCACGGAGATCAGGGTGTCTCCGACTAGGGAGTCGATCTCGTCGATGAGTAGAACAAGAGGGCGTTCAAGTTCACCCGACCACAGGGTCAGGGCTTCGTGCAGGGCATTATTCCCGCCCCATTGTTCTACCAGAGAGGTCCAGTTATCGTAGAGGAATCTGTCGTTCAGATGCTGCCGCGCCCTTGAAGCGATTTCGCCGACAATGCTTTTAATGCCGCTTTCAACATCCCCTCGTGCAGCTTGAGCTTTTTCAACGTTGCAGTACAGGCAGGTGTATTGTTCTCCGTTGTTGAGATATTTCATCAGGGCCAGCAGGCAGGAGGTCTTGCCGGTCTGTCTCGGTGCATGAAGGATGAAATATTTTTTTTGATCTATGAGGGGGAGTAGCTCATCAAGATCAAAGCGTTCCAGAGGGGGCAGGCAGTAATGGTCGTCGCAGTTGACCGGCCCTGCGGTATTGAAAAATTTCATAATTCCCTCCGAAAGCCCTGTCCGGGCCGCTGTTCATTATGTTTCGTTTCTCCCGGAGCAGGAGCATGTTCCACCTTTTCTCAAATTTTTTAAAAAACGAAGCATAGCGTACTTACGGGAGAAGTCAAGCGGCTCTTTTTAATCTGGATATGGGAGAGGAAAACGGGATGAGAAAAACAGGGTGCGCGGTATGGCACCCTACAGGGCTGACATGCTCCAAGGGTAATTGGGGGTCTGTCCCCGATTTGTGGATTTACGGGGTGGTGGAAATCAGGTAAACTGCCGCTTCAAAGACGGGCAGCTTTTTTCAATGTCTCCGCAGCCCATTGATTTATACTTTTTCCGTGAACCTGAGCGGCAGTCGCCACTGCGGCATGGACCTCCGGTGGAACCCGCAGCAACAGCTTGCCCGAATAGGGCTTCTGCGCCGGTCGACCTGTTTCTTCACTGATAGCGATATAATTGTCAACAGACTCATGAAATGCCGCTTCAAGCTGGTCCACCGTTGTGCCGTGAAAGCCGACAATATCCTGAATTCCGGCCAGATGTCCGACAAAAATTCGATCTTCCTCGTCGTATTCAATCCGAGCTGTATAACCACGGTATTTCATCATATTCATGGTGTTACTCCCGCCTTCTTCAAAAAAATGCGTGCATCTTTTACTCGGTATCTTAATGCCGCCTTATCCGGGTGCGGACGGTGAAAATCCGCCCGTATATTATTCAGCACAAAACTGACGGCGGAACCTGCTTTTTCCGTTCGAACCGCTCCGAGCGCAAGAAACAATGACTCGATTTTTCGCCATTCGATATTGCCGTTACACGGATCGGTAAAAAGCAGTTTGAGTGTCTTTCGATGCTTGCTGTTCATATAATGAAACTATAGCACGGACAGCGGCATGTGCAAGCATAATGTGCTATCACAAGACGAGTGTCTCGTGGATATCTTTCCAGAAGGGTGAATGAATTTCTGA
>Ga0316189_10004021_pt1 | contig 14209 bp, 12 predicted proteins | sample LowCovwburrow_MG_FD_204930 | JGI IMG/M metagenome (GOLD analysis project Ga0316189, IMG submission 204930) | Coastal sediment microbial communities from Maine, United States - Lowes Cove worm burrow | ecosystem: Environmental > Aquatic > Marine > Coastal > Sediment | place: USA: Maine...
AATCCTGCGCTATGTCTGCAAAGACCGGTTTGGACCCCAGAAATTCCTCTGACAGTCCATGCACATTAAAAGCCTCTTCAGGCATGTCACGCTGCGGATTGATGTACTGGTGATAGACAGTGCCGGTCGGGATATGATTGAGAAGTTCGACGGCTCCAATCTCCACGATGCGATGACCGGTAAACGGATCAAGGCCTGTGGTTTCGGTATCCATCACGATTTCACGCATGTCCAAGATCCCCGGCAAGTGATTGAAGCTCGCTTACAATAGCAAGAACCTGTGCCTGTGTATCGGCTATCGGTACAGCTGTGGAAATCACATGACTGGCTGCAGCGCGTTTTTCCTCATCAGGGACCTGCCTTGCCAGTATGGCATCAAACTTTTCTTCGCTCATGCCGGGTCTGGCCAATGCACGCGCGCGCTGGACTTCATAGGGTGCTGAAACCACCAAAACCGCATCAAATTCTTGCGCGCGCCCGGTTTCAAACAACAAGGGTATGTCGAACACAGCAATACTGCTGTCAGACGATTTCACCGAGTCCAGGAACGCCGCCTGCTCGCAGCGGACCAGGGGGTGGACAATCGCTTCCAGTTTTTTCATCGCTTGCGTATCATTCAGCACCTGCTTTGAAAGTGCCGCGCGATCAATTGCACCATTCTTGACGACTGTCGGAAACACCCGGCCCACGGGCTCGACCGCCTTGCCATTCTTGGCATAGAGCTGATGCACGACGGCATCGGCATCAAAAACCGCAACGCCTGCTTCACGCAACATCGCCGCAACTGTCGATTTACCCATGGCGATGGATCCGGTAAGCGCTGCCTTTAGAACAGATCCATCAGCCATGAGACAGCAAGTCCTGTTCAACCAGTGTGCGCAGTTCATCCGTGACCAGCGGCTCGATGCCAAACCACAACTTAAACCCCGGTACGGCCTGGTGCAACAACATGCCAAGACCATCAACAACCGGGCGCCCGAGACTGCGCGCCTGGGCCAGCAACTCAGTTTCCAGCGGTGCGTAGACAATGTCACTGACAATGCAATCCGGTCTGGTATTTTCAAGCGGCAATACCAGAGGTTGCCGTCCGATCATGCCGAGCGAAGTCGTGTTGACAAGCAAATCCACCTGCCCGGGTATCGACTGCACATCATCCCATGCCAATGGCTTGATTATATCCGCTCGAAGTCCGGCGATTTCGCGAGCCTTTGCCAATGTTCGATTGGCAACATAAATCACTGAGCAACCGCTTTGTACCAGCGCATCAGCGATACTGCGGGCGGCTCCACCGGCACCCAGGACAAGCACTCTGGCATTTTTCAGCGACAAGTCCGGATGGGTATTTTTCAGGTGGCTGATGTATCCGGCTCCATCGGTCGAAGTGCCTCTCAGCTGACCGTTGCGGCGGTAGATGGTGTTCACACTGCCAATAGCAGAAGCGGCATCATCAATGGCATCAAGATACTGAATAACGGTTTGCTTGTACGGGGTCGTGACATTGCAGCCGGCTGATTTTCCATCGCGGATGGAGGACAGGAAGGCAGGCAGTTTTTCTTCAGGCAAGTCGCAGATGCCGTACTCGGAGTCGACTCCATACTTGCTAATCCAGTGATTGTGGATGAGCGGTGAGCGGGAATAGGTAATGCCGTGCCCCAAAATGCAGACGCCGTTGTTTGTATTCATATTCATTGCAAGTTGCTCTGGCTTTTGAGAAATTTAACAAGTGGGGTGAGCGGCATACCCATTATGGTGAAATGAGAACCCTGGATATCTTCAAAAAACTGAATGCCTTTGCCCTCAATCTGATAACAACCGACAGATCCCAGAATTGATGTCCCGGTATCGGCCAGATATCTGTCTATTTCCTTGGCAGTGAGTCGAAACATAGTCATGGCGGCGGTTTCTGAAGTCTGGAACACGGGTTGATTTTCCTGCCAGCAGGCAACAGCTGACATCAGAAGATGTGTTTTTCCCTGCAATTCGGCAAGCTGGTGTGCGGCCTGGGACAGGTCGTTCACCTTCGTGAAAACTTTCCCGTCGCACATCAACACCTGGTCTGATCCGATGACCAGATCAGCAGGGTTCTCAGTACTCACCGCCTTAGCTTTGGCATTGGCCAGCACAAGTGCCAGGTCATCGGCAGGCAGGCCGGCATCCAGATGTGCGGCTTTCAAGGCACGCTCATTGATATTGGCCACGGTTACTTCGAACCGGTAACCTGCATTGCCGAGCATTTGCCGGCGTGCTGCACTGTTTGATGCAAGAATCAATTTCATTGGTCTTGGAACCTGACCCTCGTTCACGCGGATTTGGCATTCGGATCTGCCATGAGATTGATCACAGCAGCAGCGGTCTCTTCGATGGACCGGCGCGTTACATCAATAATCGGCCAGTTGTTTGCGCTGCATAGTTTCCGCATTGCCAACAGCTCTTCTGTAATCGCCTTGCGATCCACATAGGATGTATCGCGGCCCTCGTTCAGCGTCAGCAGCCGATGCCGGCGAATTTGCGAAATACGATCGGCACTGGCAATCAGCCCGACAATCAACGGATGTTGCAGCTTACTCAATCCAGGCGGCGTCGGGATACCCGGTACAAGAGGAATGTTTGCTGTCTTGATGCCACGATTGGCCAGATAGATACTGGTTGGAGTTTTGGACGACCGGCTTACTCCCAGCAAAATCACATCAGCCGATTCCAGATCCTGCGTCAACTGGCCATCATCATGAGCCATTGTGTAATTAAGTGCATCGATCCTCTGGAAATATTCGGCATTTAGAACGTGCTGCCCGCCAATATGGGGTTTGGATTTTGCATTCAGGTAAGTGGCAAGGCTGGCAATAACCGGGTCGAGAATTGAAATGCATGGAATGGACAAGGCTTCACAGCGCTGTTCTATGTCTTCTTTCAGCTTGGCATCTGCAATCGTGTACAGCACGATGCCGGGTTGTTTTTCCACTTCGCCAATCATCCGGTCGAGTTGCTTGGATGTCCGGACCAGAGTGTAGATATGTTCAATAGGCTGATAGCCCGGATAATACGCTGTCGCCGCCCTGGCTACGGTATTGAGGGTTTCACCGGTCGCGTCGGAAACCATATGCATATGGAAATATTGTTTGGCTGTGGTTTTCATAAGCCGGGCATAGCGTGTTTATGAATTGTGGAAAAGAGCAAGCTGAATTCCCTATCGGTTTCTTTGATCCACATGCGGCGTGTTTTGTTCAAGGTATGGCGTGTGATGGAAAGAATCTTCAGCTGTTGATAATTGCGGGAAGAGTCCCTAGGCATTGGGAATTATAGCGATCTGATTGTGGATTTCTTTTTCTTTTTGGCTGTTTTTATAATTATATCAATAAGTTATGATGGTTGATAAGTCTGGAAAAGATTGGATGTATTACGGGGATAAAATTGCATCTGATTAGGGGCTGTTGAAGAGAATTCATTTTTGCTATCCACAGGACAACAACATCAACACCTAAAGATATAGATTGTTTGAAAGAAGGATAAAGAGATTGAGCAAGCCCTTACTGGATACCCTTACTGGTTTGTCTCCATCACGCCGCCCTATCTGGCTTATGAGACAGGCAGGACGCTACCTGCCGGAATATCGGGAAGTCAGGAAAACGGCGGGCGGGTTCCTGAATCTTTGTTATACACCGGAGCTTGCCTGTGAAGTCACTTTGCAACCGCTGCGCCGTTATGATCTGGATGCAGCTATCCTGTTTGCGGATATCCTGTTGATCCCCCAGGCAATGGGATGTGATCTGGACTTTCTTGAAGGTGAAGGACCTGTCCTGAGAAAGATCGGCTCTGTGTCGGACGTCGCTCAACTGGTGAGCGGTATTGACGATCTCAACAAAACACTGTCACCGGTTTACGATGCGGTTTCTGCGATCAAGGCAAATCTTGATGATGACAAGACACTGATCGGATTTTGCGGCGCGCCGTGGACCGTGGCAACTTATATGATTGAAGGCGGTACATCAGTTGAACGGGCTGCGTCGCGGCTGGCGGCTTTTGCAGATGAGGCCTGGCTGAACGATCTTATCGACAAGCTGGTCGTTTCCTCCATTGAATATCTGTCATGCCAGATTGAGGCCGGTGCCGAGGTTCTGCAGATATTTGATACCTGGTCGGGAGACCTGAGCGGTGATTTGCTGAAGCGGTACTGCTTCGCACCGATTGCGGCGATCCGGTCGGAACTGAAGAAGCGCTACCCGCATGTCCCGGTCATTGGTTTCGCCCGTGGTATCGGGGTTTCCCAAACCGATTTCGTGGCGGCAAGTGGTGTTGACGGGGTCAGCATTGAATGGCCGGTCAATACAAAGTGGGCCAGGGAGAACCTGATCAAGCATTGTGTCGTACAGGGCAATCTTGATCCGCTTTCACTGATCGGCGGCGGGGCCGGCATGCTGAATGCGACGAGACTGATTTTGGAAGACCTGCCGATGGACAGGCATATTTTCAATCTTGGTCACGGGATCCGTAAGGAAACGCCGCCTGAGCATGTCAGTGACCTTGTTTCGTTTATTCGTGAATTTGACGGTGCAGGCAAGCGATGACCTATGAATGGGTCAAGGTTGTACACCTGCTGGCTGTCATCTCCTGGATGGCGGGTCTGCTCTATCTGCCACGGCTGATGGTTTATCATGCGGATGCGAACACCGGTGGCGAGTTATCCGAGACACTCAAGATCATGGAGCTGCGGCTGCTGAAGGCGATCATGACACCGGCGATGATTGTGAGCTGGATTTTTGGTATCTGGCTGGGCGCGCTTCAGGGTCTGTGGAGTGAGCTGCCACTGTGGTTTGTGTTGAAAGTCGGTCTGGTGCTTGCAATGTCGGTGGCGCACTTCTGGCTCGCCGGTCAGGTCAAAATATTTGCCGCAGACAAGAATATCAGGGCGGCCAGGATATTTCGCATTGCTAACGAATTACCGACAGTGCTGATGATCGGTATTATCTGCGTGGTGGTCGTCAAACCGTTTCTGTAAAGCCGTTGTAATGTTTTTTGCTGTTTTCTAAAGTGACCGAAGCTGTTATATGTGAAGCGGTACGGCAACGCTTTTACAGACTGCCGACGCCTCCCCTATCTGGTAATCACTCAATCCGACATGTGAGCTGAGCGCCAATTTTCCTGATCACACATATGGGTCGATAACCGATGACCAATCTTGACGAACTCGAGCAGATCAAACTTTTTGATCTTAAGCAGAAATCTCCAGCTGAGCTGTTAAGCGCGGCGGAGGAGCTTGAAGTTGAAAACGCCAGTGTGCTGCGCAAGCAGGAACTGATGTTCACGATCCTGAAAAGCCTGGCTGCTCGCGATGTCAACATCATTGGCGAAGGCGTTGTTGAAGTCATGCCTGACGGGTTTGGTTTCCTGCGCTCGCCTGATGCCAATTATCTTGCCGGCCCGGATGATATTTATGTCAGCCCCAGCCAGATCCGCAAATTCGCATTGAAGACCGGTGATACAGTTGAAGGCGACATTCGCAGCCCAAAAGATGGTGAGCGGTACTTCGCACTGTTGAAGGTCAACTCGGTCAATTTCCAGGAGCCGGAAAAGGTTCGCCACAAAATCCATTTTGACAACCTGACGCCGCTGTACCCGGACGAGCGGTTGTTCATGGAAGTGAATGATCCGACAAAGAAGGATTACTCAAGCCGTGTCATCGATCTGGTAGCACCATTCGGTAAAGGCCAGCGCGCCTTGATCGTGGCGCCGCCGCGGACAGGTAAAACCGTTCTGTTGCAGAACATAGCCCAGTCGGTGGCGACCAATCATCCCGAGTGTTATCTGATCGTGCTGCTGATCGATGAGCGCCCGGAAGAAGTGACCGACATGCGCCGTTCGGTAAAAGGCGAAGTTGTGAGTTCCACCTTTGATGAACCGGCCAGCCGTCACGTACAGGTCGCCGAAATGGTGATCGAAAAGGCCAAGCGTCTGGTTGAACACGGTCGTGACGTGGTGATTTTGCTGGACTCGATTACCCGGCTTGGACGCGCCTACAATACCGTTGTGCCTTCGTCAGGCAAGGTTCTCACCGGTGGTGTCGATGCCAATGCACTGCAGCGGCCGAAACGGTTCTTCGGCGCAGCCCGGAACATTGAAGAAGGCGGGTCGCTTACCATCATCGCCACGGCGCTGATCGATACCGGCAGCCGCATGGATGAAGTCATCTTTGAAGAATTCAAGGGAACCGGCAACTCGGAAGTTGTCCTTGATCGAAAGGTTGCAGACAAGCGTGTCTTTCCTGCCATGGACATCCTGCGGTCCGGCACCCGCAAGGAAGAGCTTCTGGTCGATCCTGTCAATCTCAAGAAGACCTATGTGCTGCGCCGGATTCTCAATCCGATGGGTACCGTTGATGCAATTGAGTTCCTTCTGGACAAGCTGCGCCAGACCAAATCCAACGATGACTTCTTCGATTCAATGAACGCCTGATTTCAACAGGTCTTCCGCCTTGGTTACGGGCAGGTTGCAAGTCTGATTACGGCACAGGAATACAGCCGGCTGATCAAGGCCGGTTTTTCCGAATGCGGGATGATCATCAGGTAACTTCTCGTCCCTGCTCACTTGCATGATCAATCGATTCGGAGACGAAATCTTCAGACATGCCTTGTGCAGACTTGTGAAGTTTTCATCCTCCGGTTCACCAACAAGAACAAGCTGGGTCTGTTCGGCCAGTGCGGAGAAGGCCAACCAGGCGGTTGGACAGGCAAACGGGTTTCTGGTCATGTGTGGTTTGAGCCATTCAAAAATGGCCTCTGCGGTTTGCTGATAGTCCGGCTGGTTCAGATAGGCTGCGAGCTTCCACAGATTAATGACCATCGTTGCGTTGGCATTTGGCGTCACATCGTCATTTGCATATTTGTCACGAACGATAAGATCCGTTGCATCTTTCGGAGCCATTGAAAAGGCATCGTCAGACGGGTCGAAATAATGCTCCATGGCTTCGTCCATGAGCGTGCCGGCCTGCTCTGTCCATGACCGATCAAGCGTCACTTCATAGGCTGCAAGATGGGCTGAAATCAGCAGAGCATAGTCATCTGCAGTGGCGTGGCTCCGCACCTGGTTGTCTCTGAAACTGTGATGCAGCCGCCCGTCAACGCGCAAATGGGTTTTCAGTTTTTCAAGCGTTGCCAGAGCTGTTTGTTCCAGTGCTGCATCTTCAAGGGTAACCGATGCAATTAAAAGTGCGATGACCGTCAGCGCGTTCCAGTCAGTAAGCGCCTTGTCATCCCAGCCCGGCGCAATCCGTTTGCGCCGATGGGCCAGCAAGGTTTCACGTGCCTCGGCTAACAAGGCCTCGTCGGCATCGGGTAACTGGTCGGGATGATCAGTGCGGTTCAGGATATTGGTGTGTTCCCAATTGCCGTCGCCTGATACGTCGTAAATCTCACAAAAAAGACGTCGTGTCGAATTGGTTAACAAATCGTTAATTTCCGATTCGGACCAGCAATAATACTTGCCTTCCACCCCTTCGGAATCCGCATCATAGCTGGAGGCAAACAGGCCTTCCGGGGTTTGCATGTCGGAGATCAACCAACCCACTGATTGTTCGATTCGCTGGCGGAACAGTTCATTGGGCGCGCAGTTCTGCATTTTGCACAACAAGGTTATGTACTGGGCGTTGTCGTACAGCATCTTTTCGAAGTGTGGCACCAGCCATTTTTCATCAACGGCGTATCTGGCAATACCGCCGCCCAGATGATCATAGATGCCGCCCTGGCTGATCTTGTTCATGGTCAGCCAGACAGGCGCGTCATATCCCCTGCCCGGGTGTGACTGGTGCACGGACCACAGCAACTGAAAAAGCGGGCCTTGCGGGAATTTGGGGGCACGACCTATGCCGCCGTTTTCCCGATCGACTGCCCCGATCACCTGCCGGATCATCTGGTCAAGCAGCTCATGGTCGGGATCTGGATTGCTGCTGGCCGGGGCCGGCGCACTCAGCCGATCCAGCAAGGCGTCGGTATTGGTGGTGATCTTTTCCGGTTCCGTCTGCCATATGCGGGAGAGCTCGTTCAGTACGTGTGAAAATGACGGCCGTCCGAATTTTGACTCCGGCGGAAAATAGGTGCCGCCCCAGAACGGTTTCAGGTCAGGCGTCAGGAACATGGTAAGCGGCCAACCGCCCTGCTCTCCCATCACGTGAAGCGCATCCATGTAGACGCGGTCAATATCCGGGCGCTCTTCCCGATCGACCTTGATGTTGACGAAGTGCGCATTCATCAGCTCTGCAACTGCATCATCTTCAAAGCTTTCATGGGCCATCACATGGCACCAGTGGCAGGCGGCATATCCGATTGACAGAAGGATTGGCTTGTTTTTAGTGCGGGCTTCGTTAAACGCTTCATCACCCCATGGAAACCAATCAACCGGATTGGTGTCATGCTGGAGCAGGTAGGGACTGGTTTCTTTAGCCAGCCGGTTCTTTGCGGCAGTCGAAGTCGACATGGGTTGAAGCCACCTTGTTACTGGATTGAAGTCATATGCCGGGTTCTGTGGATACGATTTACGCATTGTCGTCGGGTTCGGGCAAGGCAGGTGTGGCAATTGTGCGCGTGTCCGGTCCCGAGGCCGCAACGGCATTGCGTGTTTCATGTGGACGGATGCCGGCAGCACGCGTTGCCGAACGGGTGTCGGTATCGGTGTCGCAAGGTACCGTGAAACTGGATGAGGCGATTGCTCTTTGGTTTCCGGGACCCGGCAGTTTTACCGGCGAGGATGTTGCAGAGTTTCACCTGCACGGCAGCGTAGGCGTCGTCCGGCTGTTCCTGGCAGAGCTGGGTTCGCTGCAAGGATGCCGGCCGGCAGAACCGGGCGAGTTCACCAGGCGTGCCTTGTCAAACGGCAAGATGGACCTGGTTGGCGTCGAAGGACTGAACGACATGCTGGCGGCTGAAACCGCCACCCAGGTAAAGCAGGCCTTGTTTCACGTGGACGGCAGAGCGTCTGAAATATTCCATCAATGGCGCGACGAACTGATAGAAGCCAGCGCCTTGGCTGAGGCCTGTATTGACTTTACCGACGAAGAAGGCGTGGCGGATGCAGCCCTGCCAAAGGTGCGTGACAGCGTTGCCCGGCTGATCGCGACCATGACTGAGAATCTGAAGGACAGTGAACGTGGACATCTCAACCGGGCAGGGGTGCGGGTGGTGTTGGCCGGGTCACCGAATGTCGGAAAGTCGAGCCTGCTGAATGCCATTGCGGCGCGGGACGTGGCCATAGTCAGCAGTGAGGCCGGCACGACGCGAGATGTTGTGGAGGTCTCACTCGACCTGGGCGGCACTTCCATGATCATCAGCGATACGGCCGGTCTTCGCGACAGAGTCGATTCACATGTGGAACAATTGGGCATTGACCGTACGCATGACCGATTATCACACGCTGACATCGTGATCAGTGTCGCGTCTCCCGAGGCAAATTGGCAGAATACCGGTGTCGATTCACCTACGTTACGAATCTGGAACAAGGCTGATATGGCGCCATCGGACCGGAATGCAGCTTGCGACCTTGAAGTGTCTGCGCTGACTGGCGTCGGAGTAGAGGACCTGATGAACCGGTTGACCGGGTTGGCTGCAGAGCTTGCCGGCAATGGTGAACCGGCGCTGCTGGTGCGCGAGAGGCAAGTGCAGGCAGTAAAGTCGGCGCTTGCGCATCTGAAAAAGGCACAGCACCCGGACCTGCCGATCGAGCTGCTGGCTGAAGAACTCAGACGCGCGGCACGTGATACCGGCAGGCTGATAGGCGAAGTGGGAACGGAAGACCTGCTGGACAGCATTTTCTCAAAGTTCTGCATCGGGAAATAGAGGCGTCTCGTGGCGGGATGGTTTCACGTGAATCATCCATATTTGTTTCACGTGAAACGAAGACTTTTGATGTTTATCCACAGTTCGTGTATGGAGCGGGCACGATGAAACAGATCCTGAAGACAGATTATGATGTTGTGGTGGTCGGCGGTGGCCATGCGGGTTGCGAGGCGGCAAGTGCCGCGTCGCGCCGTGGTGCAAAGACAGCACTGGTGACCCACCGCAAATCGACCATAGGAGAAATGTCGTGCAATCCTGCCATGGGCGGATTGGGCAAGGGTCATCTCATCCGTGAAATTGATGCACTCGATGGCCTGATCGGCAGAACAAGCGACAAGGCGGCGATCCAGTACCGGCTTCTCAACCGGTCGAAAGGGCCGGCTGTTCGCGGGCCACGCGCGCAGATTGACAGGAAGCTTTACCGTGACGCCATGCAGGCGGAAATTCTGGGTCACGATAATCTCACTGTGGTTGAGGCGGCAGTCGGCAGCTTTGCGATGCGGGACGGCAGGATTTGCGGAATTGTCTGTGAGGACGGAACGGAGATCTCTGCGGCGAGTGTGGTCCTAACTACAGGCACATTTCTCGGCGGTCTGATTCATATCGGCGAGAAGAAGATACCTGCGGGCCGTGTCGGTGAAGAACCGAGCAATGGATTGTCCCGGGTTCTGCGCGATACAGGGTTGCAGATCGGGCGTCTGAAAACCGGAACGCCACCGCGGCTTGATGCATCCACGATTGATTACTCGGGCCTTGAGGAGCAGGCAGGTGATGAACACCCGTTTTATTTCTCGACCCAAACGGTCCATACCCACGCACCGCAGATCAGCTGTCACATAACCCATACCAATGCCGGCACCCATAAGATCATCTCTGACAATCTGGAGAGATCGGCCATGTATGCGGGTTTCATCGAAGGGACGGGGCCACGCTACTGCCCATCCATCGAAGACAAGGTCGTCAAGTTTGCCGACCGTGCATCGCACCAGATATTCCTCGAGCCGGAGGGGCTGGATGACATCACCGTCTATCCGAACGGTATTTCAACCTCGCTGCCGGAAGACGTGCAGGCCGCTTATGTCCATTCGATCGCCGGTCTGGAGAACGTGAAAATTCTTCAGCCGGGCTACGCCATCGAATATGACTATGTCGATCCGCGTGAACTGAGTGCTTCGCTGGAGCTGAAGAAGCTGCCAGGCCTGTTTCTGGCAGGCCAGATCAATGGAACGACCGGGTATGAAGAAGCTGCCGCACAGGGCCTGGTTGCCGGCGCAAATGCGGCTGCCCGGGCGTGCCGGCTTGACGAGCTGAAGATCGACCGGTCGCAAGGCTATATCGGTGTGATGATCGATGACCTGGTGACCAGGGGCGTCAGCGAACCCTACCGGATGTTTACCTCGCGCGCCGAATACCGGCTGTTGCTGCGTGCCGACAATGCAGACCAGCGTCTGACGCCGATCGCTATCGAGAAGGGGTTGTGTTCCCAGCACAGGAAGCGGCAGTTTGAAACGAGGATGCAAGACCTGGCCGGCCTGCGTGCCACATTGCAGAAACTCACACTCAGCCCGCATGCAGCCGAGAGTGCGGGTCTGCCCGCCAACAAGGATGGCAGGATCAGGTCGGCGTATGAGTATCTTTCCTATCCGGGTATTGATTTCGCGCGCTTGTGCGAGGTGTGGCCTGAGCTGGCGCAGACCGCCAATGACCTGCGCGAACTGGTTGAGGCAGACGCCGTTTATGCGACCTATGTCGACCGGCAGAAAGCCGAGATAGAGGCATTCAATCAGGATGCGAAGATCACCATTGCGCATGATATCGACTACGGCCTGATTTCAGGTCTGTCCAATGAAGTTCGCCAGAAGCTCACGGAGCGGCGTCCGGAAACAATCGGCCATGCAGCCCGCATCGACGGAGTGACCCCGGGTGCGCTGGTGCTGGTCATTGCGCATATGCGAAAACGCTCACGTGCCAGGTTGGCGGGCTGAGGAGAGATGGCGCAGACATGGTTAATTCCTGAAAGTGTTACGCCAGATGACTTGCCTGATATTTTCAATGTTTCACGTGAATCATTGGAAAAGCTGCGCGCATATGTTGCGGAACTGTTGCACTGGCAGGCCAGCATCAACCTGATATCGCCGTCAACGATCAACCAGGTCTGGCATCGTCATATTTGTGACGGTTTGCAGTTGTGTGATCACTTGAGTGGAACCGAAACCCTGGTCGTTGATATCGGCTCGGGTGCAGGGATACCGGGTGTGCCGCTCGCAATATGGCTTGCGGAGAAAAATCCCGCCGCCGAGGTGGTGATGATCGAGAGCAATGCCAAGAAGGTGGCGTTCCTGAAACAGGTGAGCAGGGTGTGCGGTTTAAACACCCGAATCATAAACGCGCGGGTAGAATTGCTAGGCAAATCGGATTTGCAGCAGGTTGTCGATGTGTGTGTGGCCAGAGCCCTGGCGCCATTGCCCGGATTATTGGAACTGACAGCGCAATTACCGGTTCATCCACAACGAATGTTGTTCCTAAAGGGACAAGATGTAGATGTTGAATTGACCGAGGCTACTAAATGTTGGAATATTTCGTTCTGCAAACACTCAAGTCGCACCCTGCAAGATGGCTGCATTCTTGAAATTCATGAGGCCGAACGTGTCAGCAAAAATACTAAAGCATCCGACTAGTCCAACACCTCGCATCCTGGCGGTTGCCAACCAGAAGGGTGGGGTCGGCAAGACCACGACTGCCATCAATCTGGGCACGGCGCTGGCCGCTGTCGGCGAAAAGGTTCTGGTTATTGATCTGGACCCGCAGGGCAATGCCAGCACCGGCCTTGGCATTGAACGGGCGCCGGAGCAGGTGTCCACCTATGAAGTGCTGGTGGGCGAGGCTGATTTGCACGAAGCGATTCGGAACTCGGAAATACCTGGCCTGGACTGTGTGCCGTCTTCGATGGATCTGCTGGGCGCTGAACTGGAACTGGCTGAATACAATCGCAAGACATACCGGCTGAAGGACGCCATCGAAAAGCTGATCGTGTTCAGCGAGGCCAATCCCTATACCTATATCCTGGTGGACTGCCCGCCGTCACTGAACCTGCTGACCATAAATTCACTGTCTGCCGCAGACGCCATCCTTGTTCCGCTGCAATGTGAATTCTTCGCACTGGAAGGATTAAGCCAGCTTCTCAATACCGTTGAACGGGTCAAGGCAAACCTCAATCCGGCACTGGAAATTCAGGGCATTGTCCTGACCATGTTCGATCGCAGAAATTCGCTGTCCGAGCAGGTGGCACAGGATGTCCGCGGCGTGCTGGGCGCCAAGGTTTATGAAACGGTCATACCGCGCAATGTCCGCGTGTCGGAAGCACCGTCCTATGGCAAGCCGGTCCTGCTGTATGATAATACCTGCGCCGGGTCACAGGCCTACATTCGATTGGCATCCGAGATAATCCGCCGCGAGCGTTCGTTACGCGCGGCCTAGAGCAACATGGGTTCCAAGCGAACCCGTAAAGTTGCTCTAGCACTTTGGAAGCGATCAGTTTTATGGTTTTGATTGCTTCAATCAAGAACATACTGATCTAGAGAATAACAATGAAGCTTGAGAAAAAATTATGACGGCACTACCGAAGAAAAGATTGGGCCGCGGGCTCGCCGCATTGATCGGTGATGGCGCGCCGGCAGAGACACCGACCGAGCAGGCGCCGGGCCGTACAAACGGATTGCGGGAATTGCCCATCGAGCTGGTTCAAAGCAATACCTTGAACCCGCGCAAGGTGTTCAACGAAGAAGACCTGGATGACCTGGTCAGGTCGGTTGCCGAGAAAGGTATTCTCCAACCCGTTGTGGTCAGGCCGGTCGATGACGGGCAGCACTACCAGATCGTCGCCGGGGAGCGTCGCTGGCGTGCAGCCCAGAAAGCCGGACTGCATCATATACCGGCTCTGGTTCGTGAGCTCTCCGACAAGGAAGTGCTGGAAATCGCGCTGATCGAGAATGTCCAGCGCGCAGATCTCAACCCGGTTGAAGAGGCCCACGGCTACCAGCAGTTGATAGACCAGTTCGACTACACACAGCAGCAACTGGCCGAATCGATTGGCAAGAGCCGCAGTCATATTGCCAACACTTTGCGCCTGATGGCTCTGCCGGCGTCGGTGTTGGAAGCGTTGCAGACCGGCAAGCTGACCGCCGGTCATGCACGGGCCCTGATTGCGACTGAAGACCCGCAATCTCTTGCCCAGAAAATCATCGCCTTAGGGTTGTCTGTTCGCCAGGCCGAGGCACTGGCCCGCGATACCGGCGCCGGCACCGAAAGCAAACCTGCCAAAAAGACTATAGATACAAATATCGCAGCAGTTGAAAAACTGCTGGCAGAAGCTCTGGGATTGAAGGTTTCAA
>Ga0316189_10004022_pt1 | contig 14207 bp, 11 predicted proteins | sample LowCovwburrow_MG_FD_204930 | JGI IMG/M metagenome (GOLD analysis project Ga0316189, IMG submission 204930) | Coastal sediment microbial communities from Maine, United States - Lowes Cove worm burrow | ecosystem: Environmental > Aquatic > Marine > Coastal > Sediment | place: USA: Maine...
TATTCTTTGCAATTTTCATCTGTTTTAAACCGATCAGAGAACTCTAGAAGATTTTGACCCTTAAATATTTCCATAATTTATACTTTTATAAGCCTTTAAGATACGCAATTAAATACTGACCTCTAAAACTTTATTTTAAAAGATACTGAAAACAAGTTCAGCATGATCTGATTTTAAAAATCAAATCACCTGAAACCCGTGAGCGTAAGGATCATCTTCATCATCAATAAAAATCGTGTTATATCCATAAACTTTTGCCCAACCTTGAATACTCGGGATAACAGCCAATTTACCATTTATAGTAGTTTCCTTTTCAACGCGACCTATAAATTTACTACCAATATAACTTTCGTGTACAAATGGCTCGTTAAGTTTTAACTTTCCCTTTGTGTACAACTGTGCTAAACGTGCTGAAGTACCTGTGCCACAAGGCGAACGATCAATAGCTTTATCTCCATAAAACACTGCATTTCGTCCAGATGATGTTGGGTCAATTGGGTTTCCTGTCCACAACATATGGCTCACATCGTTAATGGTTTCGTTTTCTGGATGAATGAACATATCAGGATATTTTATGTTTATTCGATCTCTAACGACTTGCGAATATTGAATAATTTTTGAAGCTGTAAAATTATGTACACCTGAAAAATTTTTCTGAGGATCTACAATGGCGTAATAATTCCCTCCATAAGATACATCGAAAGTTAACGTACCTAATTCGGGACAATCAACAGTTAAATTTTCTGCTGCTAAATAACTTTTTATATTAGTTAACTTTACCCAATCTACTTTATCGTTAGTTTGCTTATAATCAATTTCAACTAAACCAGCTGGAGCTTCCATTCTAATCTTTCCTGGAATTTTTGGTGTTACCAAACCCTCTTCAATAGCAATGGTAATGGTGCCAATAGTGCCATGACCGCACATGGGCAAACAGCCTGATGTTTCAATAAATAAAATAGCAAAATCGTTTTCTGGGCTATGGGGTGGATATAAAATACTACCACTCATCATGTCGTGTCCGCGAGGTTCAAACATTAAACCTTTGCGAATCCAATCGTAGTCTTTTAAAAAATGCTGACGCTTTTCACTCATGGTTTTACCAACCAAATTTGGATGTCCTTCAACAATTACTCGTACAGGATTTCCACAAGTATGTGCATCAATGCAAACAAATTTTGTTCGTGCCATTTAAATTTTAGCTGAAGTTTTAACACCATTTACTAATCTGATAATACCTAATGGGTTTTCGTTTTTTAACTCATCAGGAAGCAATTCGTTTGGCCAATCTTGAAAGCTAAAAGGTCTAACAAATCGTTTGATAGAATCAACTCCAACAGCAGTAAATCTTGAATCTGTAGATGCTGGATATGGACCTCCATGTTGCATTGACGGGCAGACCTCAACCCCAGTTGGCACACCATTAAAAATAATACGCCCCACTTTATCTTGCAAGACATTAACAACACCTGAATAAGCTGCTATTTCATTGTCATCAGAAATTATTGTTCCTGTAAGTTGACCTTCTAAATTTGAAATTATGGTTTCTAATTGTGTTTTATTTTTACATTGTACAATCAAAGAAAATGGGCCAAATACTTCATGATGTAATGTTGGATTATTTAAAAAAGTATCACCTTCAACTGTCGTTACAACTTGTCTAGCAAAGTTAGAACTTACCTCATCCTCATAACCAGCCAATACTTTAGTACCGCTTTGCGCTAATACTTTTGTTTTATTAGCTTCGTAAGCTCCAGCGATATTTGGATGTAGCATACATGAAGGTTCCACTTTTACAATTTCTTTGGCTAAAGTATTTACAAAATTGGTTAATCCTTCAGATTTTATTCCAATTATTAACCCTGGATTTGTACAAAACTGTCCTGAGCCTAAAGTAATTGAACCTGCATAGGTTTTCGCTATTGTTTCTGCTCTGCTATTTAATGCTTCTGGCAACAAAATTACTGGATTAACACTTCCCATTTCTGCAAATACAGGAATAGGCTCATTACGTTTAGCAGCTAAATCGTAAAGCGCTCTACCTCCGCGAATACTCCCTGTAAAACCAACTGCTTTCACTTTTGGATGTTGCACTAAGGCTTGACCAACTTCTATACCGCTACTATTAAGATTTGAAAACACCCCTTTTGGCATGCCTGTTTTTTCGGCAGCTTTAATAACTGCCGATGTTACCATTTCGCCAGTGCCTGCATGCATAGGATGCGATTTTACAATTACGGGACAACCTGCTGCTAATGCCGCCGCCGTATCTCCTCCAGCTGTTGAAAATGCTAAAGGAAAATTTGATGCGCCAAAAACAACAACGGGGCCCAATGCCACATTCATTTTTCTTAAATCTACTTTGGGTAGTGGTTGTCGTTCTGGTTGTGCCGTATCTATAGAAGCATCTACCCAATGCCCTTCTTCAACATGGTTTGCAAATGCACGTAATTGCCCAAGTGTTCGCCCTCTTTCTCCCATGGCTCTTCCGTTTGGCAATCCACTTTCTGAACAATACACTTGTAATAAGTCGTCGCCTAATGCTTCAATTTCGTCTGCTATTGCTCTTAGAAATACTGCTTTTTTTAGACCTAAAATTTTAGAATAGGTTTTAAATGCTTCGGCTGCTAATGCTGCTGCTTGATTAACCTCGGTAGCTGATGCTTCTGTAATTTCCCATTCATTTTCTTTATTCAATAAAGGGTTGAACGTTTTAAATGTTTTATTTCCTGTTGCTGATAATTGATTTCCAATATAATTTTTTCCTGTTATCATAAGCCTTCCTTAATTCCTCCAATGGAGAGAATATTTTGTTTTATTTGTTATTAATTCTTTCTTTATGTTTTTCTACATCAACTGGTTTGTAAACTACTTTAGTTGATACCGGATATTTTTTTAATAGGTTTTTTGGTCTAATAGGTCGTTTCTCAAAGCCGCCTCCACAGTTTGGACAAACATGTTGCAAAACGCTGTCTACACAATCTTTACAAAATGTGCACTCGAATGTACAAATCATCGCCTCCTGAGAATTAAATGGTAATGATTTATTACAATTTTCGCAAGTTGGTCTCATCTCTAACATCTTTGTTTGTGTTAAGGATTGCAACGGCATCCTTTTGTTTTTATTTGCAAGCATAAACTGCTCTTAGGAAAACTCTATTTTTATTAGTGGATTCCTGCCTTCGCAGGAATGACAAAAACAAAAGATATAGCGAAAAGCCTGACCGCTTTTTGGAGCGGTAACACCCAAATTATTTTAAACTAAAACCTCTAAGTTTTTATACTCTGGTAAAGTTGGTCTAACGGCTATGGTGTCTTTTATGATTTTTTCAATTCTTGTACGTTCTTCGCCTTTTAAAACCAAACGAGGTGCTCTTACATATTCTGAACCAATACCTGTATGCACAGATGCCATTTTGATATATTGTACCAATTTAGGATGAATATCTAGTTCTAAAACCGGCAAAAACCATCTGTAAATGGCTATAGCCTCTTTAATTCGTCCTGCTTTTTGAAGCTCGTAAATAGCTACGGTTTCGGCAGGAAACGCATCTACTAAACCAGCTACCCAACCATCGGCACCAATTAATAAACTTTCTAAAGCTAGAGTATCAACACCTGTCATAATTGCCAATCTATCTCCAAAACGATTTTTTATTCTGGTAATATTGGTAGTATCTCGAGTTGATTCTTTTACTGCTTGAATGTTTGGACAGGCATCTAATAATTGAGCAAACATATCGAGCGTTACTTCTATTTTATAATCTACAGGGTTATTGTAAATCATTATTGGAAGTGATGTGCTATTTGCTACGGCTTTAAAATATTCTACAACTTCTTCGTCACTGGCTTTGTAGCGCATTGGTGGCAACATCATTAATCCCTTTGCGCCATCTTGCTCTGCCGTTTTTGCTAAATTTATAGCGGCTTTGGTGGTTTGTTCTGCAATATTCATTAAAACTGGCACTTTCCCATTTACAGTTTTAACAGTTTCTCGTGTTAAAATTCGCCTTTCATCATTGGTTAAAGTACTCGCTTCTCCTAATGTTCCGCCTAAAACAATACCATGAACTCCAGCATCTAATTGAGCTTTAATATTAACTTTAAATAGTTCTAAATCTAAATTATCATCTTTTGTAAACTGTGTCGTTACTGCTGGCATTACACCATTCCATTGTATACTCATAACTATATTATTTTTAATGGTGTAAAATTAATCTACCAGCTAAAATACTAATGATATTTTATTATTCAAAAAACATATTATATTATCCATTATTTACAATAAAAAAATATATTTGAATATTATTTATGTAATTTTGTGTTCTCAGTTTCAATAGATGATGAAAAATGATTTAATGAGATACTGAAATAAATTCAGCACAAGTGAAAGTTCTCCCTTTTAAAATACCTAAACCAGAACAAAATGGATTAATTTTTCAAATTGATTATACCGCACTATTTTATGATAAATTACACCAACATGAAGAAATTCAGGTAAGTTTTATTGTAGAAGGTCAAGGCACGCTTATTATTGGCGACACTATTAATCAATTCTCAAAAGATGACATTTTAATAATAGGAAGCAATGTGCCCCATGTGTTTAAAAGCGATGTTAATGTTTCTAAGAAATCGCACATGCTTTCATTGTTTTTCACCAAACGATCTTTCGGAGCTCATTTTTTTGAGTTGGAGGAAGTAAAAGAATTAGAAGGTTTTTTTAAACGCGCTAAACATGGTTTTAAAACAACTTCGAAGTTTAAATTAATTAAAGATTTGTTCTTTAAAATTGAAAACTCATCCAAGTTAAATAGATTTATAATACTCCTTCAACTTTTAAAAATTACATCAAAATGTAACTACAAAAGTTTGTCTTCTTTTATTTATGATAAAAAATATTCTGATAATGAAGGACATAGAATGCGAAATGTTTTTGAATACACTATGAATCATTTTGAAAAAGAAATTACTTTAGACAGCATCGCTGAAGTTGCTAATATGACTAAAAACGCCTTTTGCAAATATTTTAAAAAGCGTACCAATAAAACCTATATTCAGTTTTTAAATGAATTACGATTAGAGCATGCTTGCAAGCTTTTACTGTTAAATAAAGATTTATCAATTTCTGAAATTGCCGAAAAATCGGGATTTAATAACATGTCGAACTTTAACAGGCAGTTTAAAGCTGTTAAACAATTGAGTCCAACTGAGTTTAAGAAAAATAGCAATTCGTAAAGTCCTATTTTGGGCTTAGTGTGATCTTGAAACAAGTTCTGGGTGACAGGACATCTTATAGTTTCTTAACGTAATCGGTAATAATAACTATTTGCTGTGCTCCAACTTTACCTTCTATATATTTGTTATTATCACGGTCTAAACGAATATTTCTAACAGCTGTCCCTTGTTTTGCTACCAGACTAGAGCCTTTTACTTTTAAATCTTTAATTAAAACTACCGAGTCGCCAGCTTCTAAAATAGCTCCATTTACATCTCTATGGATTATTTTATCGCTTTCATCAACACCTTCTCCTGTTGCTTTTGCAAATGCTAGTACATCATCTTCCAAGTACATCATATCTAACAAACCTTGTGGCCAACCTTCTTTCTTTAGCCTTGACAGCATTCTCCATGCCACCACTTTTACGGCTTGGTGTTCACTCCACATACTATCGTTTAAACAACGCCAGTGATTTGCATCTGTAGCTTCTGGATTATTTATTTGTGTAATACATGTTTCACAGGCTAATAAACTGCCATCTACTCCTGCGGTTGACACTGGTGGCACTTCATATATATCTAAACTTTCTTTAGCTGAACATAACTCGCAAGTAGATGCGCTTCTGTCTTTTAATGTTTGTAATAAGCTCATGGGTATGTTTTTGCTTTTGCAATGATACAGCTTAAAAACAGGTTCTACAAATCATAGTAATTTAGACAAAAGGAGACTATTAAAGTTAAGGTTCCCACTTTTTATTTAGACAAGTGCTGGCAAGATTTCTAGCTTACATAAACATTCTATCATGCAGAGTGGACTATTAATTTTATTTTCTCTAAAAAACTGCATAATATGCTTTTTATGCATTATAGTTGCATTAAATAATGCACTTAAATCTCTATCTAATTTAAGTTTACTTGCATAAACATAGACTACATACATTGATTTGTTTTTATTAAAAAGAAATCTTTCGCCTGCTTTAACAGCTGCATTATTTCCTTTGTTTTGTTTTATATCAATAATGGCACTATATATTTCTAAAGCGTTTTTCAATTCTTGTAATTTTTCTAAAGTGGTATCCTCACTTCCGTTATTTATAAGACATAATTGTATTTGATTATTACAATTAGATAAGGCATTAAATACATTTTCATTTATATCTCCTGCATTATTATTAAATACTATTAAAATTGTTATTTTCATGTATTCACAACTATTTTTACATATAACTAATACCTCTTTATAGACGTTTAATTTTAATATGTTTTTATTGTTATTATTAAACTCTCACTTCTTTGATATTAGTCAGTTTAGTAGCCGTTTTCTTTTTTCTATATATCCAAGCAATTTGGGCTAATTGACCAATAATCTTTAAAGAATCTTTAAATGATAATTTAGAACCATCTGCATGAATCCATCTTTTTAAAGGCTGTTCACAGATATAACTTTTTGCTAACTCTGTTCCAAAATAAGCGGACATTCTTTTAAAAATTTCAACATCAAAAATCCACTTTGTTACAAATTTTTCTCTAAACAAAACTTCGATAACATCTTTATTAAAAATCTTAGCGCCACATTGAGTATCTTTAAAATTCATTCCTAGTATTTTTCTAATAATAAAATTAATTGTCATGCTAATTATCTTTCTGGCAGATTCTTTAGTAATGTTAGCTCCCATTCTACTAATTCTAGAGCCACTAACAATTTTAAAATCAGAATTCTCTATAGTTTTTACCAAATCATCAAAATCAGACAAATCTGTAGATAAATCGGCGTCTAAAAACCCTATATAATCTAAATCTGTATGTTTAGTCATATGTAGCATACCTAGCCTAACAGCTTCTGCTTTTCCTCCATTTTTTTTACAATTATAAACTGTAATAAAATCTTCTCGTTCTTCACGTAATTTATTTAACACATCTAATGTGTTATCTTTACTACCATCATTCACAAAACATAAGTGATACCCTGTGTTTTTATCAATATAATCTGTAAATTTCTTGCTTAAAAGGCGTTCTTCTTCATTGTAACATGGTATAACAACGCCAACACATCGTTGTTGAATAAACACATTCCTACCTGATGAGTTTTTTATTATAGTTGTTTTTGGCTGCCCTATTAATCGTTTTATTCTGGCGTAAATTTCATTTAAGCTCAAAGGTTTTTTCATGTAGTCGTTAATTCCTAATTCAAAACCAGCAGTAATTACGTCGTCTTGTACATTCCCAGATAAAACCATTATTGCGGTACTACTATGTATAGAATTTCTAATATGTTTTACAACAGTCAAACCAGAAACATCTGGCATATTAATATCGACAATTACTAAGTCTGGGTTAAATGAATTAAAAGACAAAATCCCTCTTTTTGCATTGGTTTCTATTTTAACTTCGTATCCTAAGTCACTTAATCCTTTTTGTAATGGCAACAAAACTAGTTGTTGGTCATCTATTGCTAATATTTTCATGACTATAATTTTTTTAATTATTTATGTTACAAAAGTATGCTTGAAGTCACTACTAAAATTAATATTTAGATGAAGTGCCGAGTTTGTTTAGTTTAGTGACAGGTTAGAGTAGACTAATAAAACAACATACCGCAATTAAATTATTTATCTTTGCTATGTAAGTGTTATCGTTCGCGTTTTAATGAAAGAAAGATCAAATAAATACTTAATTACGGCCTTACTTATTGGTATAGCATTTCATGGCACCTCTATATTTTTTACTTTAGAGTCAACCTATGATGCACTTATACATTTGTTTTTTGCAGATCATTACGCTAACAGTTGGTTTGAACCATGGAATTTTAAATGGTATACAGGTTTTACTGTAATGAGCTATCCGCCTTTAGTACATCAAGCTATTGCTGCATTTTCTTTTATTGGCGGATTAAAATTTGGCTTATTTACAGTAGCCATAATAAGTGTTATACTATTTATAACTGGAGTTTATCGCTTTTCTTTATTAATTACTTCAAATAAAACTACGGCAGGTTATGCTGCTATTTTAGCTGTTTTTTCATCTTCTTTTGTAGAAACCTTACACTTATTTGGTCAATTACCAAGTATTATAGGAATTTCAATTTTAATGCATGCTCTACCAGAAATTTATCTCTGGTTAAAAACTGGTAAATACCGTTATTTATATACATCATTATCCTTAATAGCTGTTACAGTAACATCGCACCATGTAACTCCTATATTTGGTATGGTGTTTTTTATTTTTCCTTTAATAGGCATGGTTATCATGGATGTTTCGATGGAACAGGTTAATTCTATGAAAGCTATTACATTAAAAGTTTTTTTTAATAGCTTTTTGAAGTTACTTAAACGAATTATAAGTTTTGGAATGCTTTCCCTTATAATAATTATTGGATGTATTTTACCTTATTGGATAAACTCTAAAAACAACCCTATTACACAAGTCCCTATTCCACATGGATCTCGAGATAATTTTTTAGAAATCACATCATCTGGTTTAGTTTTCTTTTTAATTCCTTGGGGTATATTACTAATTTTTATCCCTTATATTTTTTATAGATACTATTCTAAACGATATTTATTTTTTGGCCTATCCATAACTATATTATTTATTTTAGGTACTGGAGGAACCACCTTTATCCCCAGGCTTATTTTAGGCGAAACTGCTTTTAATATTTTAACACTTGACCGTTTTACACTTTGGGCTTCTATTATGTCTCTGCCCATTTTTGGAGAATTTACGTATCGATTTGTACAAGGCGACTTAAAAGCTTTAATTCAAAAAAGGTTTGGAGCTGTTTACCATCGTATTATAGGAGGGGTTCTGGCTGGCTTATTCATATTCATGACTATTTTCACCATGAGTTTAGGGTATTTTAGACCTTCTCAACCTCAACAAATTAAAATGCTTCCTATTATTAATTTTATTAATCAAGATCAGCATGACCAATGGCGTTATATGACTTTAGGCTTTGGAGACCAAATGGCTTGGTTAGCTGCACAAACTAATGCGATGAGTGTTGATGGCAACTATCACTCCGCAAGAAGGCTTCCTGAGCTTACAACACGACCCATTGAACGTTTAGAAAACTCTAAGTTTAAAGGTTTAGAAGGTATTGGTTCCCTACAACAGTTTTTAACTACACCAGAAAAATATAATCTAAAATATATATTTAGTAACGATAAGTTTTATGATCCTATACTCTATTTCTGTGGTTGGCAACGCTTACGACAATTAGAAAATGGAATTATGATTTGGGAGCGACTTAATATTAAGCCTATACCTAACATTTTACCAAAAGAAGATGTGGCAAAATGGTTAAAAATTATTTGGGGAGTCATGCCTTTTTTAACCGTTTTAATCGCTTTTATTTTAAATATTCAAATGCTTTGGATAATTGCATTAAAAAGCAAAATTAAACCTACTCCCGCTTTTTTAAAATTCCCAACAGATTATAATGAATTTTCAAGAAGCGTACTGCGAATTACACATATTTGGTCCTTATTTTTAGCAATTATAGTATGCTATGGTATTTATTTATTCTATTTAAAAAACGATTCTCAACGTAGTCCTAAAAATGCAATAATGGCCTACTATGATGCCTTAGATTTTAAAACTTTTGAAAAAGCTCACAGCTTAATTGACCCAAATAAAAATATACCAATTGACCAATATATGCTAGAAATTTCGGTTACCGATGGTCTTTTAAGTAGTTATGCAAAAATGAATGCTATTTCTACCGAAATCACCAAACATAATGACAGTACAGTATCTGCCAAAGTAATAACTCATTGGATTACACCCTTAGAAAAAATAAAAAAAATAGATTATAAGTCATTATCAAAACTTAATGGGAAATGGTATCTACAACCAGACGATTTAAATAACGACTTACCACCAGATCAATTATATTCAGATAACACGACCACATATTTTAATCAAGGAAAACGTCGTATTACCACAGAACAAACACATCATGAAGATTTATTAAAACAACCTGTCTTAGAAGTAATCTCTGCAAAATTGGTAAAGCATAATAACAGCTATGCCATTATTGGCGAAATACAAAATATAGATAATGTTCCAGCCGATGTTATTTTAAAAGGCTCCTTGTATAATGATGCTAATAAAAAACTGGCAACATACAATGCAAAATACCATGTAAAACATAAATTAATGCCTAAAGAATCGAGCAGTTTTAGAATTAATTTTGAAGGTATTGCGTGGTCAAAAACACAAGATTCCATACCAAAAACATTTAATCCAGACGAATTTACTCCTCTTGAGTTTGAAGAACAACCAACTAAATTTAATTTACAAGTAGCAGGAAATGTAACTGGATCAGATTTATATAAAAATGTAGCGCTAAGTGATATTGCTATTTCTAAAAAAACTATAAGTGGTAATTTGTTTAATAGCGGTGTACAGGAAATTACAATTCCTCAGCTTTTAGTTACTTATTATGATGAGAATAAAACAATGCTCTGGGTCGATCATTTATTTGTAAAAGAAGGCATAAGACAACAACGCAAACTAGATTTTGAGTATCCTATTTTGAAAAATGTTGCTATACAAATTATTAATAACAATATGAAGAACATTTATGTAAATGGTTTTCCAAATGATGACATGTCAAGAAAAATATTACCAAACAGAATTGAAAATTATACCAATACGCATTTACAAAATATAGATCATCCACATTTTAGTTATATAAAAATTGAACTTAACACGTATATAGGTAATCCATATTAATGAAATTTAAATACACATATATTTTTATTATATCAATGGTAATGTTATCGTACTTTACCATTGCTCAAAATAATAAAACTATTGTTGGTATAAAACTATTAACAAACCAAACAGAATATGAAGTTGGTAGCACCATTATTTTAAAATTTTCTATTCATAAAGATGTAAAACCATTATTGTATTGCTCTAATAGTTATGGCTCTACTTTAATTTCTCCAACCTATAAAAACAATACACTACAATACCATATTCCTGCTACAATTAGTAAAAAAATAGGTGTTATAAATTGGAATTTAATTTATACCGAAACTTCACTTTTAGGAACATTAATTATTAATCCAAAACCACAGGTTACATCCATAGAAAGCTATATTGGACCGCCAAGAATTGAATCTGGCGGAAAGGATTACACTTCGTTAGTAGTCATTCCAACAGATTCATTAGACAATCCTGTGCCAACAAATACTTTAGTACATGCAAATCATCAGTTTTTATCTTTAGAAAAAAGCGAAGCTATTTTTACCAGAAATTTTATTGCTTATAAAGATATCTATTCTAAAAAAGAAAGTGGTCGCATGCTAATATCATCAGAATGTTTAGGGGGAAATTCCAAAGAGTTTACGGTTATTGTTTCTCCTGCGATTCCTACAAATTTTTCAATTTCAGTAAAACGGGTGCATGACTATGCAGATGGCAATCAAATTACAACATTTTTAACCTCAATACTAAAAGACCAATACAATAATATAGTTAATGATGGTACGTATGTGTCTTTTTATATAACAAATCAAAATGGGGACATTCTAAAAACATCAGGAACAACAGCTAAGGGTATTGCTCATTCTAAAATAGTACATCCAGATTATAAAGATAATTGGCGTATTAAGGCTTATGTAGACGGTATAGCAGAAAGTAATACTATAAAAATAAACTACAAACAAGTTATTAAAGATTTTAAGGTTTCTTTTTCAGAGAACAACAGAGTAATCACCGTTGGACCTTTACAAAGTTTTATGCAACAAATGATACCGGACGGGTTGCAAATAAAACTTCAAATATATAATAACAATAATACACTCTTAAAAACTTACACAAAAACAACACGAAATGGTTTCGTTTCTTTTAATTTAAAATCAAATATTTTTAAAAGCGGAATTTATAATTTTAATATAAAAACTGCCGGATTAGAAAAAATATTCAATACTAAAAAACTATGGTAAACCTTAACAGAAATATATTACATACCATATTAATAGCTTCTTATATTGTTATTATAGCTTTAATAGTTTATGGAGTTAGTGCGCTTTTTAGTTATCTCAATACTGGTGCAGACCGAAGTAAAATGCTACATACAGAAATAAAAAAAATAGAGCAATATTTGCCAAAGTTAATCTGGTCGCCTTTAAATAATGAAGGTAGATTAATGGATAACGAAAATTTAACCAACTTACAAAATGACTATTTAGATGCTTGGTACGTCAAGCAAGTTGCCTATAAAACTAATAAAGTTGCAGGTATAAAAGATTATTATACAGAGAGTGCAAGAAAAAATCTTTACAATTTTATTGACCTTAATAAAGCAGAAGACATTACCATAGAATCTACTACACTAAATCACAACCCTACTCTAGAGTTTTTTAGTCTAGATGGCAAATTAGCCGTTATTACAGATAAAAATGTTGTAGAATATAAACGTGTTTTTAAAGCTGAAGAGTTCATTTTGAAAACCACAGAGAGTTCTACTTATAAAATTGTATTTCTATTAGAAGATGGCTTTTGGCGTATAAGGCATATAGTTAAACAAGACAGTCAACCTTTTATAGCTGAAAATCAAAAAATTAAAACCGACAATTTAACTATTAAAGGTATTAACTACTATCCTCAAGCTACACCTTGGGATATGTTTGGTAAGAAATTTTCTAAAGACATCATTTCAAAAGACTTTAAAATTATAAAAGATGCAGGCTTAAATTCAATTAGAATTTTTGTGCAATATGCAGATTTTGGAAAAGCAAACGTTAATCCAAAAAAACTTAAAAAACTTAAACAAACTTTAGATGCTGCCGAAGAGAATAACCTAAAAGTAGTCGTCACACTTTTTGATTTTTATGGAGATTATTCGGTATTAAATTGGACACTAAACCAACGTCATGCAGAAAAAATAGTTAACACTTTTAAAAACCATAAAGCATTGTTAGCTTGGGATATCAAAAACGAACCCAATTTAGATTTTGAATCTAGAGGAAAAGAAAACGTTATCGCTTGGTTAGATAAAATGATAGATTTAGTAAAATCTGTCGATAACAAGCATGCTGTAACTATTGGCTGGTCTAACATTGAAAGTGCAACTATTTTAAAAGACAAAGTCGATATAGTATCGTTTCATTATTATGAAGATTTAGAGCAATTTGATAGTGCTATAAAAACTCTAAAAAAAGAAATCCCAAATAAAGCTTTAGTAGTACAAGAGTTTGGCTTATCCTCTTATAGTGGTTTATGGAATCCTTTTGGGAATTCTGAAGATGATCAAGCTGAATATTATAAAACAATTCAATCTATTATTTCTAAAAATAATATTGAATTTATGTCTTGGACCTTATACGATTTTGATTATATCCCAACTGAAGTTGTAGGTCGATTACCTTGGAGAAAGAATACTCAAAAATATTTTGGTTTTATAGATAGTAATGGAAACAAAAAACCTTCTTTTAAGTATATCTCTAAAGAATAATATTATTAATAGAAAAAGGGCTAAAATCAAGCCCTTTTTCTTAAAATCATAGATTTTACAAACCTTTTTTATCACTATTCATTTATATCTATTTTTTAACTATTCGCTTTACAAATCTCCTGTTATCAGAAGTTATTAGAATATTATAAATTCCAGAACTTAAGCCCGATAAGTCAATTAGTAATTTACTATTGCTTTTTGGAAACTCGCTAGACGATAACACTAATTTACCAACTGTATCATATATATTTACATTTAGTTTATCAATTGAAACTGTAGTTTTTAACTGGATTGTTACCATATCACTTACTAGTGTTGGATAAACCAAAAAACTAAGTTGAACATCGTCTACAATTGAAAGTGCAGTAGCATCTATTGTTACAGTATTATTTGTAGAGGTTGATTCTGTATTATTATTTCCAGCAAGATCCACAATACATCCCGCAGGAATAGTAGCTACGATTACACCACTTCCTGTTACCGAAATTTGTACTTCAAAAGTAGTCCCATCAAATGGAGCGAC
>Ga0316189_10004023_pt1 | contig 14205 bp, 12 predicted proteins | sample LowCovwburrow_MG_FD_204930 | JGI IMG/M metagenome (GOLD analysis project Ga0316189, IMG submission 204930) | Coastal sediment microbial communities from Maine, United States - Lowes Cove worm burrow | ecosystem: Environmental > Aquatic > Marine > Coastal > Sediment | place: USA: Maine...
CTTCAACGGGAAAATATCCTTTACGCGCCAAAACGCTATAGAAAACCGGGGATATATGGCCATTGGACAAGAAGAAAAGGTCTTCACCATCTCCATCCATATCGAATCCCTCTTTTAATTCCATAACCTCGTTGTAGAGCGCAACGAAAAATTCGGTACAGCCCAATGAACCTCCCGGATGCCCTGAATTTACTTTATGTACCATGCGTAGGATATCTCTTCGTGTCTGCACGACAATATCCTGTAATTCTTCTAATTTCGCCATTTCAAAACGTTCATTTATAGTAGGTTCAAATGTAATTGCAATCTTTTGGGAATACAAGTAGTGCAGGGATTATTTTTGACGCCTTTAAGATTGAAAATTTTATAAAATTATGAGTCTATAATCATAGGTTTTAGTTCCCGAAACCCGAAATTCTTTTAACACTGAGCATACGACCATGCCTAACTTTATTTTTTCCTTAAGGCTTTTATGCAGGGCAGTTGATTATATTTGCGACCAGAATTCTGAATTTGCAATTTACCCTACACCATACTGATCCGAAAAGCAAAGCCCGTGCCGGTACAATGGTAACTGATCATGGAGCTATTGAGACGCCTATTTTTATGCCGGTAGGCACTGTGGCGTCTGTAAAAAGTGTGCATCAGCGCGAGCTAAAAGAAGATATCAATCCCGATATTATCTTAGGGAATACGTACCATCTTTTTTTGCGTCCGAAAACAGCTATCTTAAAACGGGCAGGAGGGCTTCATAAGTTCATGGGCTGGGACAGAAACATCCTCACCGACAGTGGTGGTTATCAAGTCTATTCCCTGTCGGCAAACCGAAAAATAAAGGAAGAAGGAGTCAAATTTAAATCGCACATCGATGGCTCAACGCATTTGTTCACTCCTGAAAATGTCATGGAAATTCAACGGGTCATCGGGGCTGATATTATTATGGCCTTTGATGAATGTACACCCTATCCTTGTGATTATAAATATGCCGAGCGATCAATGCACATGACCCACCGTTGGTTGGAGCGTTGTATTGCCCATTTGGAGAAAACTCCCCTAGAATATGATTATGCACAGACTTTTTTTCCTATTGTGCAAGGATCCACTTATACCGACTTAAGAAAACGATCAGCCGAATATATCGCAGGGGTAGGAGCCGAAGGTAATGCCATCGGTGGATTATCCGTTGGAGAACCAGCTGAAGAAATGTATGCCATGACCGAAGTGGTTTGTGAGATATTGCCCGAAGACAAGCCTAGATATTTGATGGGTGTCGGTACTCCAATAAATATCTTGGAGAATATTGCATTAGGTATAGACATGTTCGATTGCGTGATGCCGACGAGAAATGCGCGAAACGGTATGTTGTTCACGGCACACGGCACGATAAACATTAAAAATAAGAAGTGGGAAGATGATTTCTCACAGATCGATGAAATGGGCATCACGTTCGTAGACACCGAATATTCGAAGGCCTACCTGCGGCATTTGTTCGTGGCTAAAGAGTATTTGGGCAAACAGATTGCTACCATTCATAACCTCGGATTTTATCTTTGGTTGGTCCGTGAAGCCAGAAAACATATTTTAGTAGGAGATTTTACGGACTGGAAAACCGTTATGGTGAAGCAAATGGATAAAAGACTGTAGTGTTAACTATTCTAGATAAATATATATTAAAGCGTTATCTAGTCACTTTTTCAGTGATGATTTTGCTGTTCATACCCATTGGCATTATGGCCCATTTGGCAGAACAGATCGGCAAGATGCAGGCCAATGAAGCTCCACTAGATGAAATATTGATTTATTTCGGAAACTTTACCATATATGTAGGTAGTTTATTGTTTCCGATTTTTCTTTTCCTTTCCATAATTTTCTTTACGTCGAAATTGGCAAGTAATACTGAAATAGTCGCCATTTTAAGCTCGGGAGTGTCCTATAATAGATTTCTTAGACCGTATGTGATAGGAGCCTCGATCATAGCGATTATTATGTTCGTGATGGGCATGTTCGTTGTTCCATCGGCGAGTAAAGGTTTCAACGAATTCAAGTTTAAGTATTTAAAAAAAGGGAAGCAAGATCGTGTGACTAACAATATTTTTACGCAGCTGAACAAGAACGATTTTATTTATGTGAGCAGGTTCGATCCGGCAAGGCAAATTGGGTACAACTTTACTTTTGAGCGCTTTAATGATGACAATCAATTGGAGTTCAAAATTTCGGCGGCAAATATTCGATGGATCGATAAAGACAGTCTATACCGTTTGACCACGTATAATAAACGAAAGCTTCTAAAGGATACGGCATTCGTAGAAACCAAACGTCGGTTAGACACCCTTTTTACGTTTAAAATCAGCGATCTTACCCCAGTTTCCTATGTAGCGGAGACCAAAGATATTTTCGAATTGAACCGATTTGTCGAAGATCAAAAGCTAAAAGGTGCTTCGAATATCAATGCTTACGTTTTGGTCAAATACAAACGTTGGGCACTTCCGATAACAGCTTTTATACTCACCATTATCGCTGTGGCAGTTTCCTCGGTTAAACGTAGGGGGGGTATGGGGGTCAATCTTGCGTTTGGGATTATTGTGGCTTTTGTTTTCGTGTTTTTTGATAAGGTTTTCGGTACCTTGGCCGAACAGTCAGGTTTTTCACCATTATTAGCCGTACTTATTCCGAATACGCTTTTCAGTATTTTGGCAATCATTCTTTTGCAGAAAGCAAAACGATAAAAACCCATTTTAAATTATGTAGAATGGGTTCTAAGCTAAAAAATTACCTTCATCTTCACTTTATTGTTTTTATATGGGGGTTCACTGCTGTTTTAGGAAAACTAATCTCTCTAGATGCACTTCCGTTGGTCTGGTACCGCATGCTCATTGCTGCTGTACTTATTTTGGTTTTTATTGCGCTAAAGAGATTTCCCCTTAAAATATCGGGTAAAATACTAGTGACCTTGATCGGTGCAGGAGTGGTTATCGCCTTGCACTGGGTTACGTTCTTTGGGGCCATTAAGGCTTCTAATGTATCGATTGCTTTGGCTACTATGTCTACTGGGGCTTTTTTCACAGCGCTAATAGAACCTTTTTGGTACCGTAGAAAAATGATATGGTACGAGATATTTTTCGGGATTATCGTTATGCTAGGCCTATACCTTATTTTTAAGGTAGATACCCGATATGTTCATGGAATTCTACTAGCTTTGGCCTCCGCTTTTTTAGCGTCTATTTTTTCCTTAATGAACGGTAAGTTGATTCAAAAGGCAAGACCATCCGTTATTTCGTTTTACGAACTAATAAGTGGTGTCGTGTTTCTTTCCATATATCTAGGGTATCGAGGAGGTTTCAATTCGGCTTTCTTTCAAATGTCACAAAACGATTTTATATTAATCTTCATCTTGGCCTCAATCTGTACGGCATACGCTTTTATCGCTTCCATACATATTTTAAAGTACATTAGCCCTTATACGGTAATTTTGACCAATAATCTTGAACCGGTTTACGGTATTATTTTGGCATTTGGTATTCTTGGGGACAGTGAAAAAATGGTTCCCTCGTTCTATTTAGGTGGCGCTATTATCCTGTCTACGGTCATTGCCAATGGAATCTTGAAAAATAGGAGAAGGTTTAAAAAAGCAACCAACGAATAAGCTTAAAGTTTTATATTTGTCATCGAACCAAATCATTACGACGTATGGAATATCTCGATTTTGAACTCCCTATAAAAGAACTTGAAGAGCAACTCGACAAGTGCATGGTAATCGGAGAGGAGAGCGATGTCGATGTCACCGAGACCTGCAAGCAGATTGAAAAAAAGCTAGTGGAAACGCGCAGGGACATTTATAAGAACCTTACCGCATGGCAGCGCGTACAGTTGTCTCGACACCCCAACAGACCCTATACCTTAGATTATATTAATGCTATCTGTGGCGATACTTTTTTAGAATTGCATGGTGATCGCAATGTAAAAGATGACAAGGCAATGATTGGCGGCCTTGGAAAAATCGGTGACCAGAGTTATATGTTCATCGGTCAGCAAAAAGGCTATAATACAAAGACCAGACAATATCGGAATTTTGGCATGGCCAACCCAGAAGGTTATCGTAAAGCGTTGCGCTTAATGAAATCTGCCGAAAAATTTGAAATTCCGGTGGTGTGCTTAATCGATACTCCGGGTGCGTACCCAGGTATCGAAGCCGAAGAGCGTGGTCAAGGAGAAGCTATTGCCCGTAATATTTTGGAAATGACTCGCCTAAAGGTTCCGATTATCGTTGTAATTATCGGTGAGGGTGCTTCCGGTGGTGCTTTGGGTATTGGTGTAGGTGATAAAGTTTTAATGTTGGAGAATACGTGGTATTCGGTGATTTCACCTGAGTCTTGTTCTTCGATTTTATGGAGAAGTTGGGAATACAAAGAAATTGCTGCCGATGCCTTAAAACTTACGGCTACCGATATGAAAAAACTGAAGTTGATCGACGAAATTGTTCGTGAACCTGCGGGCGGTGCACATGCAAATCGTGAAAAAACTTTTGAGATTGTAAAGAATAAAATTACTACACAATTTGCACAACTTGAAAAGTTATCCCCAAAGGAATTGGTAAAACAAAGAATGGAAAAGTACGCTCAAATGGGTGTTTTTAACGGTTAATAGCCATTTTATCAGGCTCAAGAAAATCTGAGGAAAGCTTTCTTCGGATTTTTTTTGTTATCAACACAAAATCGTAACTTATGAACAGGTAATTGTTGAACACCTGTGAATTTCTAGTTCACGTTAACTAAAAGTTAATTGCATACTTTCGCACTCATGGAGAAACCGAATCCTGTTATTGGTCGCAAGATAGACAAGTCTACTATCATCAGCTTGCAGCGTGGTAAAATACCACCGCAATCAGTTGATTTAGAAGAGGTTGTGCTAGGAGCAATGATGATTGATAAAAAAGGAGTCGACGAAGTAATAGATATCTTACATCCCGATGTTTTTTATAAGGATGCCCATCGTTACGTATACGAGGCCATTTTCAAACTGTTCGAAACTTCGGAACCGGTAGATTTATTAACCGTTTCCTCCCAATTAAAGAAAGATGGAAAGCTGGAGTCCATTGGAGGAGATTTTTACCTTATAAAACTTACTCAAAAAGTAGCATCTTCGGCGCATATTGAGTTCCACGCCCGGATTATTTTACAGAAGTATATTCAGCGGAGTTTAATCAAGATTTCTAACGAGATTATTGAGGAAGCCTACGATGAAGGAACAGATGTTTTTGATCTTTTGGACAATGCTGAGGCCAAACTGTATGATATCACACAAGGTAATTTGAAGCGTTCTGCTGAAACGGCTCAAAATTTAGTAATCCAAGCAAAAAAGCGTATTGAGGAAATTGCCAACAAAGAAGGGCTTAGTGGAGTTCCGTCGGGTTTTGATAAGGTCGATAAATTGACTTCTGGGTGGCAACCCAGTGATTTGATTATTGTTGCTGCACGCCCGGGTATGGGTAAAACGGCCCTTACGCTTTCAATGGCGCGCAACATGGCGGTAAATAATAACATTCCCGTAGCTTTCTTCTCCTGTGAAATGTCATCGGTACAGTTGATAACCCGTTTGATTTCATCCGAAACGGGATTGTCTTCTGAGAAACTACGAACAGGAAAATTAGAGAAGCACGAATGGGAGCAATTGAATGTAAAAGTTAAATCGTTAGAAAAAGCACCATTATTCATTGACGATACACCGTCGTTATCGATTTTTGACCTTCGAGCGAAGGCAAGACGTTTAGCATCGCAGCATGGTATAAAATTGATAATTATCGATTATTTGCAGTTGATGACCGCTGGGGGAAGTCAAAAAGGCGGTAACCGCGAACAGGAAATTTCGACCATCTCAAGAAATCTAAAAGCCTTGGCGAAAGAATTGAACGTACCTGTAATCGCCCTATCGCAGCTATCTCGCGCAGTTGAAACTCGTGGGGGAAGTAAAAGGCCTTTGCTGTCAGATCTTAGGGAATCAGGGGCTATCGAGCAAGACGCCGATATTGTATCTTTTATCTACAGGCCCGAGTACTATAAAATTGACGAGTGGGACGATGAGGAACGTAGCCCGACCCAAGGTCAAGCTGAATTTATCGTCGCTAAACACCGTAACGGTGGCCTTGACAATATTCGATTGAAGTTTATCGGACAACTTGGTAAATTTGATAATCTAGACGATTTTGACTCGCCTTTCGAGTTTCAATCGAAGATGAACGCCAATGAAGACAATCCATTTATCACTAAAAATCTTCCAAATCCAAATGAAGCTTTTGGAAGTTCAATGAACGATGGTTTTGTTCCAGAAGATGATGATGTGCCGTTTTAAAAGCACATATTATTTCCTGTAGTATTTCGTGGCTATTGTCCCATTCTTGAATCCGATGAAATGGCAAAGGAGTGAGAATAAGACATAGCATTAAGGGTTTCTTTCGGAATGTTGAAAATCTGGCTTCGAAATAGTATTTTCTAAAACCTTTAACTTCGTACTAAATTCAATACATCTATTTTTCGGCTATCTTTGAGAAGTTTTCTCCTAAGAAATCGTTTCATGAACAAACATTTTTTGTCTTCTGTCTTCTGTCTTTTGTCATTCCTCCAGATTACCGCTTCCTCCATCCTTATCCCTATGGATGCCGAAAGCCAACAGAACCATTTAAAAGCCTATGGAATCACCTATTGGGTGCTCACCAAACAACAAAAGGTACAATGGTTGCTAAACTACCGGGGCGGTTCCTTTTTATTGCCCGATGGAGATGCTATCCGCAAGGAATGCCAGATTAGAGGGGTTTCCTTTGAGGTGTTATCCGATGGTCAAGCACAATCGATATTGGAAGATATTAGTAGTCCGTCACAAAATCAGGAAGCTGTCATTTTAGAGAAGGCGCCCAAGGTTGCTGTATATTCCCCAAAAGGAAACCAACCTTGGGACGACGCTGTGACCATGGTTTTGACCTATGCCGAAATACCTTATGCCACCGTTTACGACGAAGAGGTTTTAGGCGATAAATTGGCTATTTATGATTGGTTGCACCTGCATCATGAAGACTTTACGGGCCAATACGGGAAGTTTTACGGTGCCTATCGTACCGCTCCATGGTACATTGAACAAAAACAGGGAGCTGAGGCATTGGCCTCAAAACTTGGCTATTCAAAGGTGTCGAAAGAAAAAAGTGCTGTCGCCCAAAAAATAAGGAACTATGTTATCGGAGGTGGGTTTATGTTTGCCATGTGCTCTGCGACCGATAGTTTTGATATTGCCCTTTCTGCTGAAGGTGTTGATATTTGCGAACCGATGTTCGACGGCGATCCTTCCGACGCCAATTATCAGAGTCGGCTCAATTTCAGAAAAACTTTTGCATTTACCGATTTCGTATTGGAACGCAGCCCTTTAAAATATGAGTTTTCCTCTATAGATATGACGAATAAGCGGGGGAACGTTCCGAAGGAACAAGATTATTTTTCGTTGATGGATTTCTCAGCTAAATGGGATGCCGTACCCACTATGCTCTGCCAGAACCATACCACCTTGGTGAAAGGTTTTATGGGCCAAACCACATCTTTTACAAGAGATCAGGTCAAACCTACCGTACTGGTTTTGGGCGAGAATAAGCTCAATGGCGAAGCACGTTATATTCACGGTATAAAAGGGAAAGGCTTTTTTACCTTTTACGGGGGGCATGACCCTGAAGACTACCAGCATAGGGTAGGAGACCCTAAAACGGAGTTGGAGCTGCACCCGAATTCTCCTGGGTATAGATTAATTTTGAATAATGTGCTATTTCCGGCAGCACGTAAGAAAAAGCAGAAAACCTAACATATTCGAAATATGAATCTGAAATATATCGAATTTAAAACGCTGATCGTCTGTTCGATAAAAGACCAAAAGCACAAATTACGTTCGCGACTTCTTTTTTTTAGTATTTTGATGCTTTTCTCGGCTCTCAACGCGCAATGCCCTATTATTCCGAAGCCAGCGAATGCCGTTCAAGGAAAAAAAAGTCAGTTTCAATTGGATACCAATACCCGCGTTGTGATATCATCGAAACGGTTAGAAGAAGTGGCATCTTACCTTAGATATCAAATTCTTAAACATACGTCTATTTCCTTACCCCTAGAGACTTCAAAAACTGAAAAAGAATATACCATTTATTTAGATTTAAGGGAGGGAGAGCAAATCGTTGAAGAAGAATATAGTTTGTCCATTAAATCAAACGGTATCAATATTTCTGGTACTTCCGTTTCGAGAATTTTTTATGGTACTGTAAGTATGTTGCAGCTACTATTGGAAAATGGACCTAACAATGGGAAATTGCAGATTTCATCTTGGGAAATCGAGGACGCACCGCATTATGAATGGCGCGGGCTAATGCTCGATGTCTCAAGGTTCTTTATTCCCGAGGAAAAAATACTATCTATTCTTGATTGGATGGCCTTCTATAAATTGAATGTGCTCCACTGGCATTTAACCGATTCAACGGGCTGGAGATTAGAGATATTGAAGTATCCAAATTTGGCGCTGGTAGGTGGTATTGGTAATCATTTTCAGCCTAATGCTCCGGCACAATACTATACACAGCGGCAAATTAATCGCATAGTCGATTATGCACATAAGTTGAATATTAAAGTAATTCCGGAAATTGATATGCCAGGTCATGCAACTGCGGCGAATAAAGCCTATCCTGAATTTAGTGGAGGCGGAAGTGAGAAATACCCTGAGTTTACTTTTAACCCGGCAATTGAGGGTACTTACGGTTATCTTACATCAATTTTAAGGGAGACTAATGTGCTATTTCCTTCAAATATGCTCCATCTTGGTGGTGATGAGGTCAGTTTTGGAAATCAAAAATGGGGAACCGATATAAATATCGACTCTTTTATGAAAACTCAAGGATTAGGCGGATTAAAAGATTTGGAACATTATTTTATGGAGCGAATGGCCGATTCGGTTTTTAAGATGAATGCAAAGGTCTTGGCATGGGATGAGTTAGCGGAAAGTAATTTGCCGAGGGATAAAACAATTATTTTTTGGTGGAGGCACGATAAGCCTGAACAATTAAAAAAAGCTTTAGATAATGGTTTTGCGACCGTAATATGCCCTAGAATTCCATATTATTTTGACTTCGTTCAAGACGAAAGTCATATATCGGGTCGTAAATGGGCAGGAGCGTTTAGCCCAATAGAAGCGGTATATAACTTTAATGTGAATACACTGACCAATGGTAAAAATTATAGGAATCAGATTTTGGGGGTACAAGGGAATTTGTGGACGGAAACTGTCGACAGTGAAACACGTTTAGACTATTTACTCTTTCCAAGGATAGCCGCACTGTCTGAATCTTCTTGGACAACGCAGAGAAACGATTACCCTGCGTTCGAAGAACGGTTAAAAAGGCATTTAGAATTATATAAAAAAGAAGGTATATACCACTATAATCCAATGCGGCCGAACGAGATACCTGAGCCAGTGCAATTGAAAAAAAATTAGCAAGTCATCTAACTGATTACTATAAGGTTTTCTCAGATAACAATTTTTCGAGAATCCGTTCTACTCCAAAATCATTGTTACTCGAAGTGGAATAATTAGCGGCTTTCTTCACGTTTGGGTGTGCGTTTTCCATGGCGAAACTAAAATCTGCCAAGGCCAACATTTCCAAATCATTGTTGTAGTCGCCGAAGACTAACGTTTCTTCTGGTTTGATATTGTTCAACTTCTGTACCTTTTGAAGTGCAAAGCCTTTATGCGCATCTGGGCTAGAAATATCTACCCAATTTTGCCCTGAAATCTTAACTTTTAAATCTCCTTCCAAATGTGCTACATGCGGATAGATATACTTTTCAGAACTTTCGTAATGGTAGACGGCAATTTTTAAAATTTCACCATTAAATACCTTTAGGTCCTCTAGAACTTGATACTCCGTATAATATTCCCGAAGTTTTTCTTCAAACTCCGAAGAGTCATTTCGAATACAGGCAAAATTCTTTCCGCAAAGAACAGGATGAATATTCTGAACTGATCTTAAAACATCCAAAACTTTGTTTTTCGCACCATTTTCTAATGGGGTAGAAACTAGTTCGGTTCCATTTTGAATGGCAAAGCCACCATTTTCCGCTATAACGATAATTTCGTTTTTTATAGGTTCCAATTTTTCAATTATACTCTGATATTGCCTTCCGCTTGCGGCTACAAAAAGAATATTGCGCTCTTTGAGTTTTTCAAAGAGCTCAAAAAATCGGTTACTGACTTCATGGTTCGAGTTGAGAAGCGTACCGTCCATATCAGTAACGACCATTTTTATTTGGGATAGATCCATAAAATCATTTTTAAAGCTGCAAAGGTATTTGTAATAGGTGGTATTAAGGTTTAGTTTTACGAAAAATTGGGATTTTATTCTCCCCTGTCAGGAGAGGCGTCCGCCTTGACTCTAACGACCCATAAGGATGGAAGGAAGACATGGGGCATTGTTGAAGTACAGTGAAGTGAATGGTATAATAAACTGTTTTATGAAATTCTGCCAAAAAGAAATTAAGCTCAGGGCATACCCGAGGGGCTTCCACTTAATTACAAAAACAATAGAGCACGCTCTCCCTGAAATTGGGAGTATTGGAACAGGAATGTGCCAGATATTTATCCAGCACACCTCGGCCAGTTTGACCATCAACGAAAATGCGGACCCAACGGTACGCACCGATTTTGAAAACCACATGAACGAAATGGTGCCAGAAGATGCGCCATATTACATTCATACCTATGAAGGCCCCGATGATATGCCTGCTCATATCAAGGCATCCTTAATGGGTGCATCAGTTCAAATACCGATTACAAATGGCGCCCTAAATTTGGGCATCTGGCAAGGCATTTATCTCTGTGAACACAGAAACCACGCCTCCGGGAGAAATTTGGTGATTACTGCTTTCGGAACATAAAAAAATCCGATTCGCTGTGAATCGGATTTTTTTAAAGTGAGATATATTCTTTAATCTATTTTACTTTTTCAACTATCGCTTTGAAAGCTTCGGGATGGTTCATGGCCAAATCTGCTAGCACCTTTCGGTTCAATTCTATTCCGTTAGCTTTTACTTTCCCCATAAATTGGGAATACGACATACCGTGCAAACGGGCACCTGCATTGATACGGGTAATCCAAAGGGCACGAAATGTTCTTTTTTTGTTTCTTCTGTCGCGGTAAGCATATAGCATTGCTTTTTCAACCGCATTTTTGGCTACCGTCCATACGTTTTTACGTCTTCCGAAGTAACCTTTGGCTTGCTTCATCACCTTTTTTCTTCTGGCTCGTGAAGCAACTGCATTTACTGATCTTGGCATAATTTTAATTGTTTTTGTAGAGGGCGGTCAATTTTTGCTTGAATTCAAAGCTCATAACTCTTTTTTATAGGCCCAACTCCATGGTTAATAATTACCTGATGCACAATTACTTTAAACGTAATTGTTCTTTAATACTATTGACGTCATGTTGGTGTACCAACGTGTCATGCGTCAATTTTAGCTTGCGTTTTTTAGACTTCTTCGTAAGAATGTGGCTCTTGAACGCGTGCTTTCTTTTAATCTTACCGGTACCGGTCAGCTTGAACCGCTTCTTGGCACTGGATTTTGTTTTCTGTTTAGGCATTTTTCCTATTTATATTAATCTCACTTTATGCTGAACTCGTTTCAGCGTCTAAGCCAATTCAAGTTTCAGAATCTTTTTACATTGAACAAGCCCCTAAAAGGGCTTGGTTCCGTATCCGTTAAACGTATTTCGAAAATCTAAAATACAGTTTATATTATTTACTTTTTTTAGGGGCGATGAACATTGTCATTCGCTTACCTTCAAGTCGTGGCAATTGTTCTACTTTTCCCCATTCTTCCAATTCTTGGGCAAGTTTTAAAAGTAGTATTTCACCTTTATCCTTATACACTATAGAACGGCCTTTAAAAAAGACGTATGCCTTTAATTTAGCTCCATCCCTTAAAAACTTCTCTGCGTGCTTCTTTTTGAAATCGTAATCATGATCGTCGGTATTTGGTCCAAATCTAATCTCTTTTACGATTACTTTGGTGGCCTTGGCCTTCATCATTTTCTCACGTTTCTTTTGCTCGTAAAGAAACTTTTTATACTCCATGATCTTACAGACCGGCGGATCTGCTTTTGGCGATATTTCTACCAAATCCAATCCCAATTCCTCGGATTTATCGAGCGCCTGTCGTATGGGGTAAACACCAACTTCGACGTTGTCACCGACCAACCTTACTTGTGGCGCGAGTATTTTTTCATTGATTTTGTGAGGGTTTTTATTCTCCCTCCTAGGTTGGGGCCTAAATCTTTTACGTATTGCTATGACTTGTACTTTTTAGTTAAACTTCTATTTTTAGAACGACTTTAAGATACTATTTATTTCCGTAGTTACCAAGTTGTCAAAATCCTGTAAGGAAATCGAACCTAAATCTTCTCCGCCATGTTTACGAACGGAAATTGTTTCGGTAGCTTCCTCATTTTCCCCAACGATAAGCATAAATGGAATTTTATTCATCTCCGCTTCCCGTATTTTCTTCCCGACAGTTTCATTTCTGTCATCAATGAGGGCGCGAATTTCGTTCTTTTCCAATGAATTTAAAACTTTTTCCGCATATTTTTCATGTTTCTCGCTCACCGGTAGTACAATAGCTTGGTCCGGGACCAACCATAGCGGGAAATTTCCACCAGTATGCTCTAATAATAATGCTATAAAACGTTCCATGCTTCCAAATGGGGCACGGTGAATCATTACCGGTCTGTGTAGCTCGTTATCACTGCCTTTATAGGTAAGTTCAAAACGTTCTGGTAGATTATAGTCTACCTGTATGGTACCTAATTGCCATTGTCTTCCCAAGGCATCCTTGACCATAAAATCAAGTTTTGGTCCGTAGAAAGCGGCCTCGCCTTTTTCTATTACAAAATCAAGGCCTTTATCTTTAGCGGCATTAATTATGGCATTTTCAGCCTTTTCCCAGTTTTCGACAGACCCTATATATTTCTCGGGTGTTTCTAAATTTCTAACGGAAACTTGTGCCGTAAAATTTTCAAACCCCAAAGAACCTAATACATATAGAGATAAATCGATGACATTTTTGAACTCTTGGTCCAATTGATCTGCGGTACAGAAAATATGGGCGTCGTCTTGCGTAAACCCACGTACTCTTGTTAGCCCATGCAATTCCCCACTCTGTTCGTAGCGATACACAGTTCCGAATTCGGCATAGCGCTTGGGCAGTTCACGGTAACTGAAGGGTCGCGCATTATAAATTTCGCAATGATGCGGACAGTTCATTGGTTTCAACAAAAACTCTTCACCTTCCTTTGGTGTATGTATAGGTTGAAAACTATCTGCACCATATTTTTCATAGTGTCCTGAAGTAACATATAATTCTTTCTGACCGATATGTGGGGTTATCACCATTTCATATCCTGCTTTTTTCTGGGCTTTTTTGAGAAATTGTTCCAAACGTTCCCGTAGGGCTGCTCCTTTCGGCAGCCACAATGGTAGGCCCTGACCTACCTTTTGAGAAAAGGTGAACAGTTCTAATTCTTTGCCCAATTTACGATGATCTCGCTTTTTGGCCTCTTCGATCAAAGCCAAGTACTCGGTGAGTTCTTTTTGTTTCGGGAACGAGATGCCGTAAACTCGTGTAAGCTGGGGCTTATTTTCGTCACCACGCCAATAGGCTCCGGCGACATTCAAAATTTTTATTGCCTTTACAATTCCTGTATTCGGTATATGGCCACCTCGGCAGAGGTCCGTAAAGGTATCATGGTCACAAAAAGTGATTGAGCCGTCTTCTAGATTTTCAATAAGCTCTACCTTATATTCGTTGCCCTGCTTCTTATATAATGATAGTGCATCAGGTTTCGAAATAGGGCGCATCTTGAAATCGTGTTTTCCACGGGCAATTTCCAGAGCCTTCTTTTCTATTTGCAGGAAGTCTTTTTCAGAAATTGTGTACTCACCAAAGTCGACATCATAATAGAAGCCATTTTCAATAGCGGGGCCAATGGTCAATTTTATCCCAGGATACAGTTCCTCTAAAGCTTGAGCCACAATATGTGAGCTAGAATGCCAAAAGGCTTTTTTTCCTTCTTTAGTATTCCAAGTATAGAGCACTAAAGACCCATCTCCGTTCAAGGGGGTAACGGTTTCCACTATAGTCTCG